>Ga0209239_1001760_pt1 | contig 12947 bp, 13 predicted proteins | sample GraSoi013_2_20cm_FD_185824 | JGI IMG/M metagenome (GOLD analysis project Ga0209239, IMG submission 185824) | Grasslands soil microbial communities from the Angelo Coastal Reserve, California, USA - Sample 10_02_2013_2_20cm (SPAdes) (version 2) | ecosystem: Environmental > Terrestrial > Soil >...
CGCGGGATCGACACCGCCGCGCGCTTCGGGGGAGACGAGTTCGCGCTGGTCCTGCCCGAGACCGGGGACGCGGCGGCGTGGCACGTGGCCCGGCGCGTCGCGGACCGGGTGGCGCGCGACGGCGAACAGCCGCCGCTCTCCGTGAGCGTCGGGGTCGCCGTGCATCCGCGCGACGGGGCGACGCTCGAGGCGCTCCTGAATGCCGCGGACCGTTCGCTGTACGACACCAAAGCCCGCCGTCGCAGCCGGATAAAAGAACCGGCTCGTTGACCCCCGGCCCGGCGCCCCGGTAGCTTCCGGCGCCATGACGAGCACCACTCGCACGCCCGGCGCCCTCACCGTCGGGCCGCTCCGGCCCGTCATCCTGAAGCTGGCGGCGCCGGCGGTCGCGATGATGGCGTGCCACTTCTGCTTCAACCTCATCGATGCCATCTGGGTCGGCCGCCTGATCGGGCCCGCGGCCCTCGCCGCCGTCTCGACCGCCGGGTTCTACGTGTGGGTGCTCCTGTCGCTCGGGGAGATGGTGGAAGTGGGGCTGATCGCGGTCGCCGCCCGGCGCCACGGTGAGGGGCTGCCCGAGGCCGCCGCCCGCGCCGCGGGTGCCGCGGTCCTGTACGCTCTGGTCGCGGGGACCGTCGTGTCGCTCCTCGGGTTCGCGCTCACGGACGCCCTGTTTCACCTGATGGGCGTGCCGCGCGCGGTGGCGACGCTGGGGCGCGCGTACCTGGACACGTGGCTCCTGGGCGGACCGCTCGTGTTCGGGTTCTTCGCGATCGAGGCGACGTTCCGCGCCTCGGGCGACACGCGCACGCCATTCCTGCTGCTCATGGCGTCGGTGATCCTGTCGGTGGGCCTGGACCCGCTGCTCATCAGCGGCGTCGGCCCGTTCCCCACGCTCGGCGTCGAGGGCGCCGCTCTCGCCTCGGTGATGGTGCGAGGCGGCGGGTTTCTCATCGGGATCGGCATCGCCTGGCGTCGCGGATTGATCCGCCTCGATGCCCCCGACTGGGGCGCCGTGCCCACGGTGTTCCGGGTCGGCGCGCCGCTGTCGCTCGCGGGGGTCCTGCTCTCGGTCGTATACATGTGGCTCACGCGGTACACGTCCCGCTTCGGCACCGCGGCGCTCGCCGCGCTCGGCGTGGGGCACAAGGTGGAAGGGCTCGGCTTCATTGCCATCTCCGGGTTCGCCCTCTCGGCCTCCGCGCTCGTGGGACAAAACCTGGGTGCGCACCAGGAGGCGCGCGCCCGACAGGCGGTGCGGATGACGGTGGGCTACTGTCTCGCCGTCACGACCGCCACGGCAGTCGCGTTCCTCACGATCCCCGAGACGCTCGTGGCCCTGTTCACGTCGGATGCCGCGGTCATCGCGGACGGCAGCCTCTACCTGCGAGTGATCGCGTTCGCGCAGATCGGTCAGACGTTCGAGATCATTCTGGAAGGCGCGCTCGCGGGGGCGGGCTACACGCTGTGGCCCCAAATCGCGAGCACCACGCTGACCCTGCTACGCGTGCCGCTCGCCGCATGGTGGTCGGGGGCCATCGGGTTGCTGGGCATCTGGCTCGCCCTCTCGGTCACGGCCATCGCGCGCGGTCTGGTGATGACGTTGTTCTGGATCACCGGCGCTTGGCGCCGTTCAGTGGTGTGACGGATGACTGATGACGGACGACGGATGACTCGCTGATGGCCACGCTCATCACCCTCCTCACCGACTTTGGCAGCGCCGACAGCTACGTGGGCGAGGTGAAGGGGGTGCTCCTGTCGCAGGTGCACGGCGCCGCGCTCGTCGACATCACCCACCAGGTGCCGCCGGGTGACGTGCGCGCGGCGCAATACATCATGTCGCGCGTCTGGCACCGGTTCCCGCAGGGGAGCGTGCACCTCGCGGTCGTGGACCCGGGCGTCGGCACCGATCGCCGCGTGCTGGCCGCATCGACGGCGGGGCACTTTTTCGTCGCCCCCGACAACGGCCTGCTGTCGTTTCTGCCGGCGGATGCGCACTTCGTGGGGCTGCCCATCCCGGGGGACGCCGCGGCCACGTTCCAGGCGCGCGATGTGTTCGCGCCTGTAGCGGGCCAGCTCGCGCTCGGCGCGCCGCTGTCGCACGTGGGTCATCCGGTCAGCGACGTGTACCGCTCCCCGCTGCCCGCTCCCCGCCACGACGGCACAGCCGTGATCGGGGAGGTCATCTACGTCGATCGATTCGGCACCTTGATCTCGAACATCCCCGGTCCCGCGGTAGAGCCGGGCATACGGATCAAAGTCGGGGGGACGGAGATCGGCACCCTGTCACGTACCTTCGGCGACGTGGGACGGGGCGCGCTGGTGGCGCTCGTCGGCAGCGGCGGTACGGTGGAGATCGCGGTGCGCGACGGCAGCGCCGCGAGACTGCTAGGAGTCGGTGTGGGGGCGGAGGTGCGGGCCTGAAGGCGTCGGGATTTTCACTTTCGCCATCACCCGCTCGACGAAGCCAAACTCGGGGGCGAAGCGCGTCAGCTGTGCCAGCTCGCGGATCAGCTTGCGCTCGCGCTCCCCAGTCGTGCGACACGCGGTGCACTGCGCGAGGTGGGCATCCCGGGTCGCGGGTAGCAGACCCTGCGCCCAAAGCTCGACTTCGTCGGGGGTCAGGTGCTGCATGAGGAGGTCGCTCATTGTTCCGTCCTACGGGCGGCAGCGAAGCCGGGTTTCATTACGGTCATTCGCGGCGGTCCTCGAGATAGCCTCGTAATTCGTTGCGCGCCCGGTGGATATACGTCTTGACCGTGCCCAGGGGCAGGTCCAGCATGCGGGCGATCTCTTCGTAGCTGTGGCCCTCCACGTGTCGCAACAGGATGCAGCTCCTGTACTCGGGCCGGAGGCGCGCGATGGCGTGCTCGATTGCACCGCCCAGCTCGCGCGCTTCGAGCTCCTGCAGGGGAGTCTCACCCCGGTCGCCCAGCTGCGGCGCGGTGGCGCTCATCTCGTCGGGCGTGGTGGCGTGCGGCGAGCCGTCCAGCGAGAGCGTGTCGAGCTCGCGTTTGCGCAGATGATCGATCGCGGCGTTGTTCGCGATCTTGAAGATCCACGACGAGAACTTGAACTGGGGATTGTACGAGCCGACGGCGTTCAGGACCTTGATGAAGGTTTCCTGGGCCAGGTCCTCGGCGAGGGCGCGGTCGCGCACCATGCGATACAACAGCGAGAAGATGGGTCGCTCGTAGCGGCGCACCAGCTCGCGAAACGCGGCTTCCCGGCCTTGCTTGGCCCAGGCCACGACGTCCGCGTCGCTGGCGCCGCTCAGGTTGCCCGGCCTATCTTTCGCGCCTATGACGTCCCCCCCTCCCGCGTCTCCTGCGTTCCAGGTTGCCGCGCACTCGGGTGGTGAAGCGAAGCGGTCGTACGTGCGCAGCATGTTCGCCGCGATCGCGCCACGCTACGACCTGCTGAACCATCTGCTGAGCCTCAACGTGGACCGCTCCTGGCGCCGCGCCGCGGTGCGACGGCTCGCGTGGGAGCGGCGACCCGACGGCACCTATCTCGATCTCTGCGCCGGCACGCTCGATCTCGCGGCGACGCTTGCGCGCGCGCGCGGGTTCCGCGGGACCGTGCTCGGCGCGGACTTCGTGATCCCCATGCTGGCGCGGGGGAAGGGCAAGGCGCCACGCGCCCGCGCCGTCGGCGCCGACGCGCTCACGCTCCCGTTCGCCGACACCCGGTTCGACGGTGCCATGGTGGCCTTCGGGGTCCGAAACCTGGCGGATCTCGACGCAGGCCTCCGGGAGACGCACCGCGTGCTCCGGCCCGGGGCCCGCTTCGTGGTGCTCGAATTCACGACGCCGCGCTTCGCGCCGTTGCGGGCGCTCTATCTGTTCTATTTCCGGCGCGTCCTCCCCACGATCGGCCGTGCGGTGTCGAAACATAGGGACGCCTATACCTACCTGCCAGAGTCGGTGCTCGACTTTCCGGACCCGGACGCCTTCGCGCGCCGGCTCGAGGGCGTCGGATTCTCGAATGTCGGCTACGAGATCCTGACGGGCGGGATCTGCGCCTTGCACCATGGCACTCGATAGCCTGCGGGACTTCCTCGGCGCGCTCGACGCGCGGGGAGAGCTCGTGCACGTGAAACGCCCCGTGTCCGTGGACAAGGAAATCACCGAGATCGCGGACCGCTGCATGAAGTCCCCGGGCGGGGGACCGGCGCTGCTGTTCGAACACCCGACGCTCGTATCGGGTGCCCGGGCGCGCCATCCCGTGGCCGTGAACCTGTTCGGCTCCGCAAAACGCATGGCGCTGGCGCTGGGCGTCGAGTGCCTGGACGAGATCGGCGAGCGGATCGCGACGCTCCTCGCCATGAAGCTCCCCGACAGCCTGCTCGGCAAGCTGGCGATGCTGCCCCAGCTCGCGGAGGTGGCCAAGTTCCCGCCCAAGACGATCGGCGGGAAGCCACCGTGCCAGGAGAGCGTGATCCGGGAGCAGGACGTGGATCTGGCGCAGTTTCCCGTGCCGGTCTCGTGGCCGGAAGACGGCGGACCCTACATCACCCTGCCCGGCGTGATCACGCGCGATCCGAAGACCGGCGTGCGCAACGTCGGGATGTACCGTATCCAGGTCATCGGCAAGAACCAGCTGGCGATGCACTGGCAGCGACACAAAGTCGGGGCGGCGCATTGGCGGGAGATGGCGGAGCGCGGCGAGCAGATGCCTGTCGCGATCGCCCTGGGCGGCGACCCCGCGTCGATCTATGCCGCCTCCGCACCGCTCCCGCCCACCATCGACGAATTCCTGTTCGCCGGCTTCCTGCGACGGGAGCCGGTGCGGCTCGCCAAGGCGGTGACCTCCGATCTCGAAGTCCCGGCGGAAGCGGAGATCGTGCTCGAGGGCTACATCGATCCGCGCGAGGAGCTGGTGCTCGAGGGACCGTTCGGCGACCATACGGGCTTCTATTCCCTCGCCGACTACTACCCCAGGGTGCACGTCACCGCCGTCACGCAGCGCGCCGAGCCGGTGTGGCCGCACACGATCGTCGGGCGTCCGCCGATGGAGGACTACTGGCTCGGCCACGCCACGGAGCGGGTGTTCCTGCCGCTCCTGAAGCTCACGCTGCCCGAGATCGTGGACCTGCACATGCCGGCCGAGGGGATCTTTCACAACCTCGTGTTCGTGAGCATCGACAAACAGTATCCCGGGCAGGCTTACAAAGTGATGAACGGGCTGTGGGGGCAGGGGCTCATGTCGCTCGCCAAGGTGATCGTCGTGCTGGACAAGGACGTCAACGTGCGCGATCCCAAGGAGGCGTGGTGGGTGACGCTGAACCACATCGACCCGGAGCGCGACGTGCGGTTCACCATGGGGCCGATCGACGTGCTCGACCATTCGAGCCGCGGCTTCACCTTCGGCTCCAAGATGGGGATCGACGCGACGCGCAAGTGGAAGGAAGAGGGCTTCACGCGCGAGTGGCCGAACAGGATCGTGATGGATCAGGAGACAAAAGCGAGGGTCGATGCGATGTGGGGAGATTTGGGAATTGATCTGGGCGGTAGAGGGCGGTAGAGGGCGGTAATGGGCGGCACTACGGCTCCGCGCGAAGGTCAGACGTTCGGCGGCGAGAGCCTGCTCGTCCGGTACGCGAACTTCGTCAAGCTGCCGCATACCGTTTTCGCGCTGCCGTTCGCCCTGTTGGGGTTAGTCGTGGCGTCTCGCGAGACGGCGCTGACGTGGCGAACGGTCGGCCTGGTCGTGCTCGCCTTCACCTGCGCGCGGTTCGTCGCGCTGGGGTTCAACCGCATCGCGGACCGCGAGCTGGACGCGCGGAACCCGCGCACCCAGGCGCGGGAGCTACCGTCGGGACGGCTCACGCTGCGGCAGGCCTGGGTCGCCGTCGTCCTCGCGGCGGCGGTGTTCGTGGCGACCGCGTGGGCGCTGAACCCGCTGTGCTTCGCGCTGGCTCCCCTCGCCCTCCTGTTCATCTCGGCCTACAGCTACGCCAAGCGGTTCACCCACTGGTCCCACCTCTGGCTCGGCCTCGCCGACGGGATCGCGACGCCGGCGGGATACCTCGCGGTGACGGGGCGATGGAGTGAGCCGTGGTGGCTCCTGCCCGTGGGCGCCGTCGCGGTGACGTTCTGGGTGGGCGGGTTCGACGTGTTCTACGCACTGCCGGACGAGGCCTTCGATCGCTCGGAGCGCCTCGAGTCCCTGGTGGTGCGGCTGGGGCAGGCGCGTGCCATCCTCGCGGCCAAGCTGTTGCATGGGCTGGCGCTCGTCGCGCTCGTCCTGTTCGGGATCGGCGCGGGGCTGGGCGTCGCATACTACGTCGGCGTCGCCGTCGGAGCGGTGCTGATCGCGTGGGAGCATCGGCTGGTTCGGCCGGGGGACCTGTCGCGACTGAACGCGGCGTTCTTCACGGCCAATGGGATCGTGAGCATCGTGGTGTTCCTCGGAGCGCTGGTGGATCGGGTGTTTTGACAATGCGGAATGCGGAATTGAAGAAGAGGGGATCGAAGCGCGACCCGAAGGCGGGCACGCGGCAGGACGCTGGCCCGTCTATTCCGCATTCCCCATTCCGCACTCCGCATTCTCCCGCGCCCCCACGCCCGCCCGCTCATCCGAAGCGCTCTCCCACTCCGAATCGCCGCGGGCGCTGATGAGCAAGCTCCCGGTGATTCTGGCGATCACGGGCGCCTCCGGCGCGCCCTACGGCGTGCGGCTGCTCGAGCTGCTCGCGGTGCACAACGTGCCTACCTGGCTTCTGGTCTCGAGCCATGGCTGGCGACTCCTCACCGAAGAGTGTGGCATCAAGGACGACCGCGCGCTCAAGCAGGCGACCGGCGGCGACTGGGCCAGCGTGCGGGTGTTCGACGACAAGGACCGCGGCGCCGAGCCGGCATCGGGATCGGCGAAGACGGCGGGGATGGTGATCTGTCCTTGCTCGATGGGGACCGTGGCGGCGATCGCGCACGGCACGAGCCGTTCGCTCATCGAGCGCGCCGCGGACGTCGTCCTCAAGGAGCGGCGTACCCTGATCCTCGTGCCGCGCGAGACACCGCTTTCCCTGGTTCATCTCCGTAACCTCACCCTCGCTACGGAGGCCGGCGCCGTGGTGCTGCCGGCCGCGCCCGGGTTCTATCACAAGCCGCAGCAGGTGCGGGACCTGGTGGACTTCGTGGTGCAACGCGTGCTCGACCACCTGGGGCTCGACATCGAGGTGGTGAAGCGCTGGGAAGGCAAATAGTTGCACGACGCCACGACGCTACGTTGCACGAGGGCGCCGTGAGACTCGGGGTCATCTCGGATACGCACGGTCTCCTGCGGCCTGAAGTGTTCGAGGTGTTCAAGCAGGTGGATCACATCCTGCATGCCGGCGATGTAGGGAAGCCCGAGGTCCTGATCGAGCTCGAGGCTGTCGCACCCGTCACCGCAGTGTACGGCAACGCGGATCCCCCGGAGCTTCGCTCTCGCTTGCCGCAGGTTGCCGAGCTCGAGCTCGACGGGTTCGCGATCGTGGTGACGCACGGCGACCAGTTCGGACATCCAACTCCCGCCAAGCTGCATGACGCCTTTCCGCGTGCCGAGATCATCGTATACGGGCACACCCACAAGCCGCTGCTCGAGCTGGTGGACCGCACGGTGACGGTGATGAACCCGGGCGGGGCGGGGCAGCCGCGCTTCAAGCTCAAGCCATCGGTGGGGATCATGGAGCTCGAGGCGGGGATTCCTCCCCGAGCACGGCTGGTAGAGTTGATCGCCCCGTAAAACGCTGCACGCGTGCAGTGGCACCTGCGCCATAGCACGGGGCGAGGCCGCAACGCAGAACGCCGGGCGCACTGCACACAATGCACACGATGCCGTGTGTTCCACGGGGCATCGGTTTTGCTGCCGACCTGCGGGTGGACAACCTCGGGAGCGGGTACACGTTTGCGGTCGCGTCGCCCGGGCGCGCCGGAGCGACGAGCAGCCCGTTTGCGGTGTACGTCGCGTTTGCGACGGTGGCAGCGGGGGGCGGGCACACCTGCAGCGTGACCACGCGAAACGCCGTCTACACGACGACCAGCGGCGGACGTGCACACACGTGCGGCGTTACGACGAGCGGCGACGCCTACTGCTGGGGTGCCAACCCGGACGGCCGGCTGGGCGATGGCACCACGGTCCAACGGGCGACGCCGGTGCCCGTCGGGGGCGGGCTCACCTTTGCAATGATCAGCGCGGGGTCCGCACACACGTGTGGCATGACCTCGGACCGGAGCGCGTACTGCTGGGGGGCCAATGGAACCGGTCAGCTTGGCAACGGGACGACGACGGGGAGCCTGACGCCCGTGCCGGTGGCCGGGCAGCGCGCTGATGGAACGATGGCGTCGAACCTGACGCGCGCCCGGGTAGGGCAGTGAGACGTCTTGTGGCGCCACCGCAACAGACAGCGGTCGGCGCTGAGTAAGAGCGGTCCCGCCGAAGCAGAATCGCGGCGCATGGGCGAGGGCATTCGGATTGCAACGCTCCCTAGGCAACCGATTCGCCCGAGGGTATTCCCACGCGCCGCATCCTGTCAGCCTCAGTCGTCCTGCTCGCAATCGTGCCGCAGGCGTGTCAGCCCGATGTAGCAGCGGGACCTCCCGCCTCCTCCGCCGTCGGGGCAGCGTCGAGCGGCGCGGCGACGCGCCTGTCCTTCGTCACGCGCTCCGCGAGCGGCGCGGCGAATATCGCGATCTTCCCGGCGCCGCAGGTCGCGGTGCAAGACTCCCTGGGCAATACCGTGCCGGGGGCAACGGATACGGTGACCGTCGCCCTCGCCGCCAACCCGAGCGAAGCCCTTCTCCTGGGCACGACGACGGCCGCAATGATGGACGGGATCGCGACCTTCCGCGACCTGCGGGTGGACCGACCCGGGAGCGGCTACACGTTGGCCGCCACCAGGGCCGGACTCGTGGAAGCGACGAGCGCCCCGTTCGCCATGCACGTCACCTTTGCCTCGGTGGACGGCGGGTATGTGCACACCTGCGGCGTGACGACCAGCGGCGCCGCCTACTGCTGGGGCGACAACTTTTCCGGTCAGCTCGGAGAGGAGACCGCGTCCTCGGTCTGGTACCGGCCGAGCCCGGCGCCCGTCGCGGGGCATGAGCTGAGGTTCACGACGATCAGTGCCGGTGTGTGGCATACCTGCGGCGTGGCCCCGAGCGGCGTGGCGTATTGCTGGGGCGACAATTTCTTCGGACAGCTCGGGGACGGGACTGGCGTCGCGCGGGCGACGCCAGTCCCGGTCGCCGGCGCGCTCCGGTTCGCGGCAGTGAGCGCCGGATCGTTCCACACCTGCGGCATAACGACCAGCGGCGCGGCGTACTGCTGGGGCGACAATTCAAGTGGACAGCTCGGCGATGGCACCACGGACCGACGGGCGACGCCAGTGCCTGTCGCGGGCGGGTTCAGCTTCACCACGATCAGCGCCGGGCACGGACACACGTGCGGCGTGATCGCTGGGGGCGTGGCGGTCTGCTGGGGCGACGACAGTAGCGGTCAGCTGGGCGACGGTGCCGCGAGCGCCGACCACGCCTCGTACCGGCCGTACCCTGGTGTCGTCGTGGGCGTGCGCGCCTTCGCCCGCGTGAGCGCCGGCAACGTCCATACGTGCGGCGTGACCACTCATGGCTCCGCGTATTGCTGGGGCTATAACGTCTGGGGTCAGCTCGGGGACGGGACCACCACCCAGCGCTCGACTCCGGTCCGCGTTACCGGGCGCCAACGCTTCGCCGTGGTGGACGCCGGCAGCTACTTCAGTTGCGGCGTGACCACCAGCGGTGCGGCCTACTGCTGGGGCGAGAACCGGGACGGTGAGATCGGCGACGGGACGACCACCTCACGCAGCAGTCCGGTTGCTGTCGCCGGGGGGCTGCGGTTCGCCGCCGTACGGGCCGGCTGGTACCACGCGTGCGGGATGAAGACCGACAGCGGGGTGTATTGCTGGGGTTACAACGCTCACGGCCAGCTCGGCGAGGGCACGACGGTCTCGGACCCCACGCCGGTGCCCGTGGTGCAGTGAAGACGGGCTAGCGCTGTGCCGCCGCCTTCGCCGGCCGCTCCACCACCCGCGGCATAACCGGCGCGCCGGGCGCGAGCAGCTCCAGGCCGCCCACTACGACCTGCTCACCCGCATTCACGCCCTTCGTCACCTCGACGAACCCGGGCGTGCGCACGCCGAGCTCCACCTGACGCCGGGTCGCCTTCCCCTCGACCACGACCCACACAGCGTTGGCTCCCTCGGCCGGCGCCACCGCCTCTTCGGGGATGACGATCGCTTTGGGACGCACGGCAGTCACGAGGTGCGCCTCGATGAACATGCCGGGCTGCAGCAGCCGGGCGGGATTTGGCACGCGCGCCTTGACGAGGATCGTCCGGCCCGGGAGCTGCACCACCGGGTCCACGAAATCCACCTGTCCCGTGAAGTCGCGACCCGCGATGGCGGCGACGCGGAACGACACTTCTTGGCCGGGCTTCAAGTCTCGCGCGAACCGCTCCGGCACCTGGAACGCGGCGCGCTGCGGGTTCACCGTGTGCAGCGACACGAGCTTCGTGCTGTTGGTGACATAGTCGCCGAGGCTGACGTAGCGCTGCCCCACCGCGCCGGCGAACGGCGCCCGCACGGTCGTGCGGTCGAGCCGGATGCGCTGCAGATCGTACTGCGCCTGGGCGCTACGGGCTTCCGCCTCGGCTTTTTCCAGGTCCGCGGTGGACGACGCATTTTGTTGCGCCAGATCCTTGGCGCGTGCCAGCGCCTGCTGCGCCAGATCTCGTTGCGCCTCGAGCTGTGCGACCTGCGCCCGGAGCTGGGCGTCGTCCACTTTGAAGAGCGGCGTCCCCTGGTCGACCTCCTGTCCCTCGCGGATCACGATCTCGACGATCCGGCCGTCTACCTCGGGGCGGAGGTCGATCGATTGCACCGCCTCGATCTGTCCCGTCGCGGCGATTTCATCGCGCACCGTGTCGGTGCGGGCGACGGCGACCTCCACCGGCATGCCCATCGGGCCGCCGCCGCCCGGGTCTCCAGCTCCGCCGGCCTTGCCCTTCTTGCACGCGGCCACCGTGATCGCCGCCGCGGCAACCACGTACCACGCACCACGCATCGTGTGGCTCACGTTCACCGCTGCTCCTGTTCCTGGAAGAGACGCCGGCCGAGGATCGTCTCGAGCCCGGCCAGCGCCAGTCGGGTCGCGTAGCGCGCCTGCACGAGGAGCGCGTCGGCATCATCGAGATCGGCCTGCGCCTTGAGCAGGTCGAGTATGGTGGTCGCGCCGGCGCGATAGCGGCTTTGCTGGACGCGGAAGTTCTCTCGCGCCACGCGCAAGCCCTCGGACGCCTGCTCTGCGGCGGCGCGTGCCGTGACGTAGCCGTCGTACGCGGCGGTGACGTCACGCTGTACCGCCCGGTCCTTGTCCTGGCGGATCGCCCGCGCCAAGTCGCGGTTCGCCCGCGCCCGGCTCAGCGCCAGCTCGCGCTGTCCGTTGTCCCAGAGCGGGAAGGAGACGCTGAGGGAGAACGTCGTCCGCTTGAAGTCCTTGGGAAAGAACAGCGTGTCGAACGCGAGCGCGTTGAAGGCCAATGAGGCATGAGGGAGGTAGTCCCCGAGGCGTGCGCGGAAGGCGGCCCCCGCGGCGCGCTCATTTGCCCGCGCCACGCGGTACTGAGGTCCCTCTCGTGCGGCGTGGCCAATCGCATCCGCCAATGTGATTGGCAGGTCCGGCGCCGGGGTCGTGTCGAGCGGTGCAGCGTCCACGGGTCCCGCCGCCCCTACGCGCCGCCCGAGCTCGAGCCGCGCGATACGCAGCACCGATTCCTGCAACAGGCGACCCACACGCGCCTTCGTCAATTCCAGGCGCAGCTGGAGCGAGTCGGTCTGCACGGCCGCGCCCGATACGACACGCGCTCGAGCAACGCCCAGCTGTTGCTCGGCACGCTGCATGCGTTCCCGGGCCACGCGAAGCAGCTCTGCGTTCGCCAGGACCGCGTAATACTCGGACTCGGTGAGTTGCGCCGCCGCGAACCGGGCCATGAGCTCGCTCGCGTGGGCCGATTCTAGAGCCGCCCCCGACCGGGACAGTTCTGCGAGCTTCTGGCCTCCCAGAAACAGGTCGTAGCGAGCGGTCACTTGCGCCGTCACCTGCTGTCGCACTGGTAGAAAGGTCACGAAGTTGACGCTCTGCGGATTCGGTCGCGCGATGTCGGCGTTCAAGGTGATGGACGGCAAGATGAAGACCGAGAACGCGCTACGACGCGCCCACGCCGCGTTGTCTAATTGCCCGAGCGCCGCCACATAGTTCGGGTCGAGCCCTGTCGCCTGTCGCACGGCCTCGGTGAGAGTCACGATCGGCAGGGAGTCGTCTCGAGACGGCGCCGGGCTTCCCGCCTGCAGCTGGAGCAGCACGAGCAGGGCCAACATCAGTCGGCCTCCACCGGTCGTGCCGCGCGGGCGCGGCTCAGCTGGCGCGTCGTCAGGCGGTCCAGCAGCACGTACCCCACGGGCACCACGAACAACGTGAGCACCGTGGAAAAGAAGATGCCGCCCACGATCGCGTAGCCGAGCGGCCGGCGCGACGTCGAGCCAGCGCCGATCCCGATCATGACCGGGATCGCGCCCATGATGGTTGCGACCGACGTCATGAGAATCGGCCGCAGTCGGATGCGGCCGGCCTCGACGACGGCGGCGAGTGTGTCCAGCCCGCGTCCCTTGAGCTGGTTCGTGTACTCGACCAGGAGGATCGAGTTCTTGGTCACGAGGCCGATCAAGAGGACCATGCCGATCTCGCTGTACAGGTTGATCGTCCCTCCCGGGCGATGCAGCAGGGCTGCGACGAGCAGCGTGGCGAGCGCGCCGGTCACCGCGAGTGGCACGGCCAGCAACACGGTGAACGGGTGCACCAGCGACTCGAACTGCGCGGCGAGCACCATGAACACGACCAGCAGCGCCACGCCGAAGGCGAAATAGAGCG
>Ga0209239_1001761_pt1 | contig 12941 bp, 12 predicted proteins | sample GraSoi013_2_20cm_FD_185824 | JGI IMG/M metagenome (GOLD analysis project Ga0209239, IMG submission 185824) | Grasslands soil microbial communities from the Angelo Coastal Reserve, California, USA - Sample 10_02_2013_2_20cm (SPAdes) (version 2) | ecosystem: Environmental > Terrestrial > Soil >...
GCCGCCAGCAGGCGGTCGAGCTCGATGCCCGTGCGGACGCCCATCGCGTGCAGGCAATGCACGAGATCTTCCGTGCAGACGTTGCCGCTGGCGCCGGGAGCGAAGGGGCAGCCACCGAGGCCGCCGATCGAGGAGTCGAAGTGCGTCACGCCGAGCTCCATCGCGGCCAGGATGTTGGGGATGGCCATCGCGCGGGTGTCGTGGGTGTGCAGCGTCCACTCGATGCCCGGGAACTTCGGCATCAGGTGCTCGAGCGTCCGCGCGACCTGGCGCGGGTTCGCCATGCCGGTCGTGTCGGCCAGGCCGATGGCGCGGGCGCCGATGTCGACCAGCCGGCGCACGACGCTCTCGACCTGCGGGATCGGCACCTCCGTCTCGAACGGGCATCCGAACGACGTCGAGATGCCGCAGGCGACGGGGACGCGGGCCCGCTCGGCCACCTGCATGACGGCGCGCAGCTTCTCGATCGACTCGGCGATCGTCATGTTGACGTTCGCGAGGTTGTGGCTCTCACTGGCCGAGACGACCGTGTGGATGGCGTCGACACCGGCGTCCACGGCGCGGACCGCGCCCTTGTCGTTGGGAACGAGCGCCGCGTAGCGGGTGGACGGGCGGCGGCGGATCTTGGCCATCACCTGCTCGGCGTCACGCGTCTGGGGCACCACCTTGGGGTGGACGAACGACGTCACCTCGATGCGCTCGAGGCCGGATGCGGCCAGGAGGTCGACGACCTCGACCTTCTGTTCCGTGGGGATGAACTCGGGCTCGATCTGGAAGCCATCCCGCGGTCCCACCTCACAAATCGTGACGCGATCAGGCAGCTTCATGGCCATCCCCCTTTGCGGTCAGAACTGTACCATGGCGCCAAGCTGGCACACCGCCGGCGGCGGATGCGTTCACGATTTCCTCACCGGGCGGACGAAGACCCACGCGAAGATAGGAAAAGGCCGCGATTCTCCTTTGGGACGTCGTAAGGCAACGTTCATCGCCTGGAGGAACACATGAGGATTCTGGGTCTGCTCGTCGTCCTCTGCTTCGCCTACGTCTCCGACGCCTTCGCCGTCTGCGCGCCGACGAGGATGCTTCGGATCGTGACCACCGTGGACGCCTTCGGCCTGCCGGCCGACCACTTCGTGACCCAGCCGAAGACGCTCTATCGCTACGGATCGATGTTCGGTCGCGTGGAAGAGGTCTTCAACAAGCAGACGGGCCTGCACCTGCTCGTCGTCGTCAGCGAGCCGGACGTCTGGGTGGTCAATCGGGTGAACAACAGTGGCCAGCACATGACGGACCGCGGCGCGAACATCGACTTCCACGCCCCGATCATCACGGCCACGAAATCCGAACACTGGAGAAAGCTGGAGTTCGGGTGTGAAGAAGACTTCATGAAGTCGGTCAATGCCAAGACCGAGCCGGCCGACGGGGGCATGATCCGCTACAGCCACGAGGCCGAGGGCATCAAGGCGTCGCTGGTCGTCAATCCGAAGCAGCGTCCCGAGCGCCTCGAGATCGAAGGCCCCGAGGCTCGCTTCGTCATCAAGTTCCTGAGCTACGAGGATTCGGAGTTCCAGGCCGATCTCTTCTCGCGGCCCAACGGCATCCGGTTCAGCGAGCGGTAGCGCGCCGCTCCAGGCGGCGAGTCGGGACGGGCGCGTCTCAGTACGACCGCGGCATGCGCAGGATGTGCTCGCCGACGTAGGCGAGCACGAGGTTGTTGTTGATGGGCGCGGTCTTGTAGAGCCGGCACTCGCGGAACTTCCGCTCGATGTCGTACTCCTCGGCGTAGCCGTACCCGCCGTGGCAATCGATGCAGGCGTTGCCGGCCTCCCACGCCGCCTCGGCGGCGAGGTACTTGGCCATGTTGGCCTCGGGCCCGCACGGCTCGCCCGCGTCGAAGAGCGCCGCCGCCTTGTTGCGCATGAGCGCGGCGGCCTCGACGGCGGTGTGGGCCTTGGCGATCGGGAACTGCACGCCCTGGTTAGCACCGAGCGGCTTGCCGAAGAGCACGCGCTGGCTCGAGTACGCGACGGCCCGCTCCCCGAACCAGCGGCCGTCGCCGATCGATTCCGACGCGACCAGGATGCGCTCGACGTTCATGCCGTCGAGGATGTAGGAGAACCCCTTGCCCTCCTGGCCGATGAGCCCGTCGGCGGGGATCTCCATGCCGTCGAAGAAGAGCGCGTTGGTCGAGTGGTTCATCATCATCCTGAGCGGACGCACTTCCAGCCCCTTGATGCCGCGGATGTCGACCAGGAAGACGCTGAGCCCGTCGGTCTTGTGCGTGACCTTGTCCACCGGCGTCGTGCGGGCGAGCAGCAGCATCAGGTCGGACTGGAGCACGCGCGAGATGAACATCTTCTGACCGTTCACCACGTAGCGGTCGCCCTTCTTCACCGCCGTCGTCTGGAGTTTGGTCGTGTCTGACCCGCTGTTGGGCTCGGTCACGCCGAAGGCCTGCAGCCGCAAGTCCCCGGTGGCGATCTTGGGCAGGTACTGCTTCTTCTGCGCCTCGCTGCCATGACGGAGCAGCGTGCCCATGATGTACATCTGGGCGTGACAGGCGGCGGCGTTGCCGCCGTTGGTGTGGATCGTCTCCATGATCAGCGCGCCCTCGGTGACGCCGAGTCCGGCGCCGCCGTATTGCTCGGGGATCAGCGCGGCCCGCCGTGGTGAGGTCGTTGACGAACGCCTCCGGGTACTCGCGCTTGACGTCGAGCGCGCGCCAGTACTCTCCGGGGTACCGTTTACAGATGTCGGCGACGCCGTCGCGGAGCGCGCGCTGCTCGTCGGTGAGGGTGAGCGGAATGGCCGTCATGCTCAGCGTCCTTTGAAGTTCGGCTTCCGTTTCTCGTTGAACGCGCGGACGCCCTCGAGGCGATCCTCGGTGACGACCGTCGCGTTGTAGGCCTCGATGGCGAGGATCATGGCGGTGTCGAGATCGGTCTCCATGCCATAGGCGATGGCCTTCTTGGCCTGGCGCACGGCGATCGGGCCGTTCTGGGCGATGGTCGTCGCGATCTCGGTGGCCCTGGCGCGCGCCTGGCCCTTGGGGACCAGGTGATTCAAGAGCCCGGCCGCCTTCGCTTCCTCGGCCTTCAGTCGCCGGCCCGTGAAGATCATCTCCTTGGCCAGCGGCGCGCCGAGGAGGCGGGGCAGGAGCTGGGTGCCGCCGATGCCGGGAAAGATCCCGAGCGTCGTCTCGGGGACGCCGAAGACGGCGGTCTCGCTGGCGACGATGAAGTCGGAGAGGATCGCGAGCTCGCATCCGCCGGCGAGGGCGAAGCCTTCCACGGCGGCGATGATCGGGATCGGACAGCGCAGGACCCGGAACGCCGCCTGCTCGAAGATGACGTGCTGGGCCCGCCACGTCTCGTCAGACATCTCGTTGCGTTCCTTGAGGTCGCCGCCGGCGCAGAAGGCCCGGTCACCCGCCCCCGTGAAGACGACGGCCCGGGCGTCGGTGTCCATCTTCAAGCCGTCGAAGCAGGCGAGCAGGTCCTCGCCCATGGCGGTGTTCATCGCGTTCATCTGCTCGGGCCGGTTCAGGATGACCGTGACGACGTGGCGGTCGGCCGAGCGTTCGACGAGGAGATGACGATAGGTCACAGAACGCCTTCGCTGCGGAGCGACCGTACGTCGTCGCGGGTGTAGCCGAGCCAGGTCAGCACGTCCTCGCCGTGCTCGCCGAGCCGCGGTGGCTCGCGGCGCACCCCGGGCCGCCGGCCGTCCCAGCGGATGGGCAAGCCGACGCAGGTGAAATCGGGCAGGCGAGCGTTGTCGGGACGCAACAGCATGCCGCTCTCACGCGTCTGGGGCTCTTCCAGCACGCGATCGATCGTGAGGATCGGCGAGCAGGGGACATCGTGGCGGCGCAGCGTCTCGATGAGGTCGGCGCTCTTCCGAGCGCGCGTGAGAGCCGAGATCGCCTCGACCAGCACCGCGCGGTTCTGCACGCGCCGCGGATTGTCGGCAAAGCGCGTGTCGTCCGCCAGGCCGGGCGCGTCGAGGGCGCGAGCGAGCCGAACGAACAGCGCGTCGGACCCGGCGGCGATCATCACGTAGCCGTCGGCGGCCGGGAACGCCTGGTAGGGTGCGATCATCGCGGTGCCCGAGCCCTGGGGCACCGGCGTCTCGCCCGACGCGAGATAGCCCATGGCGTGATACGAGACCCACATCAGCGTCGTCTCGAAGAGCGACGTCGTGACTTCCACCGCGCGCCCCGTGCGATCGCGCTCGCGCAGCGCCGCGACGATGCCAAGCGCGGCCCACATCCCGGTGCCCATGTCGACGATCGACGTGCCCACGCGCACCGGTTCCTGGCCGGGATGGCCGTTGACCGACATGAGCCCGGCGTAGGCCTGCATCATCGGGTCGTAGCCCGGCATGTCGCGCAGGGGGCCGCTCGTTCCGAAGGCGGTGATCGCGCAGTAGACGAGCCGGGAGTTCATCGCCGACGCGCCGACAAAATCCACCCCGAGATCGCGGGTGGCTTCGGCGCTCAGGCTCTGGACGAAGACGTCGACCCGCGCGACGAGCCGCTTCAGCACCGCGCGACCGGCCGCCGTCTTCAGATCGAGGGCGAGGCTCCGCTTGTTGCGGTTGAAGGCGAGAAACGTCGCCGACTGATCGCCCCACCACGGCGGCGCCCACGCGCGCGCGTCGTCCCCGCGCCCGGGCCGCTCGATCTTGACCACGTCGGCCCCCATGTCGCCGAGCACCTGCGTGCAGAACGGACCGGCGACGTTCTGCGTGAGGTCGGCGACGACGACGCCTTCGAGCGGGAGCGCCACGCCGAGAGTCTACCACCGAGGAGCGTGCCCGATTTTCCGTGGCACCAGCGCTCGAAATTGAGTCACTGACTGTCCATGACGCGACGCCGGGCCCACCATAAGTGCTTGGATTTCCGAAATCCGGACTCTGGCATCAGCGTTGCGTCTTCTCACGCGCCCCGCGCCGTGGGACGGCGCGGCAGGAGGACGACATGACCGCACGGAAGATCTGGATCGTACTGGCGGGAGCCCTCTGGCTCTGCCTTCTCGGTGTGATTGCCAGTGTGGCCGTCGAGCGACTGCGCGTGGATCACAAGCGCCTCGCCGGTGCCCACCTCGAGGACGGTGACGACATCGGTGCGCAGGTGGCCGTGAGCGCGGAGTGGCCGTGGGAGGCGCCCGTGCGCCTGGTGAGCGAGGCGCTCGCTCGGGGCGACCGCGCATCGGCCGAGTGGGCGTGGCGCAATGCCTGGGGCGCGGCGCTCGGCGCACGCCGGTGGGAAGGCATGGCGGCCGTCGGCGGGCTCGCGCTCCAGATGGGGGAGTCGCCCCGCGCCCGCGAGGCGTACCTGGTCGCGCTGTTCCGCGCGCGCGACCAGCGATCGTTCACCGGTGTGCTCCGGGCCGAGGAGGCGTTCGAGACGCTCGGTGACCGGCCGGTGGCGCTCCAGTGCCTGCACATCGCCGGCTCCATGCCGGGCATCGGCGCCGTCGAGCAGGGCATCGTGCGCGAGCGTCTCGATCGGCTCGCCGCGTTTCCCGACTCGTCGTGGAACGCGCGATGAGGCACCGAGACCGTGAGGCCCTCGAGCCCGCCGTGAGCCGCGTGCGGTGAGCGCGATACCGTCTGCGGCCGGGCCGTCGAGTCAGGCCCGGTCGCGGCGGTAGCGTGTCTCGAAGAGCAGCGCGCCGGCCGGCGAGCGGTAGGGCCCGTGAGGCATCCCGGGCGGCCGGCACGCGTGCATCCCCGCGCTGAACGTCCGCCCGAACCCGAGGTCCATCAGGCTGCCGTCGACGATCCAGACCTCTTCCCAGAAGTCGTGGGTGATCGTCTCGGTCGTTTGAACGCCGGCCGCAAAGCGCAGCAGCCGCGTGACGTCGCCCGTCTCGGGATCGCGGCTCAGGATCTTCTCCTCGATGCCGGCGCCGCCAGCGCCGGCCGTCGCCGAGCCGGCAACCGGTTGCCACGGAACGTCGTCGGGGCGGAAGAATTCGAGCGCCGGCTTGGCCAGTGTTATCCTCGAAATCGATGGTGTTCTTCGATCCCACCATCGCGGATGTCCTGCTGACCTATGCCCGGCGTGTGGTCGCCCGTGGCTACATCCACAACACGCTCGGCAACATCGCGGTGCGCACTCCGGCCGCCGGCTTCGACGACGGCGTGGTCTACACCAAGCACGCCGGGATCTCGCTCGAGGAGATGACGCGCGACCACGTCGTGATCACCGACGTGCCCACCGGCCGGCTGCTCCACGGCGACGTGCCGACGAGCGTGGGCCATCAGCTCAACCGCGAGATCCTCCGCTTGCGGCCCGACGTCAACGCGGTGATCCACGTCCATCACGACGAGACCATTGCCTATTTCGCGGCCAGCCCCGGGCGAGAGCTCCGCATCCTCTCCATCGAGTTCCCGTCGGTCATGGGCCGGCCACCGCACGTGCTGCCGTCGCACGTCAACGTCGAGCTGGACGTCGCGCCGATCCGCAGCTTCATCCACCACACCAACGCCATCGTCATGGAAGGTCACGGCGTCACGACGCTTGGCCGCACGCTCTCCGAGGCCTATCACCGGCTCAACACGCTGGCCGCCGAGGTCCGCCGCCTGGCGCTGGCCGAGGAGCTCGCCGTCCTGCGCGGGAGCGAGATCCAGTACGTCGATCCGGCGTCCCTCGAGTGGGCCTACGAGCACGCCGACGACGTGATCTATCCCACGCCGGCAGCGGCCGCCGCCGCGCCGCGCTAGCGGCGCCCGCCCAGCTCCTTCCGCACCAGCGCCGCTCCCGCCGCCAGCGCCGTCAGCTTCTGGTTGCACTGATAGCGCGGCGACCAGCCGAAGCCACAATCGGGATTCACCGTCAGCTTCTCGGCCGGACAGACCTCGAGCACGCGGCGGATCCGGCGCGCCACGTCCTCGGGCGTGTCCTGGTTGAAGCCCTTCACGTCGACGACGCCCGCGCCCAGCTCGCGGCCGTCGCCGTACTTCCGCCACAGGTCGAGCTCGGCCAGCTCGCGGCCGGCGAACTCGAGCACGAACTGATCGGCGCGGGCCTTGAGCGCGCCCGGGAAGTACGGCTCGTAGGTCCGCGGGAAGCGCGAGCGGCCGAAGCGATTGCCGAAGCAGATGTGGAAGCCGAGCCTCGCCTTCACGCCCTCGGTGGCCAGGTTGAAGAGCCGAGCCATCTCCTCTCCGGAGACGTTGCCGCGCGCCGGCTCGTCGATCTGGATCCAGTCGGCGCCGGCCGCCACCAGCGCACGGAGCTCCTGGTTGATGACCTCGGCGAACCGCTCGGCGACGTCGACCGTGCCCTTGTAGACCTTGCCGGGATGGATGCGCGAGCCGAAGGTGAGCGGCCCGGCGCAGGTCGCCTTCGTCGCCCGCTTCGTGTGTGACTTGAGGTACTCGAACTCCTTGACGATGCCGAGGCCACCCGCCGGCGGCTCGATCCGTCCCACCGCCTCGTAGCGCGTCTGCTGGTCGTAGCCCCAGTAGCCGAGCTTGCGGCGGACCGGCAACGCCTCGATGCCCTTGATGATCGTGTAGTACGTGTCGACGTAGCCGTCGAGTCGACGCACCTCGCCGTCGGTGATCACGTCGATCCCGGCTTCCTCCATGTCGGCCACGACGGCGTCGACGGCGTCGTCGAACATCTCGTCGAGGTCGCCCGGACCGGCCTCGCCGGCCTCGTACGCCTCGACCAGCGTGAACCACCATCCGGGTTTTCCATGTGAGCCCACCACGGTGGTGGGAAGGATCGGCAACGAAGGCATCAGGTGGCTCCTCCAATGATCCGCGAGACGGTGGCGTCGCGCCGCGCGTCGGCCGGCGCGCCGGCGAAGATGATCTCCCCGCGCTCGATGACATACAAGCGGTTCGTTTCTGCGGGCACGTGATGGATGTTGGACTCGGCCAGCAGAATGCCGGGGCCGTGGCTGCGAATCGCGGCGATGCCCTCGGCGATCACGGGAATGACGGCCGGCGACAGGCCCTCGAACGGCTCGTCGAGCAGGAGCAGGTCGGGGTCGAGGGCGAGCGCCCGGGCCAGCGACAGCATCTTGCGCTCGCCCCCGGAGAGCTGGCCGCCACCGCGAGCGGCGTACGCTTCGAGCCGAGGAAACACGCGATACGCCTGGGCCACGCGGTCGGAGGCCGGGCGTTCCGTCACGCGATTCCACGTCGCCATCTCGATGTTCTCGGCGACCGTGAGATCGGCGAAGACCTCGCTCTCCTCGGGTGAGAAGCCCACGCCGAGGGTGGCGATCGTGTGTGTCGGCATGCCGATGAGGCTCCGGCCTCGGTAATCGATCCGGCCGGCGGCCGGACGGCGATAGCCCATGATCGTGCGCAGCGTCGTCGTCTTGCCGGCGCCGTTGGGAACATGCTGCGCCAGCAATCCGAGCTTGAGCCCGCGCGCCCGCGCAACTTCGCCGCTATCCGGAGTCTCTTCTTCGTTTACCAGGCGAAAAATCGTCGTCTTGCCGGCGCCGTTGCGTCCGACCAGGCACACGAGCTCACGCTCGCCGACCTCGAGCGAGACGTCGCGCAGGATGCGGCTCGCCTGGATGTCGACGCTCAGCCCCTCGACGGTCAGCATCACGAGCGCGGCTTGCCCAGCACGGTCGCGACGACCTCGGTGTCACGCCGGATGCCGTCGGGAGTCGTGTCGGCCAGGACGCGGCCCTGGTGGAGCGCGACGATGCGGTCTGAGTAGCCGAAGACGATGTCCATGTCGTGCTCGACCTGGACGATCGCCTTGACGCCGAGGCGCCGGGCCGCGCCGACCATGACGTCCATGATGGCGTGCTTGTCGGCCGTGCTCACCCCGGAGGTCGGCTCGTCGAGCAGGATCAGCTCGGGCCCCAGCGCGAAGGCGCTGGCCACGTCGAGCAGCTTCTTGTCGCCCTGGGGCAACGTGCGGGCGAGCCTGGCCAGCCGATCGGCCAGGCCGAAGACGGCCGCGATCTCTCCGACCTCGGCGTGGACGGCGCGGTCGGCGCCGAGGGACGACCAGAAGCGGCGGCCACGGCCCAGGCGCGCGCAGACCGCCACCGCGAGCGTTTCCGCCACCGTGAGGGCGGGGAAGACGTTGACGAGCTGGAAGCTCCGGGCCAGGCCGCGTCGGGCCAGTGTCACCGGCCCTGCTCCGACGATGTCGAGGCCGCGGAAGCTCATCTGGCCCGCGGTCGGGGGCGCGAGCCCGGTCACGATGTTGACGAGCGTCGTCTTGCCGGCGCCGTTGGGGCCGATGATCGAGACGAACTCCCCCTCGCTCACGGTGAGGCTCACGCCGTCGAGCGCCGTGAAGTCGCCGTAGCGCTTCGTCAGGCCCCGCGCGTCGAGCAGGACGCTCACGTGCCGGCGCGCTGGCGCCGATCGAGAAGTCCCGTCAGGCCCTGAGGAAAGAAGACCACCACGACGGCGAGGATCGCACCGAAGACGAAGCGCCAGTACTGAGTGATCGACATCACCTGGTCCTGGAGCACGATGAAGACGAAGGCGCCCAGCACGGGGCCGAAGAAATTCCCGAAGCCGCCGAGCAGCAGCATGAAGACGAGATTGCCGGAGTGGGTCCAGTACGCGAGGAGCGGATCGGCCAGGCCGGTTGGAATGGGAAGGAGCGCGCCGCCGACGGCGCCGAAGACCGCGGCGACGACGAAGGCAGAGAGACGATAGCGGCGGACGTCGACCCCGGTGAACTCGGCCTTGCCGGCGTTCTCGCGGATCGCGCGCAGGCCGAGGCCGAACGGCGAGCGGACGATCCGCCACATGACGACCGCGCCGAGGACGAGCACGGCGAGTGAGTAGTAGTAGAACGGGCCGGTGAGGAACTCGACCTTGCCGAACGACGTCCACGCCAGGCCGAGGAGCCTGGGGCGCAGGACCCGCATGCCCTCGTCGCCGCCGGTCACCGCGTAGAACTTGAGCAGGAACGAGTAGAACAGCATCCCGAAGGCCAGCGTGAGCATGCCGAAGTAGATCCGCACGTAGCGCACGCAGAGCAGGCCGGTCGGCAGCGCGATCACCGCCCCGGCCACGGCCGCGGCCATCAGGATCACCTCGAGGTCCAGCACGCCGAGCTTCGAGGTCAGGAACGCGGCGGTGTAGGCACCGAGCGCCACGAACAGGGCGTGACCGAAGGAGAGCAGGCCGGTCGTGCCGAAGAGGAGATTCAGGCCGAGGAGCGCGATGCCGTAGCCGAAGAACGGCAGCATGAGCGTGGCGTAGTAGTCGCGGCCGGCCAGCGGAAACAGCGCCAGCGCACCGAGCGCTGCGGCCACGGCGAGCCGGAGGCTCATGCGGCTGCCTTCGCGAAGAGCCCGGCCGGACGGAGGACGAGGACGGCGATCACCACGACGTAGATCGCCAGCATCTCGACTTCCGGATACGTGGCGACGGCGACCGCGCGCATGATGCCCACGATGAGGGCGCCGGCGACGGCGCCGCGCATGGAGCCGAGGCCGCCGATGACGACGACGGCGAAGGCCTCGACGATGAGATCGATGCCCATCTCGTTGACGGCCGCGGTGGCCGGGATGACGAGCGCGCCGCCCACGGTGCCGAGCGCCACGCCCAGCGTGAAGACCCGGACGTAGACGCGCGACACGTCGACGCCCATCGCCTCGGCCATGCCGCGGTTCTCGGCGGTCGCCCGCACGATGCGGCCGAAGCGCGTGCGGGCGAGCAGGAAGCCCATGAGGTTGTAGACGGGGATGACGAGGCCGCCGACGCGGAGTTGCCCGTACACGAGGTAGGCGCTGGAAAGCTGGTGCGGGGCGGTGCCCCAGACGAAGCGGATCACGTCCTCGAACATCAGCACCAGGGCGAACGTGAGCAACAGCTGGAAGCTCTCGTCGCGGTCGTAGATCGTGCGCAGCAATCGCTCGATGACGGGACCGACGAGCGCGAGGCCGAGGCCGGCGCCGACGAGAACGAGGGGAAAGATCGGCGGCGGTGCGCCGGCCGCCAGCGCCCAGTTCACCGCCGACACACCCGCGTACGCGCCCAGCGCGTAGAACGAGCCGCAGGCGAGGTTCAGGATCTTCTGGACGCCGAAGACGAGCTGCAGACCGGCGGCGACCAGGAACAGCACGGCGGCGTGGAAGACGCCGCCGAGCACGATGTTGAGGCTCTGCGCGATCAGGGCGCCGGAGGCCTCACACGCTCCACGAGTTGATCCAGTCGTAGAGCCCGGTGCCGCTCGGCTTCTGGATCTGCTTCGTGGACATCACCTCCACGGGATCGATCGTCACGAAGTCGTGGCGGTTCTTGTGGGTGGTGACGCCCTGGTAGTAGCTCGCCTCCATGATGTGATCGCTGCGGTAGCCGCGCCGGCCGGACAGCGACTCCACCTCGATGCCCTCGAGCGCCTCGACCGTCTGCTCCGTCGTGGGCCATTTGCCGCCGGCCGCCTTGCTGGCCTTCTCGACCGCCGCCTTGTAGGCCACGATCGTGAAGTAGGCGTGGTCCGACTCGTAGTTCGGCCACTCCTTGAAGCGCTCCTGGTGCCACTTGGAGAACTCACGCAGCAGCGGGCTCGCGTTCGGCGCCTCGAAGTAGAGCGAGTTGTAGCCCATGATCGCGCCCTCGGGCGTGAAGGCCTTCTTCATCGACTCGTGGACGCCGCCGGCGGTCGTGAGCACGAACTTCGTGCTCTGGGTCAGGCCGGCGGCGTGGGCCTGCTTCATCAAGATCGGCGCGTCGCCCGACCAGAACGAGGAGAAGACGAGGTCGGGCTTGGCCTGCTGGAGCGCGGCGACGTGGGAGGTGAAGTTGGTCTCACCGAGCTTGGGCCAGAGCTCGACCACCGGCGTGACGTTCATGCCGAACTTCTTCATGATGGCGAGGAAGGCCGCCCAGTTGTCGCGCCCGTACGAATAGTCGTTGTTGATGCCGGCGACCGTCTTGATCTTGCCCTTGAACTGCCGGGCCGCGAGGATCGACGCCATCACCGCCTCGGCCTCGTTGTCGACGCTGCGGAACGCATAGCGCGGCTTCGGGATCGTCTCCTCCACGCCCTTCTGCGTCGTCGCGTCCCACGCGAGCCAGAGCGCCTTGAGCTCTTCACTCACGGGGCCGACCGCCAGCCCGACCGCCGTCGAGATGCCGCCGGTGATGACGTCGGCCTTCGTCTGCAGCGCGAGCTTGCGGAAGCGCTCGACGGTGTCCTTGGGATTCGACTCTTCCTCGACCACCAGCTCGACCTTCCGCCCGGCGATGCCGCCGGCGGCGTTGATGCGATCGACGGCGAACTGCGTGCCGCGCAGCCCCGACTCGCCGACGGGAGCCGTGACACCGGCCTTCGCCGCCAGGACGCCAATGCGGACGGGCGCCGCCTGGGCGAGGGCCGGCGCAACGTCGAGGCGAGCACCCGTGGCGGCGGCAGCTCCGGCCAACACCTTGATGAACGTTCGGCGGTTGGTGATCATCGCGTGTCTCCTCTCGACGGCGCACGGCTCACGGCGGCGGCATTCTAATCGGTTCGGGCGGTCTCGATAAGTGCTAAGATCACCCCCCAATTTCCGTCGGTGTGTCTCACCCTGACGAGGAGAGCGTGCACGTACGGTTCTGGGGCACTCGAGGGTCCATCGCCACGCCCGGGAAGCAGACGGCGCGCTACGGCGGCAACACCTCGTGCGTGGAAGTCCGCGGCGGTGACGGCACACTGATCGTTCTCGACTGCGGCACGGGCGCCCGCGGCCTGGGCCTCCACCTCGCGGAGATCGCGCTCCCTCCGCGCCTGCATCTCTTGATCGGGCACACCCACTGGGATCACATCCAGGGCTTTCCCTTCTTCGTCCCGGCGTTCATGCCGGGCGCCGAGCTGAACGTCTACGCGCCGCTCGGCTTTCAGCGCGGGCTGGAAGAGGCGATGGCCGGGCAGATGGAGTACTCGTACTTCCCGGTGAAGCTCCGCGATCTGCGCTCGCGCATCCACTTCACCGAGCTCGACGAGG
>Ga0209239_1001762_pt1 | contig 12938 bp, 11 predicted proteins | sample GraSoi013_2_20cm_FD_185824 | JGI IMG/M metagenome (GOLD analysis project Ga0209239, IMG submission 185824) | Grasslands soil microbial communities from the Angelo Coastal Reserve, California, USA - Sample 10_02_2013_2_20cm (SPAdes) (version 2) | ecosystem: Environmental > Terrestrial > Soil >...
ACGATAAGTACGACGATATAAAAAAGCTGATCGACGCAGGTAAAGAGAAGGGATATCTCACCTATGACCAGGTGAACGACCTTATCCCGCACGACGTGCATTCTCCCGAGGACCTCGACGATCTGCTCACTACCATTGGTACGCAAGGAATCGATGTGCTGGAGGGACCAAAACTTCCCTCCTCCGCGCTCGACAAAAAGTTCGAAGAAGAGGAAGCCGGCGAAGACGTCGAACTCGACCTCACTCCCGGCGCTCTAGAAAAAACCAACGACCCCGTCCGAATGTATTTAAGAGAGATGGGAACTGTTCCCCTCCTTACGCGCGAAGGGGAAGTTGAAATTGCCAAGCGCATTGAGCGGGGGCAGTTGCGGGTTTTGAAGGCGCTTTCTCGTTCTCCCATCGTGATTCATGAATTGTTGGCGATGGGGGAGGATCTCAAAAAGGGTGTCCGCTCCATCAAGGAAGTGGTCACTTTTGATGAGGAAGAGATTACCGATGAAATCCTGCAGAACCGTCTGAAGGAGTTCACCGGAAAAATCGACGAGTTGGCCAAGGCTTACAAGAAAGCCGGCCAGCTTGAAGAGAAGTTCGCCAACGTTTCCCAGAAGAAGCGTCCCAGAGACCATCGCCGCTACCGGCTTGCGCTGGCTCGCGGCATCGTAAAAGTTTCGCTGTGCGTGCGGGACCTGGGATTCACCAACAATGAACGCAAGCGGCTGATCGATCGTCTGAACAAGACGGTCGATACCATGCGTTCGCTCGACCGCCAGTCCCAAAACCTGGAGAAGAAAGCGGATGCCACGCGCAGCGAAGAGCAGCGCAAGGAATACCGCCGTCAGTCTCGCGCTATCCGCAGCGAGCTCGAGAAATTAGAGACCGAAGCCGGAGTCTCTTTTCCCGAGCTCAAACGGACCCAGCGCGAAATCATCCAGGGGGATATGGATGCGGAGCACGCCAAGCGCGAGCTCATCGAGGCCAACCTCCGGCTCGTGGTTTCCATCGCCAAGAAGTACACCAACCGCGGTTTGCAGTTCCTGGATCTGATCCAGGAGGGCAATATCGGTCTGATGAAGGCAGTGGACAAATTCGAATATCGCCGCGGGTATAAGTTTTCCACTTATGCCACGTGGTGGATTCGGCAGGCGATTACCCGTGCAATTGCTGATCAAGCGCGTACGATTCGCATCCCCGTCCACATGATTGAGACCATCAACAAGTTGATCCGCACCTCGCGGCAACTGGTGCAGGAGTTGGGACGCGAACCTACGTCGGAAGAAATTGCCAAGCGCATGGATATTCCCGTAGCCAAAGTGCGCAAGGTGCTGAAGATTGCTCAGGAACCGATTTCGCTGGAGACACCAATCGGCGAAGAGGAAGATTCGCATCTGGGCGACTTCATTGAAGACCGTGCAGTAGTCTCGCCGGCTGAGGCTGTAATCAACGTCAACCTCAAAGACCAGACTTCGCAGGTGCTGCGCACGCTCACACCGCGCGAAGAAAAGGTCATCAAGATGCGTTTCGGACTGGAAGATGGAAGCGAACATACGCTGGAGGAAGTTGGTCAATCGTTTGCGGTAACTCGCGAACGTATCCGCCAGATCGAAGCTAAGGCTCTGCGTAAGTTGCGTCATCCATCGCGTTCGCGAAAGCTGAGAGCGTTTTTGGATGGTGTGCGCGACTAAACGCGAAAATTGAACACTAATCAGGGCAATTTTTCAGGCACAGCTTCTCAGCTGTGCTTTTTTTTCGTCGCCTACTCTGGATTCTGCATCACGGAGCCGGTTTTTCCAGTGCTTTCCACAGAGAATCTGCGTCCTGCACAGCTTGTGCACAAGCAAGGCCAGTTTTTCTATTGCAGGGAATTCGGTAGTGAAGCAAAGTGTCCCCAGTGCATGCGTGAGTTTGTTTTGACTGCTGGAAATTGCGGCAGAGCAAGCGGCTCCCGGCGATTCTCGAGGGTGAATTGCTGGGGGGTAATTCAAAAACGCGCTTCGGCGCGATTTGAAAAACCCGGGCGTTGCGGCCTCCTCAAAGAGTCCTCCTAAGACAGCAGGACTGAGTCGCTGGCTTTACGCAGAGTGCGCGGGAGAAACTACCATCCTTCGGGATGTAAGATTCGCAAGCGCACACCTCGCTGCCTTGTGCGGTGAAAGGCAGGTCGAGACACTCACGAGCAATGCGGCCCGGGTGGCTGGCCCGGGCCGCATCTGTTTTTGATGGGTCCCGTCAGGAAGTCTCCCTCCTCCGCCTTAACTTCCTTTCGCTAGATTCGAAACACGCCCTTTGCCGCCATCGCCAACATCTTCCGAGGATACTTCTCAGTAATTGCCAGTTTTGATAGGCGGTCCACAATTAAGCAATCGTATTTCACAGCTTCTACACAACTTACTTGAGCGTTTCGTCTTGTATTCGCTTCCGCGAAACGGCGAAAGACGGCACAGTAGGACACGCGAGCAATCGCGAGCCTGGTTCCGTCCCCCCGGAACCAAATTCTCGGTGCTGATGTAACAGCCCGAGTTACTTTCGTTTTTTATTCGTCTCCCTCATAATGGGACCCAAGGACTTTTATCTCCATGGCAATCTCTGAGTACGCTCTCGCGAGCAGCCTTCCCGCGAACGTGGAAGCCGAGCGCTCGATTCTAGGCGCGATCCTGCTGGATAACTTTGCTTACAACCAAGCGGCGGAACATCTTCGACCGGAAGATTTCTCGCTCGATTCGCATCGGCGTATCTATACCCGAATGGTCGACCTGGCCGAATCTTCGCGGCCCATCGACATGATCACGCTGGTGGAAGAGCTGGATCGCCGCAAAGAACTCGAGGCCATCGGAGACGTCGGTTACATCTCCGGCCTGGTGGACGGGGTTCCCGACCGGCCGAGTATTGAGCATTACATAAAGATTGTCCGCGACAAAGCGCTGCTGCGAGGACTGATCCATGCAGCCAACGCTGCCATCGTGCGCGCCGGCGAGCAGGGCGATGCCGCCGAGGAAATCCTTAACGATGCCGAAGCCGCCATCTTCCAGCTTTCCGAGAAGCGCATCGGGCGCGGCTTCATGGGCGTGCAGGAAATTGTTAAAGAGTCGTTTGGCTCGATCGACGCTCTGCTGCAACGCGGTCAGCGCATTACCGGCCTGGCAACTCACTATACGGATCTGGATGAAATGACCAGCGGCCTGCAGCGTTCCGACCTGGTGATCATCGCGGCTCGGCCATCCATGGGCAAAACCGCATTTGCCATGAACATCGCCGAAAACGCAGCCATCGAGGACCAGAAAGTTGTGGGTATGTTCTCGCTGGAAATGTCGCGCGAGGCGCTGCTTTTGCGGTTGCTGTGCTCGAAAGCGCGGGTGGACTCACACAAGATGCGCACTGGTTCGCTGTGGCGTGATGACATGGACAAAGTTGTCCGGGCCATGGATCAACTGGCGCAGGCCCCAATATTCATTGACGACACTCCCGGCATTTCTCTCAGCGAGATGCGAGCTAAAGCGCGCCGCTTACAGCAGTCTCAAGGCGCGCTTGACCTGATCATCGTGGACTATCTGCAGTTAATGTCCGGCGGAAGCCGCCGCTATGAAAACCGAACCCAGGAAGTCTCTGCAATTTCGCGTGGCCTGAAAGCCCTGGCCAAAGAACTAAAGGTGCCGGTAGTGGCCCTCTCCCAGTTGAGCCGCGCTCCGGAGAGCCGTGGCGGCGATCACCGCCCACAGCTCGCGGACTTGCGGGAATCTGGATCGATCGAGCAAGACGCTGATGTCGTGGCATTTATTTTTCGCGAAGAAGTCTACAAACCAGATGAGCCCGAACTCGATGGCATCGCGGAGATTATTATCGCCAAGCAACGCAATGGACCGACCGGCAGAATCAAGCTGGCATTCATCAAGAATTCCACGCGATTCGAATCCATGGCGGAGGGAATGTCACCCCCCGAGTGAGGGGCCTTCCTGGCTTGACGAAACATGACAATTCTCGTTCCAGAAGGCTGTGGAAAGCCTGTGCAAGCTTAGCGAGGTGGACAGTTGAAACCGCGAAGCGACCGTCCGGTCGGTTTGTGGGAATGAAAACAGAAAATCTAAGCTACAGAAAAAGAATAAGTTAATGGATTTGCCGGTAGCTCGGCAGATTTTTGCTAACTGATAAAAAATTTAGGGCAACCTTTGAGATTTGCACACACCACGGTGAAATTCGCAATCGGTCGCCTGGCTCAATCGCTGCCTTCTCCAACCTTCAATACAGCAAGAAAGGCCTCTTGCGGGATGTCTACGCGCCCGATGCGCTTCATACGTTTCTTACCTTCCTTCTGTTTTTCCAGCAGCTTGCGCTTGCGGGTGATGTCACCGCCGTAGCACTTCGCCAACACATTCTTGCGCATCGCAGGCACAGTTTCGCGGGCAATGACTTTTGCTCCGATGGATGCCTGGATAGCAACCTCAAACATCTGACGTGGAATAAGTTCTTTCATCTTGGCTGCCAGCGCTCGTCCCCGTTCGTAGGCGAAATCACGATGGACGATGGTCGAGAGCGCGTCCACTGGATCGCCTGCCACAAGAATATCGAGTTTGACCATGGGCGACTCCCAATAGCCGGCAAAGTGATAATCGAGCGAGGCGTATCCTCGGGAGACCGATTTCAGGCGGTCATAGAAGTCGAGAACGATTTCATTCAGCGGCAGTTCATAGTGCAACATCACCCGCGAGGAGCTGACGTATTCAAAAGTCTTCTGCTTGCCCCGCTTATCTTCCACCAGCTTCAGAATCGCTCCCACGTACTCTTCATTGCTGAGGATGGTAGCCAGAATCACCGGCTCTTCGGTCTTGGCAATTTCGCTTTGGTTAGGCCAGCGCGACGGATTATCGACTTCAATGATCTCCCCATCGGTCTTGGTAATCCGGTAACGCACACCGGGCGCCGTAGTGATCAAGTTCAGATTGAATTCGCGCTCCAGGCGCTGCTGGATGATGTCCATGTGCAGCAAGCCGAGGAAGCCGCAGCGAAAACCAAAGCCCAGCGCCGCCGAGCTCTCAGGCTCGAAGAAAAAGGACGCATCGTTCAGGCGAAGTTTTTCCAGAGCTTCACGCAATTGGGTGTGCTCGTGTGCGTCCACGGTATAAAGCCCCGCGAAGACCATGGGCTTGATCTCTTCGAAGCCGGGGAGTGCCTCGATCGCCGGATTGGAGTCATCCGTGATCGTGTCGCCGATTTTTGTGTCCCCAACGTTTTTCATGTTGGCCATGAAGAAACCAACCTCGCCGGCACGGAGTTCACCAATTTCGACCGGCTTGGGAGTCAATACCCCAACGGTTTCTACTTCGAAGGTTAGCCCATTCGACATCAGTCGGATCTTCTGCCCACGGCGCAGCGTGCCCTGAAAGACGCGTGTCAACACGATGACTCCGCGATAGGGATCAAACCAGGAATCGAAAATTAGCGCCTGCAGCCGCTTTTCCGGATCGCCCTTCGGCGGAGGAATGCGGTTTACGATTGCTTCCAGCACATCCGGGACACCTTGGCCCGTCTTGGCGCTGATAAGGATTGCATTGGATGCGTCCAGCCCAACCGCACCCTCGATCATCTCTTTGGTGCGCGCAACGTCGGCACTCGGTAAATCAATCTTGTTGATGACCGGAATGATCTCGAGCCCATTGTTAATCGCCAGATAAGAATTCGCCAGGGTTTGAGCTTCAACTCCCTGCGAAGCATCCACGACCAGCAGCGCGCCTTCACAGGAAGCCAGGGAGCGCGAAACTTCATAAGAAAAATCCACATGCCCCGGAGTATCAATCAGGTTGAGCTGATAGGTTTGGCCGTCCTTCGCCGTATACATCATGCGCACCGCGTGAGCCTTGATGGTGATGCCACGCTCCCGCTCCAGGTCCATGGAATCGAGCACCTGTGCTTGCATCTCGCGCGCGGTAAGTGAGCCAGTCAACTCCAGCAAGCGGTCAGCGAGGGTCGACTTCCCGTGATCAATATGCGCGATGATCGCGAAGTTGCGAAGATAGGCGGCGTCCATGGCTTCTGGGGACAATCTTTTGATTTTAACAGGCGGGGAACGAGCAGCCTGTTTCCGATAGAATCAGGCTTTCATGGCCCTCGTGCTTGCCTCGGCATCGCCGCGCCGTCGAGAACTTCTGCAGAATGCCGGCATTCCATTCATCATTCAGCCCAGCAGGATCCCCGAGCTTCCGCGGGCAGGAGAAGCTCCGCAAGCCTGCGCTGAACGGCTCGCCCGCGAGAAAGCTCTGGATGTCTTTCGTCAGCGTCCCCAGGACTTCGTGCTGGGTGCCGACACAATTGTGATCGTGGACGGCCAAATTCTCGGCAAGCCGCGCGATGCGGGAGATGCCGCTCGCATGCTGCGGTTGTTGTCTGGACGAACTCATCAAGTCACAACCGGGGTGTGTCTTATAGGTCCGGATGGCAAGGCAAAAACCTCTGTCGAGGACAACCGCTCGGAAACCACGCTGGTGACTATGTCCGAGTTGACCGACGATGACATTCAATCCTACGTCGCAACCGGAGAGCCGCTGGACAAAGCCGGAGCCTATGCCATCCAAGGCATGGCCTCGCGTTGGATTTCACGAATTGAAGGAGATTACTTCAACGTGGTGGGACTGCCCGTGTCTCTGGTTTACCGAATGCTGCGGGAGAACGATGCTCTCTGACTGTCCAAATGGATGACTAGCGAAGGACTTGCTAGGTCTTCTTGTCGGTGCCCTCTCCGTCTTTCACCGCCGACTTGAAATTCTTGATGCCTTCACCCAGCCCCTTGCCCAGATCGGCCAGTTTGCTGGGGCCGAAGATCAGCAGCGCGATGGCAAGGATGATGAGAATCTCCGGCAAACCCAATTTACCAATCATGTCGTAAACCTCCACCCGGGTTCGCCAGGCGCTCTGATAGGCGCATTTTCGGCCAGCGCAGTACCCTGAGGAAATTCTAGGCTAGCCCACCGCCGGAGTCAAAACTTACAGATTTTGGGTAGTGTCCTGATTTGGCGGGCGCTTCATTTCAAGCCTAAGGCCGTTGGATGCTTTGGTTGATAAAGGCCGACCTCACCTCCACCGGGAAGCCGCATCTTCGTAATTGAACCCCATCGTGCTTCCTGAACGTCAGAGCACTTAACACCTTTCTTCGCGAGCGAAGCCATCTCGGCATTTAGGTCGTCGCACATGAAATAGAGTTCGTGCGGACCATTCTCATCGGACGGGTGGAATGCGGCCTCTCCCAGCGGTAGTGCAAAGATGAGCCAGCCGTGTCCCGCATCCACAGATTTGAACCCGAGGACGTCGCGGAAAAATGCGCGGTCCGCATCGGCGTTTTTACTATAAACAATTACGTGAGCGCCAGAAATCATTTGCCCCCCTAAGAACCTGCCCGAAACTCCTTGCAGGCTGCACGTTCCGTGGAACCTCGAAAGCTCGATCAAGATCAAATTGGGACACTACGAGATTTTGCCGGTGCCCCACTTCTCGCGGTTTTCGAGAGGGGGGGTACTCTTCATTCAAAGGGATGCCGACCAGATGGCCTCGATCAATCCCGTCAGCAACGCCGCTCGCCGCGGCAGTTCGGAAATCAGAATCGATTCATGCGTAGCGTGCGCACCCTCTCCAACCCCGCCGAGGCCATCTAACGTGGGAATCCCCAGCCCTGCTGTAAAGTTTCCGTCCGAGCCGCCGCCAACCGCCGCCTCTTCGAGTTTCCATCCCAACTGCTTCGCAACCTCCGATGCCTTTTCGTAGAGCGCAGCTACACCCGCTGTGCGCTCCATCGGCGGACGATTCATCCCGCCGTTGATCTCGATCGTACATTTGCGATTGAAGGGCTTCAGGGCGCGCAGCTTACGGTCGATTGCCGCAGCGTCTTTCATCTTCGCAATGCGCACATCCAGAACGGCTGTCGCCTCTGCTGGAATAACGTTTACCCGGGTCCCGCCCTGTACCAGGCCTACATTTAGCGTCAGGCCGCGCCTCAAGTCGATCATTTGCGAGATCTTCGCGATCTGCTTCGCCAACTCGACAATCGCGCTCGCACCCTTTTCGAAATCGAGCCCCGAATGCGCGGCCTTCCCCGTGACCTTGAGGGTGTACTCGCCAACTCCTTTGCGCGCGGTCTTCACTGCTCCGTGCAGTTCGTAGGAAGGTTCAAGCACCAACACCGCGGCGGATAGTTTCGCCAGATTTTCCGTGATATGCCGCGAAGAATCGCTGCCCACTTCTTCATCCGACACCAGAAGGACTGTGATTGGATGAGGCAAATCGCTATGCGACGCACGCAAAACTTCGATGGCAGTCAGCATCAATGCAATGCCCGACTTCATATCCAAGACACCCGGGCCCCAGAGCCGGCCTTCGGAAACCTGGCAGGGCATATTCGCCAGAGTCCCCAGAGGATACACAGTGTCAAAGTGGCCCAGCAGCAACACCGGGTTACCGCCGCGTCTGCCCGCGAAATCCACCTGCAAGTGATCTCCGAAGTTGGCGCTTTTATGGAAGCGAGTCTTTCCACCCAGCGCCTCGAACTTCTCCGCGAGAACTGTGCCTAGCCGGTCCGCGGCTTGTTTGTTGTCGCTCGGGGATTCGATCTCGACCAACTGCTGGATGCGCTCGACAATGTCATCCTTGCGTTCCTCAAAATAACTTGACCGATTGACTGTCTCTAGCCACGCGGCGTCGCGCGCGCTCGACTTTTTTCGCTTGGATTTCATAATTTACTGGTTGGCCACAACACAGTCGCCCGCGGTGCGGTACAGTATAATCTTCGCTCCAGACGCGACCCAATGGCCGACACTCACCCTGCCGCCGAAGCTCCCGCCAAGACTACGCTGGACATCAATGACATCCTTCGGATCCTGCCCCACCGCTCTCCGTTTCTGATGATCGATCGTGTGATTGATATCACACGCCGCGAGCGCATCGTCGCCATCAAAAACGTCACTATGAATGAGCCGTTCTTTGCCGGACATTTCCCCAACCTGCCCATCATGCCGGGTGTACTTATCGTCGAGGCGATCGCGCAGGCTGGCGGCGCACTGCTGCTCACCGAGGTTGAAGATCGAGCCGACAAGTTGATGGTCTTCACCGGAATCGAACGTGCCCGCTTCCGGCGTCCGGTGGTTCCGGGCGATCAATTGCGTATTGAGGTGGAGGTGAAAGCCTGGCGGGTTTCGGCCGTCCGCATGGAAGGCAAGGTCTTTGTAGGTGACAAGCGCGTAGCCGAGGCCACGGTCACATGCCAGCTTGTGGACCGCTCTCGCACCCGCCCCGACGAAGCCGCGGAGGACGAACCGGAGCGCGAATGATCCTCCTCATAGAAGTCGGAGCTCGACATCCGAGATCCGGTATTCGCTACTGATGAACGTCCACCCGACAGCCATTATCGACCCGCAAGCCAAGATTCACCCTTCCTGCAAAATCGGTCCCTACTGCGTGATTGGGCCAAACGTACAACTGAACGAAAGATGCCACCTGGTTTCGCACGTCGCGATGGAAGGTCCTTCCAAAATTGGCGCCGACAATGGCTTCTTCCCGTTTTCCTCCATCGGATTGGCGCCTCAGGACATGACTTACGCCGGCGAGCCGACTCACTTAGAAATTGGCGATCACAACGAGATCCGTGAATTTGTCACCATCAATCGCGGAACGGTGAAAGGCGGTGGCGTGACCCGCGTGGGGAATTACAACCTGATTATGGCGTACACCCACGTCGCGCACGATTGTGTGGTCGGTGACCGCGTGATCCTGGCCAATGCCGCCACCCTCGGCGGACATGTGACGGTCGAGGATTGGGCTGTCGTGGGCGCAATGTGCCCGGTACACCAGTACGTCCGCATCGGCGCGCATTCGTATGTAGGCGGTGGAACAACGATTACGAAAGATGTCTTGCCTTTTTCGAAAACCGTCGCGGCTCGTGATACTCACGCCTATGGACTGAATGCCATCGGTCTCGAGCGCCGCGGCTTTTCCAAGGAACGTATCCGCAAAATTCACCATGCCTACAAAGTCTTGCTGGCATCCAAGCTCAACACCTCTCAGGCGCTGAAGATGCTGAAAGCCGAGCCGGACAGCGGAGAAGACGTGGAAATGCTTATCCGGTTCATCGAGGCATCAGAACGAGGGGTGATTAAGTAGCGTTTGGCACCCAGCACAAGCTGTGTTTGGCTAAATGCTAAGTGCCAAGTGCCAAGTGCCAAGTGCTGAATCCAGTACACTGTCCACCATGTCCGCCGCCAGGGAAAGAATTGGACTCATCGCGGGTAACGGGCGCTTCCCCTTTCTCGTGCTCGATGCCGCTCGTGCCCAAGGATTTGACGTTGTGGTCGCCGCCATCAAGGAGGAAGCGTTTCCCGATATCGAGTCACATGGGGCGGCCGCAATTCACTGGCTCTCTCTGGGAGAATTGTCCAAGTTGATCGAGACTTTCAAACGTGAAGGCGTGCATCGCGCCATCATGGCCGGACAGGTCAAACATAAGCAGATTTTCTCCAGCATCCGCCCCGACTGGCGTCTGGCCAAGCTGCTGCTCTCGTTAAGCACGAGAAACACGGACGCTTTGCTAGGCGCAATTGCGAAAGTACTGACGGATGAAGGAATCGTGCTAGAAAACTCCACTGCATTTCTGGAACCATTGCTGGCGAAAACCGGAACATTGACCAAGCGTCCACCTAATGAACAGGAAAAGGCGAACATCCAATACGGCCGCGTGGTCGCACGTCACCTGGCAAAATACGACATTGGACAAACCGTGATAGTCGCCGAAGCTGCCTGCGTAGCAGTGGAGGCCATGGAAGGCACCGACGCCACGATCGCGCGCGCCGGCCAAATCATGGCTTCACTTCGCCAGGATCCCTCTACACTGAGTCGCGATCTTACCGTGGTGAAAATCGCCAAACCGAATCAGGATATGCGTTTCGATGTGCCGGTGGTAGGAGTAAAAACAATTGAAGTCATGCGTAAAGCCGGAGCCACCTGTCTGGCGCTGGACGCAGCCAAGTGCCTGTTACTGGACGGCGAGGCCGTAATCTGGGCTGCCGACGGCTCACAGATCGCAATCGTTGCTGACCCAGTCTAGGGATACTCGATGCAACCTTTCACGTCCGAAACCGCTCGTCTCGCAGACCAAATTCGGCGTGCCTTCGAGGGCGACGCCTGGCATGGAGATTCCATCAAGGAACTACTGGCTGGTGTGACCGCCGCCACCGCTGCTGCCAGGCCAATCAAAAATGCGCACAGCATTTGGGAGCTTGTTCTGCATATCGCCGCTTGGGATGATGCCGTCTTGCGACGCATCGGTGGCGCTGCCGTTCAACTCACCAAGCAACAGGATTTTCCGCCGGTGAAAGACACCAGCCCGGCCGCCTGGCGTCGAACTGTGAGCCATCTTGAGCAGGCTCACAACCAACTGATTGAAGCCGTTGCCGGTTTTCCTGACTCGCGTCTGCAAGACCAGGTTTCCGGCAAGACCGAGGACTATTACGATTTTTATTACATGTTCAGTGGAATCGTGCAGCATGAGCTTTATCATGCTGGGCAGATCGCTCTGCTCAAGAAAGCGCTGCATCCGAGAACTGAAAACTGAGAACCGAGAACCGCATTAACGTCGCAGTCGTCGGGGTGGGTGCTTTCGGCCGCAATCATGCCCGTGTTTACCATCAATTGGCGCAGCAGGGTGAGCCGGTGACTTTGGCTGCGGTTGTGGATCCCGATGTTTCGCGCGCTGATGCCATAGCCCGAGAATACGGAGCGCGCGCCTTCGGCTCGGTCGAGCAGTTCATCAGTAGACGTGGCGAAGTGCAAGCGGCTTCAGTCGCTGTGCCGACTCAGCAGCATGTGGAAGTCGCCAGCGCCTTGATGGCCGCCGGTATCGATATCCTGATAGAAAAGCCGCTGGCGGCATCGCTCGCCGAAGCCGACGACTTGATGCGCTCTGCCCAGCGCCTGGGACGAATCTGTCAGGTCGGCCACTTGGAACGCTTCAATCCGGCGGTGCGCGCGACGCTTCCTCTTGTGACCCATCCCATGTTCTTCGAGGTTCATCGCCTCAGCGTTTTTACTCCACGTTCGCTGGACGTGGATGTGGTACTAGATCTTATGATCCACGACTTGGACATCGTGCTCTCGTTCGTCGCTTCCCCAGTCAAAGAAATTCGTGCCGTCGGTCTGCCGATTCTTTCCGGCAAGGTAGATATTGCGAATGTTCGCATGGAATTTGATTCCGGTTGCGTCGCCAACTTCACGGCGAGCCGCGTCTCCACCGAACGCGTGCGTAAGCTGCGCTTTTTTCAGCCCAAGCAATACATATCCGTGGATTATGGCCGCCAAGACGTCCTCGTTTTTAGCGTTGGCGTGGATTCGAGTGGAACTCCCTCGGTGAATCCGCAAATCAATGTCGCCAAACCAGCAATCACTGCCGAAGAACCTCTCTATGTTGAGCTGAAATCCTTTCTGGACTCGGTTAGAGAGCGCTCCAAGCCCCTGGTATCCCTCGAAGACGGCCGCCGCGCTCTCGCCGTGGCATTGGATATCGTCTCCACCATCCGCGAGCACGGAAAGAAAATCCGTCTGGACACTTTGCAACAGTAAAAGTCTCTAATCTGAGAACCGAGAACTCAGATCTGAGATCTGCATTTCTTGTTTCCAGTTTCTGAAATCTGTCTTCTGACTCCCCGGCAGTTAACGTCGCAGATGCCATTCCCCCAACCTACCTTATGCGCTTCGCAGATTCCCCGAAAGGTGCGAAAATAGAAGTACTTGGCCGCAAACGCCAGCGGAGTGCGATAGGAAATTTGCCTACCAGTAGGGGAGGGGTTTCGCCCCCTACAACTAAGGCCCGCCGCTCGTGTTGAATCGGTAGACAAGCAGTTTTGATGTCGACGACCCAAATCCCGCCCAGAAATCCAGTTCCTCCAGCGCCGCGCGCAGAGAGTGGAGATCTGTAC
>Ga0209239_1001763_pt1 | contig 12930 bp, 12 predicted proteins | sample GraSoi013_2_20cm_FD_185824 | JGI IMG/M metagenome (GOLD analysis project Ga0209239, IMG submission 185824) | Grasslands soil microbial communities from the Angelo Coastal Reserve, California, USA - Sample 10_02_2013_2_20cm (SPAdes) (version 2) | ecosystem: Environmental > Terrestrial > Soil >...
GGCCCGAAAGGACAGCTGCGTCACCGGCTCGACCGGGATGACCGTGCCGCGGAAGGTGATCTCCGGAAACTCGTCGGTGCGGAGAAACTCCCGCCGCATCTGGCCGTCGCGAAGTCCACTGCCGGTGGTGATCGAGCGCGCATCGATACGGACCATCACGTCGGCGGAAAACGTCCCATCCTGTTCTCGTACCTCTGCCTGTGCGGAAACGTCGGGAGCCAGGCCGGCGAAGCCGCCGCGGTTATCATTGACGAAGAATGTCACGCGGCTGGCGCCACCGTCCAACGTGAACGAGCCGGTCGGCAGCAACGACAGCGTCGATGCGACCAGCAGGCCGGTGCTCCAGCGCCGTGCACGCATCACCTTCCTGCCTACGCCTCTTGTGTCACAGTTATTTCACGCCACGTCAAGGAAAATGCGGCCGCGGGCGCCAACCTACCCACCGGACCCCCGTCCGCCGACCATGCTGCGCCGTCTGCTGAGCACGCTGGGCGACACCGAAACCCGCCGGCGCGCCGCGCGCTCGCTCGCCGTCCTCTGCGGCATTGGGTACGCGCTGACCATCGTGGTGATGGCCGGCACGGGGCTGGGGCTGCGCCGCTGGTTCTTTGCGCTCCTGGTCTGGGGCGCGCTCATCTACATCCCCTTGCGGATTCTACTGGAGGCCTTTCAAACCATTGCCCCCGCCATGCGCCAGCGATTGATTGCGCAGACCGCCACCCGGCCCGACCGGTATGCGTCCCGGGCGGCGATCGAGTTGGTGGTGGATGGGCTGCTCGGCCGCAGCGTGATCATGCCCCGGATCGCGACGCCCGTACAGCAGGCGAAGGCGCGCGAAGGCGCCGTGGCCGTCCTGGAGCGGGTAGGCGGCCGCAGCGCGGACATCGCCGCCGCGGCGCTGCATGGCCTGGCGGCGGTGGAGCGCTGGGTCACCCATCTGGCGTCGTGGTCGCAGGCTGCGGCTGCCGGGAATATCCAGGCGCGGTGGGCGGATGTGCGTGCGCTCGTCGGGCTGGCCGTGGCGACGGAGGTGTTGATTGCCGCCTACGAAGATGGCACCGGCAACCGCTTCGCCCCCGGCTCGCTGCACGGAGGCGCGGCGGTCGCCTATCTGGAGACCTGCCTGGATTTCTGCGATCAGCTGGCGTTGGATGTCGATACCGTCCCGTGGACGGAGCCAGGGCTGCGGTTGGACGTCGACCCCAGTCTCCGAGACCAGACCCGCGCCGTATGGAAGGCGTTTAGTGAGACACCCTCGCCCGCCCTGGCTGCGCGCAAAGCGTTTGTGGATACGGTGCTGGCTCGAACTTCCTAGTCTACCCAGTCTTCACAGTCTTCACAGTCTTCCCAGTCTCGGACGTTTGTCACCCGGATGACTGGGTAGACTGGGATGACTGGGTAGACCGGGGAGACTGACGTCATTTCCGTCCTACAAGCACAATCCATCGTTTCAAGAACGAGGGCTCCGGCGTCTCTGCGTATCCAATCTGCTCTCGAGCCTGGCGCGGGGCGCCGCTGAGCATCTCGGCCACAGCGCGGCGGCGGGCACCGTCTGCGCCGGCCAGCTCCAGCCACGCCTCGAGTGTCTGACGGCGTTCGACCACCTGCATGAATGTCAGGACGATACCCGACTCCCTGAGCAGCGCCTGCCACCGGCTGGCCCGCAGGGCCCGGACGTGGCTGGCATCCCGCACCCCTTCCAGCGCCTCCATGAGGTCGTGACCGGGGGCCTCTTCCGGCGGGACCTGATCGACAATGCCCAGGCGCCCACCGGGCGCCAGCGTACGCACCATCTCGCCCACGCCACGCTCCACATGCGGAAAGTGGTGTGGCGCCCGCCTACAGGTCACAATGCTGAAGGCCCCGTCGGCAAACGGCAGCGCCTCCGCATCTCCGACGACCCAGGTGAGACCCTTCCCGGGCGGCGCCAACCGGCGGGCCTCCTCCAGCATGCCACGGGTCAGATCCACACCCACTACGGCCCGGACGTAAGGCCGGAGGGCGAATGCCGTGAACCCGGTGCCGGTCGCCACATCGAGGACCCGATCGCGGCGGTGGCTGATGCTGCGGGCGTACGCACCCGCCTGTCGCCCGAACTGCCGCTGCACCGCTCGTTTCTGATCGCCCATGGTCACCTTCTCGTTCCCTTCCCGTGGAGGAGCACCTTCCGGCGGCGAGAATTCAGTCCACGCCATGCCCCTCCTGCTTCGTGAGGATGATGTCGCCCGCGTGCTGCAGATGGATCGAGTGATCGCGGCGGTGGAAGAGGCCTTTCGCCAGCTCGGCAGTCAGCAGGCGATCAACCGCCCCCGCCAGCGCTCCACCACCGTCGCCGGGACCATCCTCAATGTGATGTCCGCGGCGATTCCCCCGCTCCAGGTGATGGGGTTGAAAACGTACACCAGCGCGCGCGGCGGGACCCGGTTTATCGGCATGCTCTACAGCACCGACACCGGCGAACTGCTGGCGATGATCGAGGCCAACCGGCTGGGGCAGATGCGTACCGGGGCGGCGAGCGCCGTGGCGACCAAGTACATGGCCCGCCCGGAAGCCGGATCGGTGGGGATCATCGGCACCGGATGGCAGGCGCGCAGCCAGATCCTCGCCATCAGCCGTGTCCGGCCTGTGGCGCTGGTCAAGTGCCACAGCCGCGAGGCGCGGCATCGCGAGGCGTTTGCTGAGGAGATGGTAGCTGAGCTGGCCACGGAGGTCGTGCCCGTGGAGACAGCCGCCGACGCTGTCGACGGAGTCGACATGATCGTCACAGCCACCACGGCGGCGGATCCGGTGTTGCGCGGTGAGTGGCTGCGGCCGGGCGTGCATATCAACGCGATCGGATCGAACTGGGCGAACCGGCGTGAGCTTGACGGCGGCGCGGTGAAACGCAGCGACCGCGTGGCCGTCGATAATCTGGAGCAGGCCCGGCGCGAATGCGGCGATCTCATCGCCGCCGCGGAGGCCGGGGCGCTGGCGTGGGAGCGCGTGCTCGAACTCGGTCAGATCGTGGTTGGCGCGGCGCCGGGGCGCGCGTCTGCGCAGGAGATCACGCTGTTCGAGTCTCAGGGCATCGCGATCGAGGACGTCACCACGATGAAACTGGCGTACGAGACTGCCCTCGCGATGGGCGTGGGGGAACAATTGAAGAAAGACGGTGATTCGTGATTTGTGATTTGTGATTCGCGCCAGGCATTGTTTATCGAATCACGAATCACGAGTCACGAATCACGCCGGGGGGTTGGGCCGTGGAGTTCGCCGTCTCGTTGGAGGCTCCGGAGTCGTTTGTGTGCGATGCGCTCGGTATTGGGATCTTTGCGGGCGGGGGTGCGCTGGAGGGGCCGGCGGCGCGGGTGGACAAGGCGCTGGGCGGGCTGCTCTCGGCGGTGCTGGCGGAGGAGAAGTTTGAAGGGAAGCTCGGTCGCACGCTTGTGGTGCAGACGCACGGCAGGATCCCCAGCAAGCGCGTCATCGCCGCGGGACTCGGACCGAAACCCACCGCCACCCTCGACCAGCTCCGACAGGCCGCGGCCGCGGTGGTGCGGCAGGCGTCGCAGGTGCACGCGGCCCATGTCGTGCTCCCCGGCGCCGCGCTGGGCGCCTTCCCCGTGGACGCCATCACCCAGGCCCGCGTCGAGGGCGCTGCGCTGGGTGCCTACCGGTTCGCTCGTTACAAGCGCGACGAGGACGGCCAGGTCTCCCGCGTGACGTTGCTGGCATCCGACCCGGCGCAGCAGAAGGCGGTCGAAGACGGAGTGGCCCGCGGCCGCGTGTTTGCCGACGCCACGGCGTTTGCCCGCGATCTGGTCAACGAACCGCCCAACCAGCTTCCCCCGGTGCGCCTGGCGGAGATCGCCGCCGAGGCTGCCCGCAAGGCCGGGCTGCGCTGCACGGTGCTGGATGTGGAGGCGATGAAGGCTTTGGGGATGGGCGCGATTCTGGCGATCGGCTCGGGAAGCGAGCAGCCTCCCCGGATGATCGTCCTCGAGTACACGCCGCCAAAGGCCACACGTTTCGTGGCCCTGGTCGGCAAAGGCGTATGTTATGACAGCGGGGGCTTCAACCTCAAGACACAGGATCTGGAGTGGATGAAAGCCGACATGGCCGGCGGAGCGGCCGTGATCGCGACCATGCAGGCGCTGCCGGCGGTGCGGTCGCCGGTCCGCGTGCTGGGCGTTGTGGCTGCGGTCGAGAACGTCGTAAGTGGACGCGCGGTGAAACCTGGCGACATCGTGCGCGCCATGAACGGAAAAACCATCGAGATCAACAACACCGACGCGGAGGGACGCGTCATCCTCGCCGACGCGCTGTCCTACGCGGCGCAGCAGCAGCCCGACGAGATCATCGACCTGGCCACCCTGACCGGCTCCGCGATGGTCGCGCTCGGGTACCTGGCCGCCGCCGTGATGAGCAACGACCAGCCCCTCGTGCAGCGCCTGCTGGACGTATCGCAGCAGACCGGGGAACGCATGTGGCAGCTGCCTCTGTACGACGAGTTCCTTGAGAACATGCGCAGCCTGGTAGCCGACCTGCGGAACTCCGGCTCGCGATACGGTGGTGCGCAGAAGGGCGCCATCTTCCTGCGGGAGTTCGTCGAGGGCAGGCCGTGGGCGCATGTCGACATCGCCCCGACCGCATTTCTCGAGCGAGATGAGGGGATGAATCCCTACCTCCCGAAGGGCGCCACCGGCTATGGGGTGCGCACCCTGCTCACGTACCTGTCTGCTCAGCCCGACGTCCGCTAGTCTCGTGTTCCCGCGTTCCCCCGTTCCCGCGTTCCCGGCTGTCAGGGTTTCAGCACCCAGATCTCGGGCTCGGCAGGCAGAGCCGCCTTCGTCAACGTGGCGGTCTTTCCCACCTGTTTCACGCGTGTCTTCCCCCGGAGGAACTCATCGAGCGTGCCGATCGGCCAGTCCTTGTTCGCATCGGTCTTGTAGTGCATGGGAATGGCCACCCTGGGTTTCAGTTGCCCGATCACCCCGTCGGCGTCCGCGGGGCCGATGGTATAGAAACCTCCGACGGGAATCATCAGCGCATCGAGACGGCCGAGGCTGGCGGCGTCCTCTTTCGAAAGTCTGTGCCCCAGATCTCCGGCGTGCGCCACGCGCAGGCCTTCACATTCGAAGACCAGCATGGCGTTCTTGCCCCGCTGTGAGCCCTGCGTGGGATCATGGTAGGTGTGGACCGTGGTGATGGCGACGGGACCCACCTGTTCGCGGACCTCGGCCCAGTCCCGCCCGCCGTCCCGCAATCCGCGAATCACTTTCGGCGACCCCTTCGCCACCTGCACATAATTGTGATCGAAGTGCTCGTGGGACACGATGACCGCCGCCGGACGTACGTCGGGGAACGGATAGCCAGCCTGTTCGTTGAACGGATCGATGAGGATCGACGTGCCGTTGGCTTCGAGCAGAAACGTGGCGTGGCCGTAATAGGTGAGTTTCACCGATCCCGCCTCCTCTCGCCAGTCTTAGGTGCGCGCCAGCGCGGTCTCGTACAGCAACGCCGCGAGCGCACCGCCCAACAGCGGACCGACCCAGTACACGATCTGGCTCTGCCAGGTGCCGGAGAACAGGGCCGGCCCGAAGGCGCGGGCCGGATTCATCGCTGCACCCGTGAGCACCCCGCCAGCCAGGATGTCCATGGCGATGACCAGACCGATCATCAGCCCGGCGGTCCCCCGCGGGCCCCGGGTGTCCACCGCGACCCCGAAAATTGTGAAGACCAGCAGAAACGTCAGGATCGCTTCGACGACAATGCCCACGCCGGGCGTCACCCCGCGGCCCAGCGCAGGAGTCCCCAGGTGCACGGCCTGCCGCGCGGCCTCGGGGAACGATGCCACCAGCAGAAAACCCCCCACGGAGGCCCCGACGAGCTGAGCGAGCACGTACGCGGCCCCCATGCGCGCGGTCATCCGCCGGGCGACCACGAATCCTGTGGTGACCGCGGGATTGAGGTGACCGCCGGAGATGTGGCCCGTGGCCGAGACCATAGTGCCGATGGCCAGACCGTGGGCCAGCGCCACACCCACCAGGCCCACCCGTCCTCCGCTCAGCTGGTCGGCGATGATCGATCCGGCGCCGATGAAGATGAGCGTGAACGTGCCCACCGCTTCCGCGAGTGCCGGCTTCCAGAGGGATGATGTCATCTCGATCGCTCCTCCGCATCCTGGTCAGGCATGCAGTTCCAGCACGTCTCCGTCCTCCAGCACGTGGTCGCGTCCAACCATCTGCCCTTGATACTCGTCTTGGCCCCACAATCGCGCGTACTTCAATCGAGCCACGAAGTCTTTGTGGATGGCTTCCGCTGCATCCAGCACGGTCGCCCCGCGCCTGAGGATAAACGGGGTCGACGTGTCGGCCTTGCGTCCGGGCGGCTTGCTGTACACCCGGATGACACCCAGCACCTCGAAGAGCGCACGGCGCAACTCCTCCACGCCGGTCCCGTACGTCGCGGACACCGGGAAGACCGGCAGGCGGTCGCCGAGGAATTCACGCAACAGTACCAGACGCGCCGCCGCGCCCGGCGCATCGAGTTTGTTGGCCACCACCAGTCCTCGTTTCTCGTTGGGCTCCCCAGCCGCGGCGGCGATCGCCAGTTTCGCCTGGCCCAGCACGGACTGGACCTGTTCGGTCTGGACGAGCAGGTCATCGGTGGACAGGTCCACGACCAGTGCGGCCGCATCCGCGGTCCGGATGATGGCAAACAGCCACCCCTCACTGAACTCCACCGTGATGGGCGGAAGATCGACCAGCTGGACCTGGATATTCTCATACGTCATCATGCCCGGCAGCGGCACGCGCGTCGTGAACGGATAATCGGCGATCTCCGGCTGCGCGTTCGTGAGGGCGCGTAACACCGTCGACTTCCCGACGTTGGGGGCGCCTACCATCACGATCTGCCCGGCGCCTTCCTTGTCCACATGGAAAGAAGGGCGTCCGCGGGCCGCGCCTTTCCGCTGCTGGGTCTGGGCCCGCAGCTTGGCGATGCGGCGTTTGAGGTCCGCCTGCATCTTTTCGGTGCCCTTGTGCTTGGGAATTGTGGCCAGCATCTCTTCCAGCGCCAGGAGCTTGTTCTGGGGCGTCGTGGCCGACTTGAACTTGCGATCGGCCTCTAGATATTGAGGGGTGAGGTTGGCCGGCATGAGCGAAACTGCGGGACTAGGGAATCGGGACTAGGGACTAGTAACTTCCCTACCTTATGATCTTACCAGTCCCCAGTCCCTAGTCCCCAGTCCCGCAGTCCTCCTAGGAAATTTCGAACCTGCGCAGCACCTTCTGGTCCAGCTCCAGCCCCAGCCCCGGCTTCTGCGGAACGTCGATCATGCCTTCCCTGGGCTCGGGGAACGGTTCGGTGAACAGATCGCGCAGCGGGTTGGGCGCAAAGAAATATTCGTACGTCATCAAGTTCGGGACGCTGGCGGCGACGTGCAACGAGGCCAGATGCGAGACGCCGGCAGAGAACCCGGTGTGGGGCGCATACCGCAGATTGTGCGCGTGGACCAGCGCCCCGACCCGGCGCGCGCCCGTGAAGCCGCCCACCCGGGCCACATCAGGCTGCACGACGTCAATGGCCCCCCGCCGGATCAGCTCGCGGAATCCGAATACGCCGAACTCGCTCTCCCCGGCCGCCACGGGAATGCTCTGCCCCGCGCGGACGCGCTGGTACCCATCCAGATCGTCCGGGGGCACCGGCTCCTCGATCCATGTGATCTCCAACGGCTCGAGCTGCCGGCACACCGCGATGGCGGTCGCGGCATCGTAGGCGCTGTTGACATCTACCATGAGGTCCACGGTCGGCCCGACCGCCTCGCGAATGGCTCGCAGCGACGCGACATCCATGCGCCGGCCGCCCATCTGCGCGCTGCGGCCGATCTTCACTTTGATGGCGGTGTGGCCCCGGCCAGCCTGACCGGCGGCCTGGGCCGCCATCTCGTTGACCCCGGCGAAGTACACCGACGATGCATAGCAGGGGACGCGGGAGCGGCCCGCGCCGCCCAGCACTTTGTACACCGGCAGACCGGCCGCCTTGCCCAGGATGTCCCAGAGCGCGGTATCGATGCCGCTCAGCGCTTCAAACACGAACCCCCGATAATGCCCCCATCCACGCAGCTGCTGGAACATCTCGTCCCAGAGACCCTCGACATCGTGAGGGTCGCGACCGGTAATCACCGGCGCCAGCATGTGGTCGACGACGGCCCGGGTCACCTGGGGAGCCCGGCGCACGATGCACTCGCCGATCCCCACCAGGCCGTCATCAGTCGTGACCTCGACCAGTGTCGCTGAGAACGTGGGAAAGGCCCCGATGCCGAACTGAATCGGTGTGTCCAGCGTTCCCGCCAGCATGCGGCACTTAACGGACTTTATCTTCATCGTCGTCGCACCACCACGCTATCGATTGGACTCTACTACGTCTACTTGGTCTCCTTGGTCTTCTTAGTCTCCAGCCCTACCAAAATGTCGGGCAGGTAGACCAAGTAGACTAAGTAGACTTAGAAGACCAAGAGACGCAGTTCGTTTCACCGAAACATATCCTTCGCCGGATCCCGCAGTAGTCTCAGCGCCCCGCCCTGGCCCGGGTTAATCCGCACTCCGCGGATCAGCGCCAGCGGCGTCCCTTCGGCGGCCTGACCCTGCAAGAGGCTGGCGGCGGACGCCAGTTCATCCGCCACGCTTTCGACGGACGTCTGGAGCACGTACCCATACAAGTCCTGCTCGCCGACGTAGCTGTACAGGGGCTCCATCCCTGCGAGCCCGATGGCGACCCCCACGGCGCCCTCCCGGAACGGCCGGCCGTGCGTATCGTTGACGATGACACCGACCCGCACGCCGAGGGCGTCGGCAATCGCGCGCCGGATCGCCTCGGCGGACCCATCGGGGTCCTTCGGCAGCGTCGTCACCCATTGCGGGCCTCCCCCGACGTTGCTGTGGTCCACCCCGGCGTTCGCGCAGATGAACCCGCGCCGGTGCTCGGCGATGATGAGCCCGGGCCGCACGCGCAGCACCGCGCGCGATTCGTTCAGGATGACCTGGCACAGGCGCGGATCCTTCTTGGCCTCTTCGGCCAGTTGCACCGCCCGCGGCCCCGGCGTGATTTCGTCCAGATTGACGACGCTGCCTTCCGCCTTGGAGACGACTTTCTGCGCCACGACCAGGACATCGAGATCTTCTGGCGCCACATCGTTAAACCGGAAAATTTCCAGGATCAGACGGGGCAGATCATCTCCAGGATGGACATCGGGAAACCCCACCGGCACCCAGACCGTCAGGGTACGCATCAGAATTCGGAAGCGGGAAACGGGAAGCGGGAAGCAACGTCTCGTTCCGTTTCCAGTTTCCCGTTTCCCGTTTCCGTCATTTCTCTAATCAAGGCCCGCGATCTGAATGCCGAGATCGCGGCGCCTGTACCGCTTGTTGATGGTCACCAGCACCCTGGGCAACTGTTCCAGGATGCGCGCGTGGGCCAGCGGACCCGCATCGACCGGCCGCATGCGGATGGCGCGGACCAGATGGGCGACACTCTCTTTCGCCCCTTCGTCATCGCCACACAGTAAGACATCACCATGGGGTGGTCTGGCGAGGTCGGCCAGCATCGGGGCGCTCACGGTATGAAAACCAGCGACGACACGGGCGCGGGGGAGCAGGCGGCTCGCCTCTTCTGCCGCGGAGACAGCCGCGGATCCCGTAAACGAGACCGTCGTATCCACGACGACTTTCCCGGCGGTGGCCTCCGCGATCGCGGACAGAATCTGCGTGTGCGCTTCGGACGGAACGGTGATCACGATGACCTCAGCCGCCTCGGCGGCAGCTACGTTGCCGCGCCCTGCCTGTGCGGCGAGGCCGATCGATCGCGCAGCCGTTTCCGCCCGCGCCGGATCCCGCGATCCGAGCACAATATCGACCGCGGCAGCCTGGAGGCGCCTGGCCAGTCCGAGTCCCAGTCTTCCGGTTCCGCCGATGATGGCGACGCGCCCAGAGAAACCATCGGGCTCCGGGCGCCGGGAACCGGACTCCGAACTACCGGCCACCGGGCTCCGGACCGGCAATCGCCAGGCAATACGAGTCGCGTGGGAACCTCCGCGCCGCGGTTATGACCGCCTCGCGAGCAATCCCGCGGATGAGTTGCGGATAGCGCTCGAGGTAGTCGAGCCCAAGCCCAAACAACTCGATATCGGCCAGCATCTGCGCAATGCCGGGGTTGGTCTCCAGGCGTACCGCCTGCGACCCGATGAGAAAGTCCCGCGCATCGGCCAGTTCGGCGTCCTCCGGCCCGTCGTCCTGAAACCGGCGGATCTCCCCGAGGATCCCCTCAACGGCGGCCCCTTCGTTGGCCGGGTTGACGCCAGCGCGCACTACCCAGGGCCCGGCCAGCAGGCCGGCGCGCAGATCGCTGAACGCATAGTAGGCCATACCCTGGCGTTCGCGGACGCGGTCTCCCAGCCGTCCCATCATCCCCAGCTGGCCAAGGATGAGGTTGGCCATCATCATCTCGTAGTACGCTGGGTCGGCGCGCGCCACCCCCGGTACTCCCAGTACGATATCCGACTGGGTCTTGCCCTGCATGCGGTGCTCGCCCCGCAGCCGACCGGCCGGTCTGGGGACCGGCGGAACAGGAGGCAGCGCCCATCCACCGCGCTGCGGCCAGGGAGTGAAGAGTTCGTCGACTGTCGCCAGCACGTCGGCCGGGCGAATGTCGCCCACCACGGCGAGGAGCGTCGCCTCGGGCCGGTAGCGATCGCGGTGGAACGTCTCCAGATCCTGGCGGGTCAGGGACGCGATCGCTGCCTCATCACCATCCGGCACCTGCCGGTGCGGGTGCGACTCGGGGAAGAGCAGCCTGCGGAATGCGCGCTCCGCCATCAGGCGCGTCTCCTGCATGCCGATGCGGACCGAGGTCAGCAGTTCGCCTCTGGCCTTTTCGATCTCGTCTGATGGAAACGTCGGATGGATCAGCACGTCGCCGAGCAAGCGCAACGCCTCCGCGGCATCTTCGGCCAGCGCGCGGAGACCGATCCCCGCGACCTCCATGTCGGCCCGAATCACCAGCGAGGCACCGAGTCCGTCCAGATGCTCTGCCAGTTCCTGCGAGGAGTACCGGCGGGTTCCCCGCTGCAGCATCGCGGCGACATAACGCGCCAGCCCGCTGCGCGTCCCATCGTACATGGCGCCGGCCTTGACGTACCCGTGCACCGCGACCAGGCCGGTCCCCGGCGTCTCCTTGACCAGCACGACCATGCCGTTTCGCAGTTCGGTGCGGGCGACGGTCCGTGGGGTGATCGGCGGCACCTGGAGTTGCGCCCGGAGCGGCGACCAGAAGAAGACTTCGGGGCGCACGGCGGCACGGGCGCCGGCGGTCGTGGCGCCACCCTCCGGCAGGTACCAGCCCACGGTACGGTTCTTCTCGGTGAAGTACGTATCCGCGACGCGCAGCACGTCGTCGAGCGTCACCCGGTCAATCCGTGTGAGCAGCGACGCAAATGCCTCAGGTCCGTCCACGATGGTGAAGGCTCCCAGCCCCATCGCCGTGCGGAAGACCCCGTCGCGGCTGAACACATCCTGAGCCTTCGCCTGTTTCTTCACCTTCTCCAGTTCGAGCGGCCCCGCAGCCTCGCGGGCCAGGCGCTCGACTTCCTCGAGCGTCCGGCGTTCCACGGCGGCCGGATCAACACCCGCCCGGGCCGTGACCGTCACGCGGAACAGCGTCGGGTCGGCCCCCGGGGTCAGCGCAGTGCCTGCGTCGCTGGCCAGCCCGCTGTCCACCAGGGCACGGTACAGCCGCGAACTGCGCCCGCCCCCACCCTGGTCAAACGGCACGAAGCTCTTGAATCCGGAGAGCAGCCCGTCGGCCACCAGCAGCGCCGCCAGATCCTGATGTGACGCAGATGGCACGTGAAAGGCGATGTGCAGGTAGGCCGTGGCCCCGCCGGGCCGGCGCAGCACAACCCGGCGTTCCCCCTCTTGCTGCGGCTCCCGCACGCGGACCCTGGGCGGTGACGATCCCGGGGGAATGCCGGCGAACGCCTGCTTGATCGCCTCCATCACCGCATGCGCATCAAACGGTCCGACCGCGACCGCGACGGCGTTGTTGGGATGATAGTACGTCTGGTAATGGTGGGACAGATCGTCCCGGGTGATCGCCCGCAGGTCGTCCTTCCACCCAATGACAGGAATCCGGTACGGATGCACCTTGTGCGCCGCGGCATCGACCTCTTCCCGCAGGAGATAGGCAGGATAGTTCTCGCTCCCCTCTCGCTCCGAGATGATGACGGTGCGCTCGCTTTCCACCTCGGCCGGCTCCATCACCGTGTTGATCATCCGATCGGCCTCCAGGGTGATGGCGACGCCCAGGTGGTCGGCCAGGAGCACTTCATGATACGCGGTATAGTCCTTCCACGTGAACGCGTTCCAGCGGCCGCCCAACCGGTCGATGTGCCGGGTGAGCATGCCCTTGGGGTGGGTGGGGGTGCCCTTGAACAGCATATGCTCCACCCAGTGTGAGATTCCGGTCAGGCCGGGCATCTCGTTGCGGCTGCCGGCCCGGTACCACACCCAAAATGTGGCGACAGGGACGGTGTGCTGCTCCGCAAGCAGGATCAGCAGGCCGTTATCCAGCGTCTCCGCATGCATCGTCGACATCGAAGCCCTGCCCCGTTCCTTCCGCCGTAACTTCCCCACTCACTATTGATAACCTCCGACCCTACCGGCGAATTCCGATCCGGGCAGGGTGCCGAGGCCGAACACCAAGAAGATATGCGTGTATCCATGGATCGTCCGTCCTGGCGGGAGGTCGCCCGCTACCGCGCTGACATCCTCGCCCGGCACCGGGTCCGCACCAAACGGGCGGCGCTGGCCTTCGTCAACAGTCTGGGCTTTTGCTATGCCTTTACCAGCGGACCCGGCGGCCTGCCGGGGCTGTTTGATGTCCTGGCCACCCGCA
>Ga0209239_1001765_pt1 | contig 12925 bp, 14 predicted proteins | sample GraSoi013_2_20cm_FD_185824 | JGI IMG/M metagenome (GOLD analysis project Ga0209239, IMG submission 185824) | Grasslands soil microbial communities from the Angelo Coastal Reserve, California, USA - Sample 10_02_2013_2_20cm (SPAdes) (version 2) | ecosystem: Environmental > Terrestrial > Soil >...
TCCTCAACCTTATTTCATGCTCGCGGCTTCCCGGCCTGATGGACCACCTCGAGATCGCGAAGGGCGTGGAGGCGACGCGGGACTTCGCCCTCCTCCTGCGGGACGAACGGGCCCTCGTGATCTCGGATCTCCACCTCGGGTTCGAAGGTGCCCTTGCGGAACAGGGCGTCTCGATCCCGCGATTCCAGCGGCGTGTGATCCTCGAGCGCCTCGGCCAGATGTTCGACCGGACGAAGGCGGAACAGGTGATCATCGCCGGCGACTTCAAGCACGAGTTCTCGAAGAACCTGGTCGACGAATGGGTCGAGGTGAAGCAGGTCCTCCGGTTCATCCGGGACCGTGCGAAGCCCGTGCTCGTCCGCGGGAACCATGACAATTACCTCGCGACGATCCTCGGAGATCTGAACCTGCCGCTGAATGCTCGCGCGGACGTCGGAGGGTACACGATCGTCCACGGACACGAGGAGGTGTCGACCCTCCATCCGATCATCATGGGCCACGAACATCCCGCGGTGAAGCTGAAAGACGAACTCGGGGCGACCGTTAGCGTCCCCGCGTTCCTCGTCACGAAGCGGCTCGTCGTCCTGCCCGCCTTCAGTCCGCTTGCCGTCGGTGTCGATGTGTCCTCGTATCCGTATCTCTCGCCGATCCTGAACCGCACGCCGATCGACGATGCGCAGGTCATCGGCGTGGACGAGAAGGAAGGCCTCCTGGACTTCGGCCCGGTGAGCCGGCTCAAGTCCATCCGAGGCGCGTTGCTCATGAAGTGAAAGGGCGCATCAGGACGAAGAAAATCCTTTTGGCCTCCTTGCGCTTGCCGCCGTAATGGTCGCGGACATCGAGATCGCTCAGGCGGCCAAGATGCGCCCGATCCTCGATGTCGCCGCGGACCTCGGACTCGGGAAAGACGACCTCGTCCTGAAGAGTGGATCCATCGCGAAAGTCCGCCTCGCCGCCGTGGACCGGGCCCGGAAGGCCCGCCAGGGGAAGTTCGTCCTCGTCACCGGCACGACCCCGACCCGATATGGTGAGGGGAAGACCCTCACGACGGTCGGACTCGGCCAGGCCATGAATCGCCTCGGGACGAAGGGCATCGTGGCGGTCCGCGAGCCGTCCCTCGGGCCCGTGTTCGGCACGAAGGGAGGCGCCACCGGCGGCGGGCGATCCCAGGTCCTCCCGATGGAGGAGATCAACCTGCACTTCACGGGCGACATCCACGCGGTTGGCGCCGCGAACAATTTGGTCGCCGCGATCCTGGACGCCCACATCTTCCACGGGAACGAACTGAACATCGATCCCACGCGGGTCCTGTTCCCGCGTTGCCTCGACATGAACGACCGCCAGTTGCGCAACATCGTCACGGGCCTTGGCGGACCGAAGCACGGGGTCCCGCGGGAGGACGAGTTCGTGATCACGGCCGCGAGCGAGGTGATGGCGATCCTCTGCCTCGCGGAAGGGATCCCGGACCTCAAGGCGCGCCTCGAGCGCATCGTCGTCGCGTTCGATCGCGAACAGCGGCCGGTCAAGGTCGGAGACCTGTACGTGCACGGGGCCGCGGCGATCCTCCTGAAGGACGCCCTCATGCCGAACCTCGTGCAGACGCTGGAAGGGACCCCGGCCCTCGTCCACGGCGGACCGTTCGCGAACATCGCGCACGGCCACAACTCGGTCCTCGCGGACCGCCTCGGTCTCGGCCTCGGGGATGTCGTCGTCGCGGAAGTCGGCTTCGGGGCGGACCTAGGCGCCGAGAAGTTCGTCGACCTGGTGTGCCGTCAGAGCGGACTCCGACCCGATGCCGCGGTCCTCGTCGTCAGTGTCCGCGCGCTGAAGCATCATGGCGGCGCGAAGCGGAAGGAACTGGCCCTCGAGAATCCGAAAGCCCTCGCGGCCGGCATGGTGAACCTCGATGCGCACGTGCGGATCTTGAAGACGCTCGGCCTCACGCCGGTCGTCGCGGTGAACCGCTTCGTCTCCGACACGGACCGCGAAGTCGATGCGATCGTGGACCATTGCAAGGACCTCGGCGTGCGGGCGGCCGCCCACACGTGTCACGAGGACGGCGGAGCGGGCGGGGAGGCCCTCGCGCGTCTCGTCCTCGATGCGACGGCGGGTCCGGCGAAGGCGGTGCGGTTCGTGTACAAGGACGAGGATCCCTTCGAGGAGAAGGTCGCGAAGGTCGCCACGTCGATCTATGGCGCGGCGGACGTGAAGTACGACGCCGCGGCGCTGGAGGATCTGGCCCGCCTCCGGGGAGCGGGCTTGGACGGCCTCCCGATCTGCATCGCGAAGACCCAGCTCAGCCTGAGCGACGACGAGCGGGCGCTCGGCGCGCCGACGGGATGGACCCTCCAGGTCCGGGGGATCCGGCCCTCGGCGGGTGCGGGCTTCCTCGTCGTGCTCGCGGGAGACATCATGCGGATGCCCGGTCTCGGAGAAGAGCCCGCTGCACTTGGCATGGACATCAATGACGACGGGCGCATCAAGGGGCTTTTCTAGGCCCCAGACGGACCGATGGGAATCGAGAAAATCTATCGCGGAGACCTCGCGAAACCCGAAGGTCGCACAACCCATGAACCGGCCTGGCAGAGCAGGCAAAGTGCCTTAGCTCACCCCCGCGGTGGCCGCGGCATGGTGGAGCCGCCGGGGGCGACCGGACCAACGGGCGATTGGGAGAAACTGTACGCGACCTCGGACGTTGCCACCCTCCCCTGGTACAACCCCGACCTGGACACGGACATCGAGCGTGCCTTGAAGACCCACCGCCTCAGCGGCCGACGTCTCCTCGACCTCGGCACGGGCCCTGCGACGCAGGCGATGAACCTCGCGAAGCGCGGCTTCGACGTCGTTGCGACAGACATATCTGGGAGCGCGATCAAGAAGGCGAAGGCATCCGCGAAAGAGGCGGGCCTCTCGATCACGTTCCTCGTCGACAACGTCCTCCACTCGAGACTCGCGGCGAATCTGGTCGATGTGATTGTGGACCGCGGGGTGTTCCACGTCTTGCCGAAGGACAAGCGGCCGGTCTACGTCAGCACGGTACACCGGGTGCTCCGCCCGAACGGCTGGCTCTTCCTGAAATGCTTCTCCAACAAAGAGCCGGGCACGTGGGGACCGCACCGCATCGCGGAACCGGAGCTGCTCGGATACTTCCGCAGGACGTTCGAGACTCTGTCCGTCGTCGAGACGGTCTTCCAGGGAAATGTGAAACCGTCCCCAAAGGCGCTGTTCGCGACGTTCCGCCGGCAGGAGGTTGCGCCAGCAGTAAGGCATCAGAAGCGAGCCCGGAAGCGATCGACGAGGTCCTGATTCCCCACATACGTCGGGACGGTTTGGTCGATTCCCGTCGACGCGACTTCAAGGATCCGTTCCCGTCCTGTCGTACCGGCGCCGCCCGCGGCTTCCGCTATGAAGGCGATCGGGTTCGACTCGAAGTGGAGACGGTACTTCCCCGTGGGCTTGTCGACCTCCGCGGGATACGCGAAGAATCCGCCGTAATGTAGGATCTGGTTGAAGTCGCCAACGAAGGATCCGCCGTACCGGAGATTCATCAGGTCCGTTTCGAGCTCTCCGACGAACGCCTTCACTTCAGGGATCCAACGGTCCCGATGACCGCCGACCCCGTACAACTTCCCCTTCGACGGGAGGCGCAGGCCTTCTTCGATCAGGAAGAACTCTCCGGAACGGCCACCGCCCCCTTGGACGAACTCGTTCACGCCCCTTGGCGTCGCGTAGACGAACGTCGTTGCCGGGCCGTAAATCAAGTAGCCGGCGGCGAACAAATCGGAGCCGCGAGCGGGGAGGGACTTCCGATCAAAGATCCCGAAGATCGTCCCGAAGATGTTGTTGCTCTTCACGTTCGACGATCCGTCCAAAGGGTCGAGGACAACGGAGAAACGCCCCCTTCCGACGTCCTTCACCTCGCCCATCTCCTCGGACGCCACCTGGGACACGAGCTTCGACTCGCGAAGGGCGTCCACGAACAGGTCGTTCATCCAGACGTCGAGCTCGAGCTGCTGCTCCCCGTACACGTTCCGAGTCGCTGCAGGATCCCGCCGGATCGGGAGCTCCTGTCGGATCGGCGTCGCAAGGCCGGCGAATCGAGACAACAGGCGGCCGAGGTCGCGGTCGACCTTCCCCGCGTGCTCCGCCAGCGGGACTTCCTTTGGCCGTCTCGCCTCAGTACTTGACGTACCATCCCTCGAAGTGGTCCTGAAGTTTCTCTTTGCCTCCGTAGAAATCCCACCACGGACGCGCGTGCCGATGGGCGAGGTCCGCCAAAGCCTGGAAGTTCTTCACTCCCTGGGTCCGGACGTAGGCCATCTGCGCCTCGAGGGCCTTCTCCCGGAAGGCGTCCTTCCAGATCGCGCGGCCCGCGAGGAACCCGGAGGCGCCTCCCTGACACGCTAGCTCGACGAGTCCGCGGAACACGTCGAAGTCCGCGCCCGCGCTCAGCACGACCCAGGGGACCTTCGTCGCGCGGCTCAGCCGCTCGCAGTTCTTCCGCAGCTCCTCCGGATCCGGAGTCGCCTTCGGGTCCCCGGGGAACTCCGCCTTCAAAACGTCGAAGCCGAGCGGGGAGAGGACCTCCGCCGTCCGGATGATCGTGTCCGCCTTCTTGCGCCCGAATTCTTCGTCGCTCATGTCGACCGGATACGACATCGGTTCGCAGACGAAGGCGAGGTCGAGGCGGCGGCATTCGTCCGCGATCGTCTTCACGACCTTGAGCTGGTGGTCCACGATCTCCCGCGGCGCATCCGGATTGAAGAACAGGAGAAGCTTCGCGGCGCTCGCCCCGAGTCGCTTGACCTTCTCCACAGTCCAGCCGTCGAGGAGGGTCGTGAGCCGCCAGTTCCCCTTCTTCTCGTACCCGGATTGCTCGAGGGCCACGAGCAGGCCCGTGCGGCCGGGCAAGACAAATCGATTGATCGCGGGGGCCACGCCGAACTCCGGGTCGAGCAGGTACCCGCTCGCATGCGGCGCGAGGGCCTGCGTGACGCCGAGCTTGACGGCCTCCATCTCCGCATAGGTCGCGGCCTTCGGGTTGTCCGGATGGAGCATCTTCTGGAGGCTCCCCCGCTGGTCCATCGCGATCATCGTGAAGCGACCGGTGTCGTCCGAAATCTGCTGGAGGCCGCGGAGCTTGCCGATCGAAATCCGCGTCGTTCCCACCTCAGACTGTGGCAAGGGACGAGGACCTATTGACCTTTTGCAAGAGGTTGCGTCACACGTGAAGGACCACAGGGACCGGCTGCCTCCGGCCAAGCCTATTTCCGACCCCACCGCCTTCCTCGGCCCAATGCGCCTTCCGGCGATCGTCCTGAACTTCAAGACCCATCCCGAGGTCCTCGGCAAGAAGGGCTGGGATCTCGCCAAGCGATTCGCCGCGGTCGCGGACGAGACCGGCGCGTCGATCGTGCTCTGCCCGCCGGCCACGGACATCGCGCATGTGGCGAAACTCGTCCACGTTCCCGTCTTCGCGCAGCACGTCGACGCCGTCGAGCCGGGACCGACGACGGGATGGATGCCCCCAGAAACCCTCCTGGAGGCCGGCGCTGCCGGCACGTTGATCAACCACAGCGAACGGAAAGTTGCGTGGGAGGAGATGGCGAAGAGCATCCCGCGCTGTCAAAAGCTCGGCCTCGAGGTGGTCGCCTGCGCCGACGACATTTCCGAGGCCGAGACCCTCGCGAAGCTCTCCCCGGAATACATTGCGATCGAGCCGCCCGAGTTGATCGGGGGCGACGTGAGCGTCACGACCGCGAAGCCCGAAGTGATCTCCCGGGCCGTCGATCGGATTCATGCGGTGAATGCGAAGGTCGTTGTCCTTTGCGGCGCCGGTGTTCGGACCCGGAAAGACGTTTCGAAGGCCCTTGAACTCGGCACGTCAGGCGTGCTCCTCGCGACCGGCGTCGTGAAGGCGAAGGACCCCGAGAGCGCCCTGCGAGACCTGATCAGAGGGCTGCCGAGCGGGGCGCCGCGTCGTTCGAGATCCCGGTGAAGGACGACGCGTCTCGCCAAGCTCGATTGTAGCCAATCGCCGCAAGGAAATATCCGGGCGCCGTAAGACCTGCTAGCAGATACGCCCATCCGGAGAACAGGCCCGCCGCCTGAATCACGATCGATGTGACCGCGAGTCCGCCGAGGAGCTGGGCCGCCCTCGTCACGGTCCGGGTGGGAATGGCCCCGAGCATCTTCGATTCCAACCGGAAAAAGATCGCGTGGCCCAGGGCCACCGGGGCGAAGACGGACGGTACGAACGGGAAGTACGGTAGGAGCAGCCAACCCTCCGGAAGACAGATGATCGTGCAGTACAGTTCGGGAAACGCCAACGGCAGGGTCCCGATTCCGATGATCGCCGCAACCAACCAGAACATCCAGATCGCGAACAGTTTATCCTGCAGCCGCCGACGGGACGGCACGGAGTCCAACGGGAAGGCCTTCAGAGAGGCCTGTACGAACATCCATCCGACGAAGTGAATCACCACCGCCGGGATCCGCAGGACGAAGGCGTTCGTCCCGCCGCCGAAGAGCCAGACGATCGGTCCGGGCAGGAGTAGAGTACTTCCGAATCCCAGGGCGAATGTGCCCCAAAAGATGAACGCGATGTGGGGGCGCAGGTCGTCTCCCGACGCAGGCCCTTCCGGAAGCATCGGTTGTCCATGAGCCTCCGGTTCATGAACCTCATGTACGAACTCTTCGAACGAGGACCTCTCTCCGACCTCGATCTGATGTCGCCACTCGGGAATCCGGCGTTCGCGGACCTCGCCGGGAGTTTCATATACGGCGCGGTCTCTCGCGGCCCGGGGGAACATCTCAATGCCTACACTCGCGGAGAACGCCGTCAAGAACTGCCTTCGAATCCGATCGGACGACAATGTGACGATCTTCTTCTATCCACATACGCTGTCCCTGGCGGAAGACCTGGCCACGGAGTGTTTCAAGGTGGGAGCCGACGTGCTCCTGAACCTGTATACGGACAAGTATTACTCCGCCTACATGAAGCACCTGTCCGCGGAGAATCTGCGCCGGCCATCCGCGTTCTGCCGCGGCCTGTCGAACCTGTCCACGGCGACGTTTTGGCTCGGGGCCGCGTACGACCCCGTGGTGTACCGGCGCGTGCCGCCGGAGAAGATGGCCGCGAACGACGAGGCGGAGACGGAAGCCCATCTCCCGATGCGGGAACGGAAGGTCCGCTCTCTGGGCCTCGCCATCGGTCAGGTGACCCGTCCCCGGGCCAAGGCCTACCGCTTCAACTTCGCGACCTGGGAGCGGATGGTCCGGGAGGCCTCCGCGGTCCCCGCGAAGACCCTCACCGCGACCGGCCAACGCCTGGCCGGGATCCTAGGAACGGCGGACGAGGTCCACGTGACCGCACCAGGCGGGACCGACGTGACCTTCTCCGTGCGGGGGCGCCAACCCATGATCTACGACGGAATCGTCGATGACGAAGATATCGCGGCCGGCGTATTCGAATCCTCGATCCCCTCCGGAAGCGTGACCCTCCTCCCTCAGGAAACGAGCGCCGAAGGCGTGGTCGTCTTCGACGTACCCCAGGCCTGGGCCGGACGTTCCATCCGACGCATGCGATGGGAATTCCATGGCGGCCGCTTGACGAAATTCGAGGGGGACGCCGCCGCGCTCGCCCTGCGGAAGCAGTACGAAATGTCAACGGGAGACCGGGATCGCATCGCCTCGTTCACCATCGGAACGAACCCGAAGGCCACCCTCGGTTTCCTTCAGAACCCGATCGTGCGGGGCGCCGTCTCTGTCGGAGTCGGAGGGAACCAATTCGTCGGCGGCCCCAACAAGTCCGCGTTCGGATTCGAAAGCACGATCCGTGCCGCCACCGTCGAAGCCGATGGCAAACCGATCGTCCGCGACGGGAAACTCTTGGTGGCTTAGAACTCCCTTCCCCAGCGATTCCGCCTCGAAGTAGCGTGCGTGTAGGCGGCCGCCTTATCGCAGCCGGAATCGCTCGTCCCGCGTGTGGGCCCTGAGAGCCACGGCCGCCGTCCTCCTCGCGGCGTTCCTCTTGGCGGCTCCTCCCCTCCCGGCGGCGCGCGAGGCCGAACCCCTCCCCCCTTGTCCCCGACCCGCGCCCGCCCTTTTTTCCGCTCAAGCAGACGGGGGCGTCCTCCTCGTCCGCGTCTACGCGAACGCGCCCCGCGACGACGAGTTCGTCGAGATCGGCAACCAGGACGCGGTGTCGCTCGACATGACCGCGTGGTCCCTCACGGATCGCGAGGCGAAGGCCGTCTTCCCTGCGGATTCCATCCTGCCCGCGAACGGTCGTCTCCTGGTGACTCGGAACGCATCGAGCTACGCGGAAGACACGCTCGCCATTGCCGACTTCACGTTCGAATCGGGCGACGTCCGACGGATGGATGGCGAGGTGCCGCGGCTCGCCGATGCAGGGGACGAGGTCCTCCTCCTCGATCCCGCCGGGACGGTAGTCGATGCCTACGCCTGGGGTGATTCTGCGTACCAAAACGTGGGTTGGACGGGACGGACCGCGGAGCGCATGGGACGCGGTGAAGTCGCCGTGCGCAACCGGGATGGGAACGGCGCATGGATGGACCGCGACGGAGCCGAGGATTGGGAGGATTTGAGGCATCATCGGGTCGGGCAATCCACGTTCGACCTCGAGTCCTTCGACCTGCAGGGAACGGTGACCGCGGTCCTCTCACCGGACGAGGGCGACGGGCCTCTCCTACACTTCCTCGGGTCCGCCCAGAGGACCATCGAGTTGGGCGTGTACACGTTCACCAGCGGACGAATCGCCGTGGTCTTGGAGGAAGCGGTCCGCCGCGGGATCCGAGTCCGCGTGCTCCTGGATGGAGGACCGGTGGGCGGAATCGATCCGGACGAGCTCAATGTCACGCGCGATCTCGCAGCGGCGGGGGTCGAGGTTCGATGGCTCAAAGGCGGATCCGATGTGGTCAAGCGATATCGGTTCCTCCATGCGAAGTACGCCATCGTGGACGCGCGGGCCGCCTGGATCGGATCGGAAAATTTCGGGGAAGCAGGATTTCCAACAGGAGCGAGAGGGAACCGCGGATGGTCCGTCCTTGTCGAAGACGAGGGGTTGGCGACGGCTCTCCGGAGGGTATTCGAAATCGACTTCGACGAGCGCCGGCGCGATTCGATCCCCGAACGAATCGGGTCGGTGCCGGGAGTGTCGGCCTTACCGCCGTTGCCGCCGCGGACCCTGGGGACGCGGTCGGACAACCGCCGAGCTCGCCTGGTCGTCGGACCGGACGCCAACCTTGATCCGGACGGCATCCTGGATCTGTTGGCTTCCGCGAACGAGCGGCTCTCGATCGAAACGTTCTACATCGAGGACCGCTGGCGCAACACGACCAATCCGTTCCTCGAAGGGGCGTTCGACGCGGCCCGTCGCGGCGTCACCGTGAGGATCCTTTTGGATGGGAGCTGGTCGTCCGTCGAAGCCGATTCCGGGACGAACGACGACGTGGTCGCCCGAATCAATCACCGCGCGAAGGAAGAGCACCTCCCGGTGGAGGCGCGGTTGCTCGAGCCACGCGGTTCGATCCAACGGCTGCACAACAAGGGCGTGGTCGTGGACGGCCGCGCGGTCCTCGTCTCGAGCATGAACTGGGCGCTCGGCTCGGCGACGGAGAATCGGGAGATCGGCGTCCTCCTCGAGGACCGCGGGATCGCACAGCGATTCGAGGCGGCCTTCGACGCCGACTGGGAAGGCCGGGCCACGTCCGGGCCGGATGCGTGGCGGCTCGAGGACCCGCTCGCCCTCCTGGGATTGTACGCGCTCGTCGCCGTCGCCTCCGCGGTCTCCCTGCGGAAATTGAGACCGGGAGACAAAGGCATAAAACCCCGCCCGCGGGTCCGAACGCGTGCCCTCATCCGAGCTACTCTCCGCCGGAGACGTGGAGAAGTTCGGCTACTGCCCCCTGAGCTGGTGGCTGAGCCGCGGGCTCGCGACGGAGGAGGGCCCGGAGCTCGCGGAGGGCGAGAAGAAACACGAGGCCGCGGCGGCGGACCTGAAGGGGATTGAGGCGCATGAGGCCAAGGCCCGAGAGGCGGAGGCCGGGGTTCTCTACTTCGCGATCGCCGCCTCGATCGTCGCGACGGTCGGCCTGCGATTCCTCGGGACCTCGCCGGTGCAGACCTCGCAGACCCTCAGTGCGATCTCCCTGATCTGGCTCCTCGCGGCCGTCTACTTCCTCTTCCGCGCCGATCGGATCGCGACACCGCAGGACAAGCTGATCTCGGAGCGGGTCATCCTCGGCACGGCGATGTCCGCTGCCGTGATCGCGACGGCGGCCGTGTCGCTGCAGGGGGTCCAGAACGACGCGCTCGCGCAAGGCTTCGAGGCCCTCGCGCTCCTCTGGCTCGTCGGGGCCTCCGTGTTCCTCTATCGGTCCATCGGCGACCTCCAAATGGCCGCGTCGACCCGCGCAGCGTATGACATGCGAGGAGACCTCGTGTACATCGACTCCGTGGCCGAGAAACCGAAGCTGTTCGTGTCGAAGAAGCACGGCCTCTCCGGCCGACCCGACGCGGTCGTGATGGACGGAGAGCACCACATTCCCGTCGAGCTCAAGACGGGCCGGGTTCCCCGCGGGCCTCTCTTCTCGCACATCCTCCAGGTCGTCGCCTATTGCGTGCTGCTCGAGGACGAGTACGGCCGCGCGCCGCCGTACGGCATCATCCGGTACGGGGAGACGGCGTTCGAGATCGAGTACAACGAGGACCAGAAGAAGCTCCTGTTGCAGAAGCTCGCGGAGATGCGGCTCGCGATCACGAAGGGCGAGGCCCATCGGAATCACAGCCGACCGGGGAAGTGCATCCACTGCTCCCGGCGTGCGGGATGCTCGGAGCGACTCGCCTAAGGTGGCTTGTTCCGGTCGCCGGGCGCCAGGCCCAGGCGCGCCGCGATCTCACCGAGGCGCTCGCTCAGCTCCCGGACGTCCTGACGCATCCGGAGCATCTCCTGTTCGAACGGGGTGAAGCCCTTCGTGGACAGGATGCGATGGGAGACGAACATGCCCACGAACACCGCGCCGATGATGGACAGGACGGAGACGACCATGAGCGCGAGGATGAACACGAGGAACGATCCGATCGGATCGAGCCGGCCGGTCACGACCCCGATCTCGATCGCGACGAGGACGCCGATGATCAGGAGCCAGAGGAGGACCCACCGGGAAAGCCTCATGGGAGCGTACCTCTCGGGGGGATCACCTGGTGGAAGTCGTCCGGACGAGTGACCCGGGTCTGCGTGCCCTGCTTGTCTTTCTCGAATGGGAAGGTGAACACCATGACGGTCCGGTTCTGCGAGTCCTTGTCGAGGTGGACGCTCACGTTGTACTCGAAATAGTTGCGTCGCTGATCCACGAGCTGATCCAGCAGGTACACGTGCAAGGAAAAGGTCACGTTGCTGGGCACCCAGATGTGAAACCCGAACGTCTCGTTCTCCTGATACGGTCGGTTCACGAACGGGACCGAACCGTTGAGCGTCATCCGGACCAGGTCATACTGGTAGGCTTGGACCACGGCGCCGAGATTCACGATGAACGCCGACTCGTTGCGGTCCATGCCGATGGTCAACAATGGGACCGAGGCGAGCTCCGACGAGCGCCGCCCGAGGAGGGTTGGCGTCACGAGGATCACGACCATCAGCGCGAGAATCGAGAGGACCATCGTCCCTCGAATCCACAGCTCCCGCTCCATGGCCGTCGCGAAGGGCGTCCCATAATAAATCTTCGTCGTCCGCTAGGGAGGAATCACGCCGACTCCGGGCCGAAATGCATGATTGACGCGAGTCCGAACAGGCATGCGCTCGCGAGGGCCGCGAGGAAACTCGGGCCGACGCCTTCCATGCTGCCGAAGGCCAGGACGCCGATCATGGGGACGGCGAGCGCCGCGGCGCTGAACAGGCCGGACGAGAGCCAGAGGAATTTTCGGAGTCGCACGAAGAACGTGAGTGCGAGCGGCTCGATGAGATCCGCGGGGGTCGCGTGCTCCGCTTGCGTCGCCACGGACCGCGGCGAGGCCGCGCCGGAGGCAAGTAACTGGCGAACCGGTTATCGCGTGTGAATATCACGCGTCGTTCGGATCGAACTTTAGGACGGAGGAAAGCCCGAACATCGCCCCCAACACGATCGACGCGAGGAAATTGGAGGCCGCGTTGGCGAAGGTCTCTGTCCACAGGTAGCCGAGGAGCGCGAGGGCCAGGGCGGCCGCGCTGAACATCCCCGTCGAGAACCAGACGAAGTGCCGAATGCGGAGGGGGAGTTCCGCGTCGTACCCTGTGTCATGCCACCGATTCCAGAGCCTCGTGACCGTCGCCATCGAAAGGAGACGTGGCCCTCGCTTCCTTAGGCAGGGCGGTCAACCGAACCTGAAACAAGAATCGTTTCTGGTTCGCTTGACAAAACACGGGGGTCGAGCATACGCTCTAGTCGCGAAAAGAAAAGTGGGTGGCTCTACGGCCACCCAGTTGGGGGGGAGGTAATCGTGACGATTCGGGGTTCCGCCGCACCTCTTCGGCGGATTCCCGTCCTATTTCACTGGTTCATGTATTCGCGCTTGAACGCCTCGGCTTCCGCGAGGGTGCGTTCTGCGTCCTTCATTTTCTTGAGCTTGTCCGTGACGAGTTCCACCCGGGCGTACACGAAGTCGCGGATCGCCGCGCGCACGGCCTCCGAGCGGCTCGGGAAGTCGTCGACCTCCACCAGGAAGTCGAGCGCCTTCAGGTACCGCGGGGGGAGCCGCAACGTCATCTTTTCCGAATCCGCATCTCGCATGTTCTCCGCCCTGCATCGTGGGTCAAAACGACATCGTTTGCCCGACGAGCGTCCGGCGGAACAGTTACATCATATTTAACCGTTGCTGGAACTTTGTCAAACGAAGGAACCTCGTTTCGTGTGGAAAGCCTATCGTC
>Ga0209239_1001768_pt1 | contig 12915 bp, 12 predicted proteins | sample GraSoi013_2_20cm_FD_185824 | JGI IMG/M metagenome (GOLD analysis project Ga0209239, IMG submission 185824) | Grasslands soil microbial communities from the Angelo Coastal Reserve, California, USA - Sample 10_02_2013_2_20cm (SPAdes) (version 2) | ecosystem: Environmental > Terrestrial > Soil >...
TGCTCCACCGACAGTGGGTGTAACCCGTCCCGTTGGTTCCATGATAGTGAATCGCAGCGTTGTATATAGGGATATCACTATCATGGTAACAAAAGTGGAAGAGGCAGGGGCGTTTTCCGATGACCGCAAACGAGCCGGCTTATATACTGTACGTGTGAGTGTTCATGTACAGCCGGGTAATACAATACAAACTCCGGTCGGGATTGAGTTTGCAAACTTAGCGCGACTCGTTCTTCCTAATGGACAAGTTATCTCGCCGAAGCTTGTCACTGTACTCCCTATCGTGTTTCCAAAACAAGCGCAAGATGGCTTTTTTGATTTTGCAGTCTCCTCACAAGTTCCCCTCTCGCCTCTGGTACTGCAAATAGGGACTGATTCTTCGGTCGCATTCGGCCAGTGATAGATAGAGGAAGCCATCATCACGCCTGAGTAAAGGCGATGATGGCTTCCTCTCACCTGATCGCTCAATCTTCCTCGTTGGGTGCTCCAACATGTTCTACGCGATGCTGGACATCGAAAAGAGCCTGTAGCCGGGGAGATTGCTCAGACTGGTTAGCCTGCGTGATACTGTGAACCAGGTTTTCCAGGGCAAGGTAGTACTCTACCAGTACACGCTCTCCACTGGTGTGGGTAATGCACTCTTCCAGGAGTGCTTCCGCTTCTATATAACCATCCAGGCGCTGCTGCGCCTCTTTCAGTACCTGTTGCTGTTGGTCAAGCTGCCATTGCAGGCTTTGGCGCTCTCGCCTGCGCAAACGCGTCTCCTGTGGCTCCTGCATCATTACCTGTTGTAGCGCGAGCGCAGCTTCGCCAACTTCAATCGCGCTCTCCTCGCGCCGACGAGCCAGCCATGCCCGTACAGCGTGGGTGCGTACAAGGATATTAGCGCTTTCAGGTAGGCGCAGGTCATCATCCGAGAGCAGTTCATCGCTTCCAATTTCTATGGAAGTGTCGGCAAAATCGTCGTCATTATCCATGTCTGTGTTTCCTGGAGTACTCTGTTATTTCTCTCTCCATCGTAACATGACGATGCAAATCGAACAACAGCTACCCCATGGCTTCTGGTAAAGGCTCAGCCTTCTCCGGAATTTCCTCCTCATAATCAGCCGGACGGGTGTTATCCTTGCCAGAGGTCATTCCTGCCGCCCGGAAGATAGGTGTAAAAATAACAACCAGCACAAGATTGAGTACGAGGGACGAAACTGCACTGTAGATGCCGAATTGCTGTCCACCGATGTTGAACATATACACTGATGAATAGTTCGCCGCGATGAACATCCAGATACCAGAGATCATACCGGCAGCCCAGCCCACGATCAAAGCTCCACGGTTGAACCAGTTGCTGTAGAGACCGAGGAAGACTGCTGGCAAAGTCTGTATGATCAGGATGCCGCCCAGGAGCTGGAAGTTGATGATATAGGTCGTGGGAACGAACAGAATAAAGAGCAGCGCTCCAAACTTCACCACAAGGGAGGTGATTTTTGCGACATTAGACTCCTCGCGGTCGCTGTAGTGCGGGCGGAAGTACACCCGGTAGATGTTACGTGTGAACAGGTTGGCAGCCGCTATCGACATGATTGCTGCAGGAACAAGTGCGCCTATGGAGATAGCGGCGAAGGCGAAACCAGCAAACCATGATGGGAACATTTGAGAGATAAGCGCCGGTACGGCAGCGTTAGATCCATAGGCCTTTGGGAGGGACACGTGTGCGGCAATTGCCATATAGCCTAGCAGCGCCAGCAAACCAAGCATCAGCGAATAGATAGGCAGGAGGGCGGCGTTACGCTTAACCACGGTGCGGCTGTTGCTACTGAGCGTGCCTGTGAGTGAGTGTGGATACAAGAACAGCGCAAGCGCCGATCCTAGCGCTAACGTAGTGTATGGAAGATACTGCGATGTAGAAAGAATATCATGGAACACAGTCGGCGGTGTTTTATGCGCCGCCGTGGCTACCTTAGCTGCGGCCGCTGTAATAACCGCCTTTTGATGAGCCGCCGCAAAGATCGCTCCGAAACCGCCCAGCTTAATAGGGATGATAATGATCGCGGCGAACAGCACGATGAAAATCATCGTGTCCTTGACCAACGCGATCAATGCAGGCGCTCGCATCCCACTGCTATAGGTGTAAGCCGCAAGGATGAGAAAGGCGATAATCAAGGCAACCTCAACATTAACGCCCATCTGAGCAATAGAAACTTCAATACCAAACATCTGCAAGGCGATATAGGGCATTGTTGCCACAATACCTGTGATCGCAATGACTAGTGCAAGAGTACTACTGCCAAAACGGCCCTGTACAAAGTCAGCAGGTGTAACATAGTTATTCTGCTTGCACACCGACCAGAACTTGGGCATTAAGAGGTAGATCAGTGGGTAGACAAGGACAGTGTAGGGAACCGCGAAGAAGCCCTGTGCTCCCGTAGCATACATCAATCCCGGCACGGCAACGAATGTATATGCAGTGTAGAGATCTCCACCCAACAGGAACCATGTCACAGTCGTCCCAAAGCGTCGTCCCGCTAATCCCCACTCATTGAGCAGGCTAAGGTCACCACGACGCCAGCGAGCTGCTATAAACCCAAGGACTGTCACCAGTAGAAAAAAGAAAATGAATACGGATAATGCCACCCAGTTAATCATCGATGACTCCTCTCTATGAACGAGCGGACATACGCATCAGAAGTACGTCCCATACTCCCTCTTTTTCTCTCACAAAATGTACCATCACAGCATGTGCGCTGACCTTAGACTCTGAGTGCGTATAGCACTGCCGTCAGGATAGCTGTGATGATGATCCAGAGGAGTTGGAACCAATAAAAGAAAGGGATACCAATGAACTCTGGCTGATAATAGTTGTAAAAGGGTGGCCAGAGCAAAGCGATAAAGGGGACGAGTAAGAAGAGCAAGAGCCAGGAACGTCTTCCTCTTTCACGACGAGTAATCATGACTTCCTCCTTTCGGCTCTTGTAATCTACAAGAGCAACACTAGCGCAATGTCAGGTGTGGCCAGGGAAAAGATTGCCAGTCCTCTGATCAACGACAACAAGATAGGTAGACGCGGGTTATCTGGCCTTCAAATGAAGACCTTGATGCTTGTATTCCATCAAAGATGAGATTAAGTAGCTCATAACGTTGAGCTTACAAGCCACTTCTTGTACATATAATACTGATTATAAGAGAGCATGTCAATTTTATATGGCTGCTCGCCTGGCTGGTAATTCTCTTACTTTTCTGCTATTATTCCGATATATGATTCTTGTCGTATCCATAATAAAAAATAATAATATATCGTTACTGCTGAGGATACTGTTATGAACCTGCAATATTTACGCGTCTTTTTGACAGTGGCTGAGCACGAACATATCACTCGCGCGTCGGAAGAACTCATTCTCAGTCAGCCTGCGGTGACAAAAACCATTCAGCACCTGGAACAAGAGGTCGGGCTTGAGCTTATTGAAAGACATGGAAGGCGTATAGCTCTGACTCACGCGGGCCATGTTTTACACAATTATGCTCGCCGCGTATTCGCACTTGAACGCGAGATGGAAGAGGCGCTTTCAGCTCTGCGAGATGTGGACGCAGGTGAGGTCACCGTTGCAGCCAGTACCACAACAGGCGTCTATTTATTGCCGCCCATTGTAGCCCGTTATCACGCACGTTATCCCAAGGTAACCTTGAATATAACCATCCTCAACTCTCACGAGATAGTAGAAGAGACTTTGAATTGGAACCTGGACTTTGGTTTAGTCGAGGGTGATGCTTCCGCCCTTCCTCAGGGACTCCGGGTGGAAGTATTTGCTCATGATGAACTTGTGCTGGTAGTATCTCCGAAGCATCGTTGGGGAGGTCTACCTGCCATACTGCCAACCGACCTTCGAGACGGGCAGTTATTGATGCGCGAGCAAGGCAGCGGTATTCGTGAGGTCATCGAGCACGCATTATTACTCCACGATGTACAGGTGCGTCCACTTCTCACGGTGCCGGATAATGAGGCGATCAAACAGATGGTGATGAGCGGGGTGGGCGCGGCAATCGTCTCGGCACTTGCCGTCCAGCGTGAGTTGACCTCTGGTGACCTTGTACATGTTCCTATAGCCGGGTTAGACTTGCGTCCTGAACTTAGCCTTGTCAAGCGGACAGACAAACAATTGTCCCGTGCTGCCCAGGCATTCTGTGCCCTTTTACACTCAGGCACCGAGAGTGAAGAGAGGGTTTATGATCCGGAGTAAATAAAACACTTCCTTTTTTGGCTTTCAACACGTATATACATTAAGGGCATAAATCATTGCCTGCTAGCGTTTAAGAAAGTAGTTGATAGTTTTGTCCGAACTTCTATTGAATAGCCCTAATCTATCATCAGTGTAAGTTTCTTGCTCCTATCGTGCCAATTATGCACTAGAAAGTTTGGCGAATGTTATGTCACAGCAAGTCAAACGTTTCCGTCTCTCATTGAAGCACATCGTTTTCGGTGGTCTGGGAGGAAGTGTAGGAATAATGGGCATTATATTCGCGGGTGCGCTCTATGTTGTAGAAACGGTCAGGCGTCCGAAAAAACGTGGCAACTTCGACGATTATACCTTTAGCCCTTACGAACTAGATCTGCCTGCTGAAGCCGTGTCAATTCCTCCGCTTCACGGCGACTATCAGGTGAGCGGTTGGTTTATCCCTCATCCACAGGCCACTACCACCATCCTGGTGTGCCCCGGGTATCGCACTCCTAAATCTGATCTTCTCGGTATGAGCGCTCATTTGTGGAGAGCTGGTCATAATGTTTTAACTTTTGATTTTTATGGGCACGGAGCGGCCATTGGTACGCCCATAACACTCGGCTATACTGAGATGAACGATTTTTTTGGCGCGGTAGAATACGCAAAGCAACGCGCCCCCCAGACGCGTTTGGGAGTCATAGCCTATTCTATGGGAGCGTCAATAGCCATCATGTGTTCTACGCGAAATACTGACATCGAAGCTTTGATCTTAGATAGTCCGTTTGCTACCCATTGGGGCGTCATTGATTACAATGTTCGACGCGTCTTTCATCTGCCCGCGGCACCTTTCGTTTGGACGGCTGACTATCTGATGTGGTGGCGTGCTCGCTATCGCTTCCACCAGGTTGCACCACTACATGATATTGCCAAAATCTCCCCACGTCCCATCCTGCTCATTCAGGGTGGCAAAGACTCTATTATTGATCCTCAAGATGGAACTTTGCTCTATAATGCCGCGGGAGAACCAAAGGAACTCTGGTTTGTACCTGAAGCTGATCATTGTGGCGCCTACTTTGTTGATCGTGTTGCCTATACAAAGAAGGCCCTCAGTTTCTTTGAGCAATACCTGATGAAACCACGTTTACAACTGGTCGACCCGACTGATGACGGGCAACAGGCAACCGACGACCCTGATCAGAACCTATCCGAGGCCAGTTAGCAACCGCTGTACCTTAGTTTGGGAGAGAGGGCAAGTAATAGCATCAGTTATTGCTTGCCCTCTCTTCATTGCTTCAGATGGTTGTTTAAGTTTGTTCGGTGCGCAGGACATCAGGTATAATCCATAGTCACGATCATTCCGTCCCTGGCGGCCCTGGTATTGGCAAAAACGCGCCGGGCCACTCTCTCAATTTGCGATGTATCGACAATTTTTGGACTGAAGTGTGTCAAAATCAATGCGTGTGCTCCTGCCTCCTGGGCGATGCTAGCGGATTCTTCGGCGAGCATATGGGAATTGGCGCGCGCCAGTGGCAGGTCTCCAGGATCATCGTACATACTTTCGCAAATCATCAGGTCAACATCGTGCGCTAACTCACTGAGAGCTTTTATGGGGCGTGTGTCGGTGATGAAAGCCAGAGAAATTCCGCGTCGTGGAGGGCCAAGCACCTGTTCAGGTCTAATCACCTGTCCATTGTATTCTATCGCTTCACCATTTTGTAATCTGGACCAGAGTTGTACGGGCAGTCCGAGCGCCCGGGCCTGTTCCACTTGAAAGGCTGGTTTGCGTCCCAGTTCAACCCGGTAAGCCAGGCAGGGAACTCCATGAGAGGCTGCGATGCAAGAACCCTGCAATCCTCCAGGCAGTGCAAAATGTTCGCCACTCTTGAGTTCATGAATGTGTACCTGGAAGGGCAACTCTGGGACGATGCGGCGCAATCCCTCGACAACATAAGCGGTTCCAGGAGGGCCAAATATATGGAGCGGTTCGGTACGGCCAGCATGTGCGACCATGAAGAGTATACCGGGTAATCCTGCCACGTGGTCTGCGTGCATGTGTGTAAAGCAGATAGCTCCGAGCTGGCGAAAACCCCATCCCAGCGATTTCCAGGGAATCTGTGTTCCCTCGCCACAATCAAAAAGAGTCAAGGTAGATCCATTACGCAGCAGTGCGCACGAAAGCCAGCGACCAGGTAAAGGCATCATGCCACAGGTGCCGAGCATACAAATATCGAGCATAAATGTGTTGTATCCTTTTGTTTGCAAATTAGAAATTGTTTTGATAGGCCCAGACCATTACATTCTATTAACCTAAAAATAGTACAAGCTACTACCCGTGACCTCGCTGCTCTCTTTGGCATCTGCTCCAATTAATGTAATTAAACGTATGCAAGCACAGTTTCACTACATCTTTCGTTGTTGCTGCTTCATCCGTAGGAGCCTGAAGGCGTTTGCCTTTTTGGTCTTACCCCGCGTCCACAGCCAAGTTTGCGTCCTCGTCTGAGCCAATACCGTTGACGGCTTGATCAACCAGCCCGATCAAGCGCAGGGCTTCGTACAAGATGTTCAAGGCCGCGTTGTGGTCACGATCCTGCGAGAATCCATAGGAGGCACACGTGGGGTTCTGGCAAATGAAGATGCGGTCAGAGAGCCCCATCGTTTCCCATTTCCACCCACAACCATGGCAGGTCTTACTCGATGGAAAGAAACGCCCCACCAGGATGGCCTGCCCACCGCGCTGCTGCACCTTGCTCGTCATGAGGGTCAAAAGCTTGCCCAGAGCAGCATCAGAGAACGAGCGGGATAAGCGCCTGTTCTTGAGCAGTCCTTTGATGTTGAGGTCTTCAATGCCAATGATCCCATAGCAGGTGGCCAGTCGTGTCGTCAACTTGTAGAGCACATCATCTCTCATGCAGGTGATCTGATAGTGCAGTCGAGCGACCTGGCGGCGGGCTTTCTCACGGTTCTTTGATCCTTTGACTCGCCGATGGAGGCGTTTGTTGGCCTGACGCAGCTTGCCCAGCGCCGTTTTGAGGAAGGCTTGGTTCTCGTATTCCTCTCCGGTACTCAAGGTTGCCAGTCGGTTGAGGCCGACATCGATGCCTACGGCGTGAGGACGTGGGTGCGCTGGATCAGGTTGCGTCTCTGGAAGTTCGACGGTTATGCTTGCAAACCACCAATCGGCGGTTTTGGTGATCCGTACGCCTGTCACCTTCCCCTTGAAGCGAAGGGTCTCCGCCATATTCACCCATCCAAGTTTGGGGACCCACATACGATGATCACCCAGCTCGAATTGATCATTGGCAAGATAGAACGAGGCGCGAGAGCGTTTTTTGCTTTTGAACTTGGGCCGACCTTTCTTTTTCCCGTTCTTCAGTCCTTCAAAGAAGGCAGTAAACGCCTTTCCCAGATCGAGAAAAGGCTGGTCTGAGGCGTTTTTCGTCACCTCCCAGGTCCAGGGGAATTGGTCCCTCCTGATCGCATTGAACTGCTTCTTGAGTTTCAATGCCGTCGGTTTCTCGCCTGCTTCATACTGTCGATTCCACTCCGCAAGTGCCCAGTTCCACACGAAGCGGGCGGTTCCTGCGGCTCTGGCAAAGTAGTTGGCTTGCTCAGGAGTAGGATTCAGTCGGATCTTGTGCGCTTTGATCATCGCTTCCCATCCTTTCGCAAAGCAGCCGCTCGAATGGCGTTTTTGTGGGAACGCAGGCCAGGAAGTCGAGCAGAAAAAAGCGTGACAATGGCAATCAAATCCCTCACCAGTTCTTCTTCTGGTGAGAATGATTCGCCATTCATGACCGTAATAGCGGTTCCATGACGTTCGCAAAAGCGCTCAAACCAGTCGTAGCCGAAGCGGACAAAGCGGTCCTGGGAGGCGATGATCAGGCGACGAACCTGACCCAGTTCGATTTGCTCAACGACCTCATTGAATCCTTTTCGTTTGTAGTTCAGCGCAGAACCGATATCTTCCATCCACTGATCCACTTTGATGTGATGGTCGAGGCAGTAGGCGCGAAGCGCTTCTTTCTGGGTAGCGAGGTCTTTCTTTTGCGAAGGGGAGGACACGCGAGCATACGCAATCACTTTGCCTTGCTCGGAGGAGATCAACCCACGATACTGCAAATATTGCTCATGTGTGTAGTAGCGCCGATTCGTGGGACTGCGGAAGGCATGCAGGATGCCCTGGCGATCCCATTTCTGCAAGGTGTTGACTGACTTTCCAATCAGCTTCCCGAACTGTTTTGGCGAATATGTATGCTCCATACATACATTTTAACCTATCCTCATCTTCTTTTCAATACTGTTGAAAACTCTCTCTTCCAGAACCCCCAAAACAAAACCGATATCCCATAAGGTAACTCGGAGTGTTGACAGTAGCAAGGGCAGTTACTAGAATAGCACACATGGCCGAAGAAATAGAAGCACAATCTCAGACCATACACGACAGCTCTGGCAATACCATCGCTGAGCAGTTAGAAGAGACAGAAAAACAATCGCGCAAGATAGACAGAAAAAAAAGAAGCGCATGGCAAGAAGCCGCGTGGATTTTTGTGCTCAGCCGCCTGGTTATCGTCCTTCTTAGCTACATAGGTACCGGTATGTTTCCCCGCAGCGGAGAAACATCGGCACACAATTGTGCCCTTGATATCAATTCTTGTTTACTCGCCTGGTATCATTGGGATGCAATATCCTACGTCAATATCGCCTATCATGGTTACAGGCTCGCCCGAGATACTGTTTTCTTCCCGCTCTGGCCTTTGCTTGAGCACGGCGTTGGAGTTGCATTTGGCCCGTCTTCCACTTCCTATTATTTTGCAGGTCTCCTTCTTTCAAATATATGCTTCTACTTCGTGCTTGTCCTCTTCTACTACTTGCTCAACGATGATTTTGGGCCACAGGTAGCCAAAAATGCATTGTTCTACCTTACATTCTACCCGTATGCCATGTTCTTTTTTGCTGGCTATACAGAATCGCTTTTCGTGCTGCTCTGTCTAACCGTTTTCTTGTTTTTACGACGTGGGAAACCATTAGATTGGTGGTTGGCAGGTTTTTTTGGCTTTCTTGCGGCACTTACACGTGCAACAGGCGTCATTCTGGTCATCCCATTTCTAGTCGTGTTTATTCAACGATTCTGGATACGCGGTGAATATGATCGGCAGAGCTGGCGGCAAAAATTGAATGCATTTGTTCCCATTGTCCTTATCCCTATCGGCGTCCTGGTGTACATGATCTACCTCGGCTATACCCAGGGGAATCCGCTCTCCTTCAGTACCCAGGAGGCATCGAGCTGGAGCCGTCACTTATCACTCCCATGGCATGGTTTGATCTCTACGCTCCAGGTGTTCTTTACTCCCTCATCACTCCAGGCGTACAACTTTCGGGATATCGCCTTTACACTTATTCCTCTTGTTGCCCTCGCAACAGGCTGGAAGCATCTCCCATTGCATTATAGTCTCTTTGCTGTGGCAATGGTGATTTTTTCACTCAGCTATCCGTTCATTCCATTAGAGCCACTATCGGCAGCACCGCGCTATATGATGTCTATTTTCCCAATATTTGTCATATTTGCTGTTTGGGGCAAACACCCATGCTTTGACCGGGTCTTTGTTGCCTTTTCCCTGTCTGTTTTCGCAGTAAACACTATCCTCTTCATCAGCCATTATTGGGTAGCCTGAAACAGTTCCCTCAATAATTGTATATTTCACGACCCATCCGCACTCACATCCAGACAATAGAGCGTTCTTCCAGAATAGGTTTGGCGAAGTTTTGTGTAAAAAAACATATTGTTCGTCATTGCCTGAAGACTCCCCCGTCTAAAGAACCCCCCGTTCTTTAGACGGGGGAGTCTTCAGCGCTACCAACCTGCCCTGCCGTGCGCAGGAAGGCTAGCTCTGGTGTGGGTTCGCCCAGACTTTGAGGCCGACGGGCTCCGGCACGGGGCACACCTATGCTTCGGCTATCGAATTTCTTTGCCGAAGCATAGGTGTGCTCCGGCAAAGAAATTCGATAGCCGATCTGGAGAAAACAATCGTTTCGCAAAAGGGGGCCAGGACGCCGACTAACGCGTCATCTGCTCCATTTATGTTTGCATGCCCATATCCTTTGTAGACTCATACTGGGAACCCCGTTTGGCCGGCAAGATTGCACCGATGAGCCAGAGGAAGGGAATGAAGATCCCGATGATCCCCAGCAAAACGTATCCTTTGCGGAAAGTGAGTATACACACAGTGAAAAGAAAGAAAAAGTAGATGCTGAAAAGGAGGGATGCAAGAACCCAATCAAGTACTGTCATGTGATCAAACTCCTAACTTCTGTTGAATGTTCGACCTGCCCGGTCGGAGCAGGTCATGTAGTAATGGAAACACCAGCTATATGTCTCTACACCTCTGCTTTGAGTATAGTGCCCTTGAGACAAAAACACATCTTCAGAACACACTATTTTTGTATACCGCAAGAAAGGTGAGAAATATGACATAGACGGTCGCATAGTGTGTTTACACTAGTTGTCGGGTACGAAGAAGGTGACGTACATGCGGAAAATGATGTGTTCTGAGGATGTGTTTTCGCTCCAAAGCACGTACACTTGAGACAGAGGTCCTGTGTTTTCTGTTCGTAGCAGAGGAAGGGAGCCAGAGAGCGAACTATATGCAACTATCGAAGATCATCCCGCTGATACCAGCAAACGCCACACCGGCAACCATGCCCGGCGCACCTGCCGCATGGCCCAGGAATGCCCCCACCTCTTTTCATGTGTTGGGCAAGCCTTCCGGGGCGACCTGCAACCTTGATTGCACGTATTGCTTTTTCCTGTCGAAGGAGAAGCTCTATCCCGACAGCCGCTTTCGCATGACAGATGACCTGCTCGAAGCCTACATCCACCAGATGATCGAATCGCAGCGCGGACCTGAAGTGACCATTGCCTGGCAGGGTGGTGAACCGACCCTGATGGGGCTCGACTTTTACAAGCGTTCAATAGAGTATGAAAAGAAATACGCACGTCCCGGCACCACGATTCAGCATACGATGCAGACAAACGGCATCCTGTTGAACGATGCCTGGTGCGAGTTTTTCCGCGAGCATCACTTCTTGATCGGGCTGAGTCTGGATGGTCCGCAGGAGATGCACGATACCTACCGCGTGGATAAAGGCGGCGCACCGACCTTCCACAAGGTAATGCGTGCTGCACGGCTGTTGCAGCAGCACCGGGTGGAGTTCAACATCTTGACCACCGTGAATGCCGCCAACGCCGATCACCCGCTCGAGGTGTATCGCTTTTTACGCGACGAGGTCGGCACCCAGTTCATGCAGTTCATCCCCATTGTTGAACGCATCAACGAGAACGGGGAGATAGGCTTTCAGGATGGCAATCAGGTCAGCGAGCGTTCCGTGACGGCAGAGCAGTGGGGCACCTTTCTCATCGCCATTTTTAATGAATGGATTCGGCGCGATGTGGGCACGGTGTTCGTGCAGATGTTCGACGCGGCCCTGGCTTCCTGGGTGGGTGTTCCGCCCGCGCTGTGTATCTTTTCTGAGACCTGCGGCAATGCGCTGGCGCTAGAGCACAACGGAGACCTCTACTCATGCGATCACTTTGTGGAACCGAAGTATCTGCTCGGCAACATTAAACAGAAGCATATGATAGAACTGGTGGCCTCTGACCGGCAGCGGCAGTTTGGCCTGCACAAGCGTGATAGCCTGCCAAAGTACTGCCGTGAGTGCGAGGTGCGTTTCGCCTGCCACGGCGAGTGTCCCAAGAACCGCTTCATCGAGACGCCCGATGGGGAGCCCGGACTGAATTACCTGTGTGCGGGCTACAAGGCCTTCTTCAAACATATCGATCGGCCGATGCGGCTGATGACCGAGCTCTTGCGCCGCGACCGTGCCCCGGCAGAGGTGATGCTGATCCTGGCAGCTGAAGAGGCGCAGGTGCAAAAAGCGTTCGCCAGGGCCGGGCGAAACGACCCGTGCCCATGTGGCAGTGGACGCAAATTCAAGCACTGCCATGGGAGGTAAGGAGCAGCAGCGTTCGTCATCTCGTTTCGGCGTCCTAAGGATACCTCGTCCACGAAATCTGGAGCCTGACATGCATGCTATTGTTGCCCCGTAAGTCTATGACCGGAACCCTTCCAGTTGACATTCTGCGTGGATGGTTTCTGCGTGGCTGAAAAAGCGTGGAGAACTAGCTTGTTCCGATTACACTGCTATCCGTATGTAGTGCAAATACGCTATATCACCTCGAACAGGGCATGTTTCATCCTGTGTCCCGAGAGGCCCAAAAATAGCGGGTTCTGAGGATGCGCGATCACTATTGGATGAGTACACTAATGACAGTGATGGCGTGTATTTCTCACCCGAACGCGGCTTCTGAGAAATGCACCTGTATAAGATTAGGAGGTATTGATCATGGCTTGTCTTTTTGCACTATTCGCGGCAGCTTTCCCGCGCCTGGCATTGCTCATCGTCTGGTTGTTCACCCCGTTAGTCAACCGGGCATTTGACACGTTCATCATTCCATTGCTCGGGATTGTCTTCCTGCCATTCACCACCTTGATGTATGTCTTCTTATACGTCCCAGGCGTCGGCCTGACTGGGTGGGGCTGGTTCTGGATAGTCATAGGAGTCTTCCTCGATATGGGTGCGTATGGAAGCAGCGCGGCTTCCAATCGACGGCGCATGCCCGGGTACAGTAGTACGTATTAATTTGATATCT
>Ga0209239_1001770_pt1 | contig 12912 bp, 11 predicted proteins | sample GraSoi013_2_20cm_FD_185824 | JGI IMG/M metagenome (GOLD analysis project Ga0209239, IMG submission 185824) | Grasslands soil microbial communities from the Angelo Coastal Reserve, California, USA - Sample 10_02_2013_2_20cm (SPAdes) (version 2) | ecosystem: Environmental > Terrestrial > Soil >...
CACCACCTGCTCCACATCGCCCACACCGAGACCGTCGACGTAGACCAGCCCGGTGCCGATCTTTTCTCCGCGCGTCATCGACTCCGCATCGAGCTCCACCGTTTCACCGTCTTCCACGACCACGACATGGTCGGCAGGCAGCCCCGCCTCTTTGGCAAGCTCCGAGTGGAGCAGCAGCTGGCGGTACTCGCCGTGGACCGGGATGAAAAAGCGCGGCCTGACCGCGTCGAGCATCTCGCGCAGCTCGCCGCGCTGGGCGTGGCCGGTGACGTGCACGTTGCCCACCTCGGAATAGAACACGCGCGCTCCGTGGCGATAGAGGTTGTTCACGGTCTGGTGGACCATGCGCTCATTGCCTGGGATCGGCCGCGCCGAGATAACGACCCAATCGTCCTTACGAACATTCAAGAACGGGTGGCGTTGCGCGGCAAAGCGGGTCAGCGCCGACATCGGTTCGCCCTGGCTGCCGGCGGTCAGGAGCAAGAGCTTCGAGGGCGGAATCCTGTCGACATCGGCAAGCGGGACGGTGACCCCGTCCGGCACGTTGAGGAAGCCGAGCTCGCGCGCGGTTCGGAAGTTTTCCCGAAGGCTGCGGCCGACGACGGCCACGCGGCGTCCGAACTGTGTCGCCATGCGGACCAGGTGCTGGATGCGATGGATGTTGGAAGCGAAATTGGCGACCACGATGCGCGCAGGCGCATCGGTGAAGATCTTCTCGAAAGGGGCGTGAAGGTCGCGCTCGGAGCCTGAGCGGCCCTCGCGCTCCGCATTCGTCGAGTCGCTGAGGAGCAGCAGCACGCCTTCATCGCCGAGGCGGCGAAAGCGGGCCATGTCGGTGGGAAGACCGTCCGGTGGCGCCGGATCGAGCTTGAAATCGCTCGTGTATACGACGCGGCCCACCGGCGTGTCGATCGCGAGCGCGACCGCGTCCGGTATCGAGTGGCAGACCGAGATCGTCTCGACGCGAAAGGGGCCGAGCTGCACCGAGTCCCCCACCCTCACCTCGCGCAGGTCCGATTCGCGCAGGATGCGGTGCTCTTTCAGCTTGGGCTTGAGCAGTCCAAGCGTCAGCCGCGTGCCGTAGACGGGGACGTTCAACTTTTTCAGCGCGAACGGCAGGCCACCGATGTGGTCTTCGTGGCCGTGCGTCAGGAAAATGCCGAGCACCTCGCGGCCGCCATGCAGCAGGTAGGAGATGTCCGGGAGGACCAGGTCGATGCCAAGCATGTCCTCCTGCGGAAACATGAGCCCGGCGTCGACCACGACAACCTTGCCCTCCCACTCCAGCGCCCACATGTTGATGCCGACCTCGCCGAGGCCGCCGAGCGGGAGATACCGGAGCCGGGAGCTCACAAAAGTCGCAGCTGTTCCGATTCCTGTTTCGGGGCAGCGACCACAACCGGAGGAGGCGGTGGCGCGAGCACCTGGTCGAGGTAGCGCTTCACCTGGTCGAAGTCGTGCTCGAGGTCTGCGACCAGCGAGCCGTTGTGCAGAGCGGCGGCGGGGTGATACAGCGGCACGTACGCGATGTCACCGCGCCTGATCAGGCTGCCGTGGATGCGCGATATCGATCCCTGCCCAGGCATGAGCCGTTCGAGCGCGTGCCGGCCGAGGATGAGCACCACCTTCGGTTGGACGAGCTCCACCTGCTGCTTGAGGTACGGCGAGCACGCTTCGGCCTCGTTGGGCATCGGGTCGCGGTTCATCGGCGGCCGGCACTTGAGGACGTTGGTGATGTATACGTCGGCTCGGCCCAGGCCGATTCGGGCGAGCAGCGTATCCAGCAGCTTCCCCGCCGCGCCGACGAACGGCTCGCCCTGACGGTCCTCGTTGAATCCAGGCGCTTCGCCCACGATCATCACGTTGCTGGGGCACGGCCCGACGCCCGGCACCGCCTGGGTGCGAGTGGCATGCAGGCCGCAGTTCTTGCACGACCGGATCGTTTCGTGGAGCTGGGTTAGCTCCTGAACCGCGCTAAGCGACTTTCACTCCGGGCTTGGCAAACGTGATGTACTCGCCGGCTTCGCGAATCGTCTTCAGGACCGACTTCAGCTGATCGTCGGTTAGAGGAACCAGAGGCAGGCGGAACGGCCCCGCGTTGAACCCCATCGCGTTCAAGACCGACTTGATCGGCACCGGGTTGGCGGCGGCCGTCATCAGCGCCTTGATCACCGGCAGCAGCCCGAGGTGGATATCGCGCGCCACGTCGTTTTCGCCCTTGCGGTAGGCCTCGATCAAACGGGCCATCGATCGCCCGGCGATGTGCGAGACCACGCAGATGACGCCGTAACCGCCGACCGCCATGACCGGTAGTGTCCAGCTGTCGTCGCCGCTCCACACCTTGAACTGATCGGGCTTGCCCGCGCAAACGAGGCCGATCTGGTCGAGGTCCCCGCTGGCCTCTTTGACCCCGATGATTCCGGGCAGCTCGGCGCAGCGGAGCGTGGTCGCGGCGGTCATGTTGACCGCGGTGCGGCCCTGGATGTTGTACATGATCGTCGGGCCGACCTCCGAGATCGCCTTGAAGTGCTGGTACATGCCGTCCTGGGGCGGCTTGTTGTAGTAGGGGACGACCGCGAGCAGGGCATCCGCGCCCGCCTTCATCGCGAGCTCCGACAGCTCGACCGAGTGATGGGTGTCGTTGCTGCCGGTGCCGGCGACGACGCTCTTGCCTGGAATCGCGTTCTTGACAGCTCTCAGCAGCTCGATCTTCTCCGCGTCGCTGAGGCTCGGCGACTCACCTGTGGTGCCCGAGACGACGACGCCATCAGACCCGTCGTGGACGAGCATGACCGCGAGCTTCTCGGCCGCATCGTAATCGACCGCTCCGTCGGCCTTGAACGGGGTGATCATCGCTGTCAGCAGACGTCCGATCTCTTTGGTCACTTTCCTAGCACTCCCATCTCGATGGCTTGTTCGGCGATCTGCACCGCGTTCAGCGCGGCGCCCTTGCGCAGGTTGTCGGACACGATCCACAGCACCAGGCTGTGTTTCGCCGATCCGTCGTCACGAATCCGGCCGACGAAGACCTCGTCCTTGCCGGCGACGCCGTGCGGTGTCGGATAGAGCTTGGCGTGTGGGTCATCCTCGACGATGACGCCAGGCGATGTCGCGAGCAGCTCTCGCGCCTCATCCGCGCTGATCTTCTCGGTCGTCTCCACGAACACGGACTCGCCATGGCCCACCGGCACCGGCACACGCACGCAGGTCGCCGTGATGCGCAGCTCAGGATCGTGAAGGATCTTGCGCGTCTCGTTGACGATCTTGACTTCCTCTTCGTTGTAGCCGCCCGGTTCGGGGCGCCACCCGCCCGGCACCACGTTGTAGGCAAGCTGGTAGGGGTAGGCGACGACCGGCGGCTCCTCCCCTTCGGCGATCGCTTTCGTCTGCTCCTCGAGCTCATCGACGAGAGCCCTGCCCGCGCCCGACGCCGACTGGTACGTGGAGACGAGGACCCTTTCGAGGCCTGCCTTCTTCTGCAGCGGGTGGAGGATCACCGCCAGTGGGATCGCGCAGCAGTTGGGGTTGGCGATGATGCCCTCGTTGTCGCGGATGTCTTCGCTGTTCACCTCGGGGACGACGAGCGGCACGTTCTGCTTCATGCGCCAGGCCGAGCTGTTGTCGATCACCAGGGCTCCGGCCTCGGCCGCGACCGGGCCGTACATCAATGCGATGTCACCGCTGGCGGCGAAGAGCGCGATATCGATGCCTTTGAAAGCCGACTCTTTGAGCTCGTCGACTGTGATCGAGCCGCCGTTGTAGGACACGGTCAGGCCTTTCGACCGCTCGGAGGCCAATGCGATGACGCGCTCGCTCGGAAATTCCCGCTGCGACAGCACGCGCAGCATCTCGTTGCCGACCATGCCGGTCGCGCCGACGACAGCAACGTTTAATCGCTTGGAGGTGGGCACGGGGTCAGTTTACTTCTATCCGGGCTGGGATGGATATGGCCCTGGTTGGGGTTGAAACTGCGCGGGAGATCCATGCTGCGCGGCTCGCTCCTGCTGCCTGTGTCGCACCGCGGCGACGAAGTTCGGATGCACCCGTTGGAGCTCGATCACGGGCTCGTAGTACCCGGGCTGCTGCTCGAGAACCTTACCCGTCGGGCCGTACCACCGTCTCGCGAGGAGCAGCCCGAACAGGCCGATCCCGAACAGTAGGGTTCCGAAGATGCCGAGGTAGGCCGCGATCGCCGATCGGGTTGGGTCCGAATCCGTAGGCGAGACAAAAATGGCCGCACCCCAGAGCACGACGGCCAGCAGTAGAAGGCCGACGAAGGTCCACGTTACGAGCCGAAGCTTCTTGAGGCTGGCCCGGGTCAACGGCAGGTAACCGCTGGCGCGCCGCGAGAGGGCGGCGACCACGATGGCGCCGAGCAGGAAGGCCCATGGAGGAGCGGTCGCGAACCTGAACTTGTGCCACGTTTCGGCGGGCTGGCCCGACATCGCGCATACCGGCGGGAAGTCATTCGCCGTGAGCTGCGACTGCCAGATGGTCACGCGGTCGGGTGGGCTAATCAATGCCTAACCCGAGGAGCTCGTCGAGGCCGCGATAGAAGCGCGGCGCGCTCGTGACCTTGCGGATCGCAAGCAGCACACCGGGAACGTAAGCCTCGCGACTGGTGGTCCGATGCGCGATGGTCAGAGTCTGACCTGGCAGGCCGAAGATGACCTCCTGGTCGGCGACGAAGCCCGGCAGTCGAACGCTGTGCACCGCCACGCCGCCCTCCTCCCCACCTCGCGTGCCCGCAAGTGTTTCCTTCTCCGCTTTCTTGTGGGTAAACGGCTTGTCCTTGCGCCGAGCCGCAAGGCGCCGCGCCGTCGACAGCGCCGTCCCGGACGGTGCGTCGAGCTTGGCGGCGTGGTGCATCTCGATCACCTCGACCGCATCGAAGTGCGGTGCCGCGATGTCGGCCAGGTGCATCATCAGGACCGCGCCGATCGCGAAGTTGGGGGCGACGATGCCGCCAACGTGCTTGGCCTTGCATGCGGTCTCGAGCTTGTCGACGTCCGCGCTCGACAGCCCGGTCGTCCCGACGACCGGCGCCGCTCCCGCCGCCACCGCGGCCAGCGCGTTGTGCATAGCCTCGGCCGGTCGAGTGAAATCGACGAGAGCGCGCGGTCGCTTCTCGTGCAGGAAGGCAGCGAGGTCGTCGCCGTGCGTGATGCCGCCGACATAGTCGATGCCGGGCTCGATCTGGAAGGCCGCGGCGAGGACCGAGCCGACCTTGCCACGGTGTCCCGCCACCGCAACTTTTATCGGCTCCATTGGAGTCTCTAGGTTAGTCGCGCCGCGGCCCGCGGCCCCGTCCGCCGCCGTTCCGGCCGCCCCGATCCCGACCGCCAAACCCACCCTCGCGCGGTGCGGGCGGCGGTGAGGCGAGCGCGACCGCCATGGCTTCCTGGCTGATCTTCTCCTCAATCGGAAGACCCTGCGACGTCAGCTCCTCGAGCGCGGCCTGGCGGCTCAGGTTGAGCCGGCCCTGGCTGTCGATCTCGACCGCCTTGACCACGATCTCGTCGCCGATGTTGCACACCTCCTCGACGCGCTCTACGCGATGGTCGGTGAGCTTCGAGATGTGGACCAGTCCGTCCTGGTTCGGCAGGACCTCGACGAAAGCGCCAAACGGCATGATGCGGACGACCTTGCCCTTGTAGATCTTGCCCACCTCGACCTCGTCGGTGAGGCTCTTGATCCAGTCGATCGCCTTTCTACCGGCTTCCTGGTCGACCGCGGCGATGAAGACACGGCCGTCGTCTTCGACGTCGATCTGGGCACCGGTCTCCTCGGTGATCTTGCGGATCATCTTGCCTCCGGGGCCGATGATGTCGCGGATCTTGTCGGGGTTGATCAGGATCGTGGTGATGCGCGGCGCGTAGTGGCTCATCTCCGTGCGCGGACGCGGCAGCACGGCGAGCATCTTGTCGAGCACGAAGAGTCGCGCCTCGCGCGCCTGCTCGAGCGCCTGGGCCATGATCTCGTGGGTCAGGCCCTTGATCTTGATGTCCATTTGCAGGGCCGTGATTCCATCCTTCGTGCCGGCCACCTTGAAGTCCATGTCGCCGAGCATGTCCTCGACGCCCTGGATGTCGGTCAGCACCGCAAATTTGCCTTCGCGCGTGACAAGACCCATCGCGATGCCGGCGACGGGCGACTTGATCGGCACGCCCGCGTCCATCAGGGCGAGTGTCGATCCGCAGACCGACGCCATCGACGTCGATCCGTTCGAGCTCAAGATTTCGGAGACCAGCCGGATGGTGTACGGCCAGTCTTCCACGGGCGGGATGACCGCCAGCAGCGCCCGTTCGGCCAGCGCGCCGTGCCCGATCTCGCGCCGGCCCGGTCCGCGCAACGGGCGCGACTCGCCGACCGAGTAGGGCGGGAAGTTGTAGTGGTGCATGAATCGCTTGAATTCCTCAGCCGTCAGGCCATCCAGCTTTTGCTGGTCGGACATCGACCCGAGGGTGGCGATCGTCAACGCCTGGGTCTGGCCGCGAGTGAAAAGGCCGGAGCCGTGCGTCCGCGGCAGCACCCCGACCTCGACGGTGATCGCGCGCACGTCCCTCAGGCCACGGCCGTCGACACGGACGCCGTCCTCGACGATGCGCTGCCGGACGCGGTCCTTGACCGCCTTGTCGTAGAGCTTGCCGAGGATGTCGATGTGCTCCGGGAAACGCTCGCCGAGCTCGACGACGGTCTTGGTACGAAGGTCGTCGAGGGCGCTCTCGCGCGCCGCCTTGTCCGCGCTGTAAAGCACCTGGTCGAGGCGCAGCGCGAGGTACTCGCCCACGATCTCGAGCATCTGCTCCGGGTACGTGTTGGGGATCCACTCGCGCTTTTCGAGACCGACCTGCTGCTGCAGCGCGAGCTGCGCGGCGCAGATCTGCTTGATCGCGTCGTGCGCGGCCGCAAGCGCGTCGAGCACGACCTGCTCGCTCACGCCTTTGGCACCCGCTTCGACCATCAGGATCGCGTCCGCGGTGCCGGCGACCACAAGGTCGAGGTCGGAGTCGCCCATCTGCGACATCGGCGGGTTGACCACGACCTCGCCGTTGATGTAACCCATGCGGACCGCACCGACCGGACCCTGGAACGGGATGTCGGAGATCGTAAGCGCGGTCGATGCGCCGTTGATGCTGAGGATCGTCGGGTCGTTCTCCTGGTCGACCGAGAGCACGGTCGAGATGACCTGCACGTCGAGCCGGAATCCGTCCGGGAAGAGAGGGCGAAGCGGGCGGTCGGTCAGACGGGAGGCGAGGATTGCGGTCTCGCTGGGCCTGCCTTCGCGGCGCATGAACGCCCCGGGAATCTTGCCTGCCGCGTAAAGCTTCTCCTCGTAATCGCACGTGAGCGGGAAGAAGTCGATCCCCTCACGCGGCTCTTTCGACATCACGGCCGTGCTCAACACCACCGTGTCGCCCTGGCGGATGATCACCGCCCCGTTGGCCTGTTCCGCCACGCGACCGGTCTCGATTGAGATCCGCCGCCCGGCGACGTCTACGTTCTTCGTGACTATTGCCACGCCAAACACCTCCATGAATGTGGGAGGAACCCGGCGGCGCGACTCTGGGTCAGATTCCTAGAAGCTTTCGCTTAGGCCGTACGCCTGAGTGGGAGCTTCTAAGAGCTGACCCGCGCTACCGGCGTGGGTCCTCCCGATTTACTTATGGGGCCGAACTATCTCCTGATTCCGAGCTTGGCGACGAGGGCGCGATAGCGCTCGACGTCGGTGTCCCTCAGGTAGTTCAACAGACGCCGTTGCTTGCCGACCAGGAGAAGAAGGCCACGGCGCGAGTGGTGGTCCTTGGCGTGCGTCTTCAGGTGCTCGGTGAGCTCCCGGATCCGGGCGGTGTGAAGCGCGATCTGGACCTCAGGTGAACCTGTGTCCTTCTCTGTGCGCCTGTGCTCCGCGATCAGCGTGCCTTTGACTTCGTTCTCGACTGCCAAACTCGCAGGCCAGTATACGGGGGCGCCTGCCTGGGGCGTTTTCGACGCCACCATGCCGGTTAGTCCGGACTATCCCGCGGTGGCGTCGACGAGAAGCTCGGTTAGTCCGGACTATCCGACGTGTTCGACGGAGCCGTCCGAACGTGGATCGGCCCCCGCTCGCCAAGCACCGGGGCCGTCGATCACCAGAGCTTGCGCGTGTCCGAACGACGGGTGCCTGGCCGGCATCAGGCGCACGTGGCGATCGGAGCGTGAGAGCTGCGCGGCGTTGGGAAAGTCAGCCTCCATCGCGACCGTCACACCGTCCGGCAGGATGGCCATGCGCGGCCTGGCCACGGCCTCGGCCGGCTCGAGGCCGCGGTCCACGAGATTCATCAAGAGCTGCGCCTGCAGCTGCGGCTGGAGGTCGGCCCCCATCGAGCCGAAGGCGGCCCACGGCCGCCCGTCGCGAGCAGCCATCGCCGGGATCAGGGTGTGCATGGTTCGCTTTCGCGGCTCGAGCTTGTTGACGTGCTGGTCATCGAGGCTGAAATAGGCGCCCCTGTTCTGGAGGAGCATCCCGGTGCCTTCGGCCACGATGCCCGAGCCGAAGTCGTAGGCGACGCTCTGGATCAGCGAGACGACATTGCCGTGCTCGTCCGCCGCGCACAGGTAGACGGTGTCGCCGGCCTCCTGCGCCACTGGTCCGGAGGCCGGGGCGTGGTCCGGGTTCAAGAACGGCTCGGCGGGGGTGGGTGAAAAATCCGGGTCTGTGATGTAGCGGTCGCGCAAGGCGTAGCTCGCGTCGCGCGCGGCCCGGAACTCGATCCCTGCCGCCAGCCGGACGAGCATCGCCGCGGCGGCCAGACCCTGGGTGGGAGGCGGCAGCTCGTACACGACGAGGTCGCGGTAAGGAAACGGGACGGGATCGACCCACTGCGAGCGATGCGTCGCAAGGTCCTGCCTCGTCACGAAGCCATCCCGGCGCTGGATCGCCGCCGCGATCGCCGAGGCGATTTCCCCGCGGTAAAAACCGTTGATCCCGCCGTGTCCGATCTCATCCAGCACCGACGCGAGGTCTGGATTGCGAAGCAGCATCCCGGCCTCCATCGGCGGGCCATCCCGCCGCGGCCCGCAGCGCGTCCGCAAGCTGCGGGGTGATGAGGTAGCCGTCCTTGGCGAAAGCGGACGCTGCCTCGACCACCGCCCCCAACCCGAACGTGCCGAAACGTTCGAGCAGCCTCCCCCATGCCTCGACCGTGCCGGGGACGGTAACGGTGAGCGGTCCTCGCGCCGGCATCGTTTCATGTCCGCGGGAGCGGACCGCGGCGATGGTGGCGAGCTCGCCCGACCGGCCGGCGCCGATCAGTCCCACCGGCGACGGCGTATCCGCCGGCCAGACGATGGCCATCAGGTCACCGGCGACCGACGTCATGTGGGGATAAACCACGCACAGCACCGCGTCGGCCGCGACCGCGGCGTCGATCGCGTTGCCGCCGTCCCGCAGGACCTGAGCCCCTACCTCCGAAGCGAGGTGATGAGGGGTCGCGACGACCCCCCTGGTCATCGAGGGGTAATGAACTCGATCGCGCCGGGCTGAATCTCGAAGAGCGCGGGCAGAAAGCCGACGTCCTCGCCGTCCAGGTCGATGCGCACCTTCTCCGGCGAGGTGACGGTGATCCTTTTGCCGTACATCAGCTCAATTTTGGGGTTGCCGTTGTCGAGGTGTTTGCCATTCAGGAAATCGTTGATGCCGCGCATCGTCTCGATCTTGCCCGCGTCTTTGACGACGATCACGTCGAACACGCCGTCGGTCGGCGAGGCGGAGGGTGCCATCTGCATCCCGCCGCCGAAGAACTGGCAATTCGCGACCACGACCTGCTGTGCCTTCGCGAGCTCGTGCGTGGAGCCGTCGATGACCATCGTCATCGGCTTGTTCTTATAGGTCAGCAGCGCGAGTCCGCTGCCCACCTTGTACGTCATCGCACCCAATCGTTTGCTGCCTCGGTTCACCCGATAGACGACGTCGCCACCCAAGCCGGCATCGGCGATGTTGATGAAGTGGCGCACCGCAGTGCTGCCGTCCTGGTTTTGATATGTGACGCAACCGGCGTCAAGCCGCCTGACCATCCCGCTGCGCAAGACCTCGATCGCTTCCTTGGGATCGATCGGTATCCGCAGAGTGCGCCGAAAATCGCCTCCTGTTCCCAACGGAACCATCGCGAGCTTGCTGCTGGTCGGGATCGGCGCCCCGTTACGGAAGAAGCCGTTGAGGACTTCGTTGAGGGTTCCATCGCCTCCGACCGCGACGACCACCGGCCGCGATTCGCGCACAGCCTTCTGCGCGATCTCGGTCGCCTCGAACGGCCGCGTCGTGAATACGACCTCGTAAGGCAGCCCACTCGACGGCAGCCATGTTTCGACGCCCGCCCACTCGCGCCCCGCCTTGCCCCCGCCCGACGACGGGTTGACGACGAAGAGGATCGCAGCGCCGGGACGGGCGCCTATCGGGAGCCTCCGACCGCGCTCGGGTTCATGATCCCCTCGGGGTCGATTCCCGCCTTCACCGCTCTCCAGACTCTCATCCATCCTCCAAGCTCGTCGGCGACCCATCTAGCTCTCGCCTGGCCGACACCATGGTGGTGGCTGATCGTCGCGCCAAGCTCGAGAGCCGCGCTCATCGCTCCTTCCCACGCGCGAACATACGCCGCGCGCGCCTCAACCTCATCGTCACCAGAGCCGCCGAACGTGAAATACGCGCAGCAGCCCTGCTCATATGCATGACTGAAATGGCATAACGCGAGCCCACCCACCGCTATTGCGGGCTTGACCCTGGCGTGAAGCTCGGCGAGCACCGTCCAGGACGCCGCCAGCTCGATCGTGTCGAGGTACGCGCCGGCCGGTGTGAGAAACGCCTGGAGGCGCTCGGCGGAGAGGTCGAACCGGTGGCGCTGCCAACGCTGCCATGGCTCTTCGCCCAGCCCGCGCGCGCCGCCGGCGAATCGCTCGACCGCTCTGGATTCCGCCTCCGCAACCTCGGCCAGACCGGCGGCCGCGATGACGAGCACGCACTCCCCCTCCTGGACCTCGTATCCGCTGAACAACGTGTCCTCTGCGTCATACAGGCGCATCACCAGCGGCCGGATGCCCGCCTGCATGATGGAGCGCATGCACTCGAGGCCGGCGCGCAAGTCGCCAAACGCGTAGCCGCGGCCGACGGTTGCTTCCGGCAGGCGGTGGACTCGAAGCACGGCGCCGATCACGACGCCAAGGCCGCCTTCGGCGCCCAGGAAAACTTGATGCAGCGCGGGACCTGCGGCGGAGCGCGGGCCGGGCCGCGGCGCTGCAAACGTTCCGTCTGGGAGGACCACCGCAAGACCAAGCACCATGTCCTCGATGCTTCCGTAACGGCTCGATTCCTGGCCGGACGACCGCGTCGCGATGAGGCCACCGACGGTCGTCCCCGGCAGCGAGCTCGGATAGTGCCCGAGCGTGAGCCCGCGCGCGTTGAGCTGCTGCTCGAGGGCGTAGCCGTTGACGCCGGCTTCGCACGTGCAGATGAGGTTGGTCTCGTCGATCTCGAGGACGCGATCGAGGGCGCCCATGTCCATCACGACCTCGCCCGCGGCCGGCGCGAGCGCGCCACAGACGCCACTCCCTCCACCCATCGGCGTGACGGCGACGCGCTTGGAAGTGGCCCAGCGCAGCACGTCAGCGACCTGGTCTCGGCCCGTGGGGCGCACGACGAGTGCGCGCGGTGGGATGGTGCCGGCGCGCTCATCCATGATCGCTAGCGGCCAGAGGTCGCGGACCGGACGCTCGTCGACCGCGGTCGGCCCGACGATCTTCTCCAGCTCAGCCCTGCTCTCAGCTCTCATTCCGCACCGCTTGTGCCAATGGAGCCGAATGGCCGCACCCGATAGGCGCCGTTGGATGCAGCGAGGCGAAATCGGTTGATGACACTTATTCCTGCCGCGCGGCGAAACGGCCGGCGAGCCAGCCAGTGAGGATGGGAACCCCAAAACCACACGGACCCGCATAGTCGTAGCCGCCCAACATCGCGCCGGCGGCATACACATTGGTGAAGGGAACCGCGCCATCTTCGTTGAGTGGGTGCAGACGCTTGTCGGTCATCACGCCGAGTCGCATCTCCTCGGCCGGATCGAGGTATTGGAGGTGATGCATGCGCGTGCCGGCGCTCGCCGCGGGAAGTCCGTCCTGGAAGACGCCCAATCCCAGCAGCGGCTCCGTCGTGACGCGCGCCGCGCGGAGCCCGCCGCCGATGTGACGTCCAGTCGCGAGCACGAGGGCGTCGGCGCGAAAGGTTCGGGCCGCGGAGCGCGCGGCGCTGACGCGTCCTCGCGCTGTCTCAAATGACGTGATCTCCGCGTGGACCAATCCCAGCGAGATCGCCTGCTGCAGGCGCCACCCGTGCGGCGAGGGCGGGGACGCAAGGAGCTCGAAACCATCGGCGGGAAGGTTGGTGAAACCTGGCGGATAGGCGATCGCCGCCCCACGCGCGCGCGGTGACGGCGCACGGCGACCGTAGAGGTCGGTCAGCGACGCGCCCTGCGGCAGGTCGGGGATCGAGATGTCCTCCGCAAAGGCCTCCACGCTGTGCAGCTCTTTGAGCGCCTGGGCGGTGGATGCGGCGTCGTAATCGCCCACCTCGGGCACCCCGATCACCGCGACGCGCTTCCCGCTCAAGGCCCCTAGCTCGCCCGGCGCGACCGATTCCGGCACCACGTTCGCCGGGCGCGCGATGCCGTGGATGTCGGCGTAAAGGCCTCGGCTGCGCCAGGCTCCTTCAAACTTCAGGCCCTCCTTGCCCAAGGCAAGCTGCAGCGCCGAGACCGCGGTGTCCAGCTCGGCCGCGAGCCCCACCGCATCCATCCCGAGACGCGCCAGCGGGTGATGGCTCGAGCGCAGCACCGACTCGAGGTCGTCGACGATCTCCATCCCTCCGGCGTACAGCGCGGTCGCACC
>Ga0209239_1001778_pt1 | contig 12871 bp, 9 predicted proteins | sample GraSoi013_2_20cm_FD_185824 | JGI IMG/M metagenome (GOLD analysis project Ga0209239, IMG submission 185824) | Grasslands soil microbial communities from the Angelo Coastal Reserve, California, USA - Sample 10_02_2013_2_20cm (SPAdes) (version 2) | ecosystem: Environmental > Terrestrial > Soil >...
CCGTGTACACCTCGGTCGAAGTGGTGCCCGTCGAAGGCGGGGTGCCCATCGAAGTGATGCCCGTCGAAGTCATGGTGCCCGTCGAAACCAGGGTGCCCGAAGGCCGCACCCGGGTGACCACCCCCGAAACTGTGACCGCCCATGCCTCGCGCCTGGCCGGGCGCGCTGACCGCAAGCAGGATCGCCAGGGCGGCGAGCGTGACGAATGCCAACTTTTTCGGACGTGCAAGCTTGTCCACGGTGATGCCTCGCTTTCTCTCTCCACACTTGGGACGGGACCGCGTTCCGGGAGATTCACCCCCGGCCAACCCGTTAACGTTCTCACCAGCTTGCGTTGACAAGGTCTGCACGCTTTTTCCCCCCATCGCGGCGTTCGTATTCGTACGCCGCCTTCGCGTGCCGGCCCGCGGACGTGAACGCAAGAATCCGCAAGCTGGAGTCCTGCTGAAACGGTCCGGGGCTCTCTGCCCTCTGAACGATATGAGGTATGACGATTCGGTGGGAGACGCGCGCAGTCCGATCGAGCACGTATGCGCCGGCCCGTGGGCGCGAGAGCGCTGATTCTCGGCATGGGACCCAGCAACGAAGGCAGGTCGCATCGCTGAGATATGTGGATCGTCAGGGTCGCTCTCAACCGCCCCTATACCTTCATCGTGCTCGCCGTGTTGATCCTCATCGCGAGCCCGGTGGTGATCCTCCGCACGGCCACCGACATCTTCCCGAGCATCGATATCCCGGTGATCGCGGTGGCCTGGCAGTTCACCGGCCTCAACCCGGAAGAGATGGAAGGGCGGATCACCACCCAGTACGAGCGGGTTCTGACGACGACGGTCGACAACATCGAGCACATCGAATCGACCACGGTGAACGGGCAGGCGATGGTGAAGATCTTCCTGCAGCCGCATGCGCGTCTCGATACCGCCAACGCGCAGGTGACGGCGGTGTCTCAGACCATCCTGCGCCAGCTCCCGCCCGGCACCCAGCCGCCGTTGATCATCAACTACAGCGCGTCGACGGTGCCCATTCTCCAGCTCGCCCTGTCGGGACTCTCTGAGTCGGAGCTCAACGACGTCGGCCTCAACTTCCTGAGGACGCAGCTCGTGACCGTCCCCGGCGCCTCGATCCCGTATCCGTACGGCGGCAAGCAGCGCCAGATCATGGTCGACCTGGACCAGCGCCTGCTCCAGTCGAAGGGGCTCTCCCCCGCCGACGTCGTGACTGTTCTCGGCCAGCAGAACATCGTGCTGCCATCCGGCACCGCGAAGATCGGCGAGTTCGAATACGACGTCGCCATGAACGCCAGCCCGCGGACCGTGGCCGAGCTGAACGACCTGCCCGTCAAGGCGGTCGGCAATTCGACGATCTACCTCCGCGACGTCGCCCACGTGCGCGACGGCTTCGCGCCGCAGACGAACGTGGTCCGACGGGATGGCAGGCGCGGCACGCTCGTCACCATTCTGAAGACCGGCACCGCGTCCACCCTCAACGTCGTGGCCGCGATCCGCGCGCTCCTGCCCCGGGTGATCCAGACGCTCCCATCGCAACTCACCGTCCAGCCGTTGGCCGACCAGTCGGTTTTCGTGCGGGCCGCGGTGAACGGCGTGATTCGCGAGGCGGTGATCGCCGCCTGCCTCACGGCGGCGATGATCCTGCTCTTCCTGGGAAGCTGGCGCAGCACGCTGATCATCGCGGTCTCCATCCCGCTCTCGATCCTGACGTCGGTCATCACCCTCAGCCTGCTCGGGGAGACCATCAACATCATGACGCTCGGTGGGCTCGCGCTCGCCGTCGGCATCCTCGTGGACGACGCCACCGTGGAGGTCGAGAACATCAACCGCAACCTCGACATGGGAAAGCCGATCATCCAGGCCATCTTGGACGGGGCGCAGCAGATCGCGGTGCCGGCGCTCGTGTCCACGCTGTGCATCTGCATCGTCTTCCTGCCGATGTTCCTCCTGGGCGGGGTCGCCCGCTACCTCTTCGTCCCGTTGGCCGAGGCGGTGATCTTCGCGATGCTGGCGTCGTACCTCCTGTCGCGCACGCTGGTGCCCACCGTCGCCAGATATCTGCTCTCGCCGCCGGTCGAGGACTCGGCGCCGTCGCGAAACCCGCTCACCCGCGGGCAGCAGGCGTTCGAACGAGGGTTCGAGCGGGTCCGCCTCGCCTACCGGCGACTGCTCACGCTCCTGGTCGGCCGACGCGTCGTGTTCATCCCGGTGTTCCTGGCCGTCTGTCTCTCCGCCTTCCTCCTCGCGCCGCGACTCGGCGAGAACTTCTTCCCCGACACCGACAGCGGGCAATTCATGCTTCACGTGCGGACCCAGACGGGCACCCGCATCGAGGAGACCGCCCGGCTGACCGACCTCGTGGAAGCGGCGATCCGGCGCGGGATCCCGGCCCGAGAGATGGAGGTGATCCTCGACAACATCGGGCTGCCCTACAGCGCCATCAACTGGATGCACAGCGCGTCCGGCGTCATCGGGGCCGCCGACGCCGACATCCTCGTCTCTCTGAAGGCCGACCATCGCCCCACCGCCGACTATGTGCGGACCCTTCGGCAGACGCTGCCGGTGGAGTTCCCCGGCGTGACGTTTTACTTTCTGCCCGCCGACATCGTGACGCAGATCATCAACTTCGGGCTGCCGGCCCCGATCGACATCCAGATCGAAGGGGCGGACATCCAGGGCAACCGCCGGGTTGCCGACAAGATGCTGAACGAGCTCCGTCAGGTGCGTGGTCTGGTCGACCTCCGAGTCAATCAACGGTTCGACTATCCGAAGTTCGACGTCGTCCTCGACCGCACGAAGGCGGCACAGGCAGGCTTCACCGCGCGGGACCTCGCCAGCAGCCTGCTCGTCTCGCTGAGCGGGAGCTTCCAAACCACGCCAACCTTCTTTCTGAACTGGCAGAACGGGGTCAGCTACAACCTCGCCACCCAGACCCCGCAATACCGGATCCAGTCCCTGCACGACATCGAGAACATCCCGGTCAGCGCCCCCACCGCCACGCGGCCCGGCATCCTCGCCGACGTCGCGTCCATCACGCGCGCGAGCGAGATGGCGGTGCTGTCGCATTACAACATCCGCCGGGTCGTGGACATCTACGGCGCCGTGCAGGACCGCGACCTCGGCGCGGTGGGCCGCGACATCGCGCGGGTCGTCGGCGCGAACCGGCCGCTGCTGCCACGCGGAAGCTTCCTCACCGTGCGCGGGCAGGTCGAGACCATGCGGACGTCGTATCTCGGGCTGTTCGTGGGACTCGGGTTCGCGATCGTCCTCGCCTACCTGCTGATCGTCGTGAACTTCCAGTCCTGGCTCGATCCCTTCATCATCATCACGGCGCTGCCGGCGGCCCTCGCCGGGATCGTCGTCTTCCTGTTCCTGACCGGGACCACGCTCAGCGTCCCCGCCCTGATGGGGGCCATCATGAGCATCGGGGTCGCGACGGCGAACAGCATCCTCCTCGTCTCCTTCGCCCGGGAGCGGCTCGGCGAGCACGGAGACGCGGCGACGTCGGCCGTCGAGGCCGGCTTCACGCGGTTCCGCCCTGTGCTGATGACCGCGCTCGCCATGATCATCGGCATGGTGCCCATGGCGCTCGGGCTCGGTGAAGGTGGCGAGCAGAACGCGCCGCTGGGCCGGGCCGTCATCGGTGGCCTGCTGTGCGCCACCGTCGCCACGCTCGTGTTCGTGCCGTCGGTGTTCGCCCTGCTGCACGGGCGGCGCTCGCCCAGGGCCTCGTGATGGCGACCGATCCCGCGAACGAGTTCGTGACGACCGTCGTCAATGAGCGCCGGCGCGCGCCGCGCATTCGTCCGGCGCTCCTGGCCGGCCTCGCGGTGGTGGCCACCCTCGGTCTCGGCATCTACTCGGCCGTCCGAGCCCGAAGCGCGGCCGACGCCACGCTCGAGTCGACCACCGCGGACGCCGCCGTCTCGGTCGTGAACGTGGTGTCTCCGACGGCGAGCGCCTCGACGCAGGAGATCCGCCTGCCGGGCACGACCCAGGCTTTCACCGACGCGCCGCTCTTTGCGCGCACCAGCGGCTACGTGAAGGCGTGGTACTTCGACATCGGCGCGCACGTGAAGCAAGGACAGCTCCTTGCCGAGATCGAGAGTCCCGAGGTCGACCAGCAGCTCGAGCAGGCCCGGGCCGACCTCGAGACGGCGCAGGCCAATCTGGGGCAGGCCCAGATCACCGCCGACCGCTGGCGGGCGCTCCTCGAGACCGACTCGGTCTCCAAGCAGGAGACCGACCAGGCCATCAGCGCGCTCAGCGCGATGAAGGCCACCGTGAATTCGAATGCCGCGAACGTCCGCCGGCTCGAGCAGCTCCAGGCGTTCGAGAAGATCTACGCGCCGTTCGACGGAGTCATCACCGCTCGCAACGTGGACATCGGGGTCCTGATCAATGCGGGATCGAATGCCTCGGGCCGGGAGCTCTTCCATATGACGGCCATCCACACGCTCCGCGTGTTCGTGGCCGTCCCCGAGGTCTACTCGCGAGTGGCCCGCCCCGGAAGCACCGCGACTCTCACCCTCGATGAGTTCCCGGGGCGGTCGTTCAAGGGCACGCTCGTGAGAAACGCCAACGCGATCGACCTCACCTCCCGCACGCTGCTGATCGAGGTGGATGTCGACAATCCGAGCGGAGAGCTGTTGCCCGGGGCCTACGTCTTCGTTCACCTCAAGCTTCCCGAGCAGATCGCGTCGGCCACGATTCCCGCCAACACGTTGCTCTTCCGGGCCGAGGGATTACAGGTAGGGGTGGTCCGGGACGGCCGCGCGCAACTCGTTCCGGTAACGATCGGGCGCGACTATGGCACCGCCGTGGAGATCGTCGCCGGCCTCCAGCCAACCGACCAGGTCATCGTGGCTCCATCGGACTCGCTCACCAGCGGCACCCCCGTGCGAATCGCGGCCGCGCCGGCCAGAGCCCGGCCATGAGGCGACGAGCCGCGGGACTGGCCGGGCTCGCGGCGCTCCTGCTCGGCGGTTGCATGGTCGGCCCCGACTACACGAAGCCGTCGGCGCCGATGACGCCGACCTACAAGGAGGCGGATGGCTGGAAGGCCGCAGAGCCGAGCGACCACCTGCCGCGGGGCCAGTGGTGGGGAATCTTTCGCGATCCCGAGCTCGACGCGCTGGAGGAGCAGATCGCCGCCGCCAACCAGAATCTGAGGATCGCCGAGGCCAGGTTGCGTGAGGCCCGGGCCATGGTGCGTTTCAATCGGGCCGCGCTGTTTCCCACGATTTCGGCGAGTGCGGGCGCAAGCTCCATCCGCGAGTCCTCGAACCGGCCCTTCCTCACGTCGGGCGTGACCCCGGGCAGCAGCGGCGACATCGGGTTGTCGCTCGACCTGTCGTATGAAATCGACCTGTGGGGCCGAGTGCGACGGACCGTGGCGGCGGCTCGCCACGAGGCCCAGGCCACCGCCGCCGATCTCGAGACCGCCCGGCTCAGCCTCCAGGCCGAGCTGGCGATGGACTACTTCGAGCTGCGCGCCGCCGACGCCCAGAAGCAGCTCCTGGACGAGACGGTGAAGGCGTTCGAGGCGGCGCTCCGGCTCACGACGAATCGCTTCCGGGGCGGCGCGGCCCCGAAGTCCGACGTCGCTCAGGCCCAGGCGCAGCTCGACACCACGCGGGCGCAGGCCACCGATGTCACGGTGCAACGGGCGCAGCTCGAGCACGCCATCGCGACGCTGATCGGGAAGCCGCCCGCGGCCCTCAGCCTGCTCCCTCGTCCGCTCGACACCCGGCCGCCGGGTATCCCGGCGGGCCTGCCCTCCCAGCTGCTGGAGCGACGCCCGGACATCGCAGCCGCCGAGCGCCGGGTCGCCGAGGCCAACGAGCAGATCGGCATCGCCAAGGCCGCCTACTATCCGACGTTGATGCTGAACGCCTCGGTCGGATTCGAGGGAACCTCGTTCGGGAACGCCTTGAACGCGTCGAGCCTCCTGTGGGCGGTGGGGGCATCGATCACGCAGACGATCTTCGACGGCGGACGTCGTCGCGCGACATCCGACGTCACGCGCGCCGCCTACGATGCGACAGTCGCCGCCTACCGTCAGACCACGCTCACCGCCTTCCAGCAGGTCGAGGACAACCTGGCCGCTCTCCGGATCCTCGAGCAGGAGGCGCAGGAGCAGCGGCGGGCGGTAGAGTCGGCCGAGCAATCGCTCCAGCTCTTCACCAACCGCTACCGTGGTGGAGTCGACAACTATCTCCAGGTCATCACCGCGCAGACCGTGACCCTCACGAACCAGCGCAACGAGATCGACATCCTCCGTCGCCGCATGGACGCCAGCGTGTTGCTGGTGAAGGCGCTCGGCGGCGGCTGGGACGTGTCGGAGCTGCCGAAACCGTCATGAGAAGGCGAACCGCGACGACGGGCGCGCCGGCCGCTCCTATTCGAAGACGGGCGTTGATCCGGCGCTGCGGTACTCGGTCGGCGTCATGCCGGTGATGCGCCGAAACGTCGTCGCGAAGTGGCTCGGCGTCCGGAATCCCACCGACCGCGCGATTTCGGCGATCGCCACCGTCTGAGTCGCCAAGAGCGCACGCGCCTCGTCGATCCGGCGCCGAACCACGAATCGATGCGGGGGCACGCCGGTGCTGCGCTTGAACAGTCGCGCGAAATGGTAGGGGCTCATGTGCACCACGGCGCTGAGCTCCGCGAGCCGAAGCTCCCGTTGCAGATTCTCGTCGATGTACGCCGTCACTCGTCGGAGTCTGCACTCGGGGAGGTCGCCGTCGGTCCGCTCCGCAACAGCGGTCGTCACAGGCAGGCCCTGCGGCATGCCGCCCATCGGTGTCACGTCCACCACGCTCGTGTCACGCACGCGCCGGCTGCCCCGCTGGGGTTGCGTCCAGCGTGGTCATGACGTCGCCGAGCTGCTTTCGCAGAAACAGCCGGGCGCGGTGCACGCGCGTCTTCACGAGGGGGACGCTGAGACCCAGGGCCTCCGCGATCTCGCCATTCGACAGGCCCTCGACGTCGCGCAGCACCAGCATGGTCCGGGAAGGAGCGGGCAACATGTCGATTGCCGCAGTGAGCGCCAGCCGCAATTCGGTCTGGATCGAAGTGTCGTCCACGCGCGCCGACCAGTCGGCCGTGGGCCCGATGTGGCGTCTCGACCCTGCCCCCGCCGGCCGCGGAGTTTCTGGTAGGCCGCATTCGTCACGATGCGGTAGAGCCAGGAGCCGAAGGCCGACTCACCCCTGAAGGTATCGATCTTCCGGACCACGCTCCAGAGCGCGTCCTGCACGACTTCCTCTGCATCCGGTCCGTTCCCCGTGATCCCCACGGCCAAGCGGTAGGCGCGCTCCCCGTACGTGGTGAGCAGGCGCTCTGCCGCTGTCGGCTCGCGTCGCCTCAGCGCTTCCAGGAGCGTGAGATCCCGGTCGGCACGCCGTCCATACGCGACGGCGCTCGTGTAGGGTTCGAGAACCATCTCAAGACTCATCTCCATCCTCCCCGTCGAGAGCTCGCCAGCACTCAATCGCGAACGCCATGGTGCCAGGCTAGGTCGTCGAGCGGGAAACGTCTACCCTACGTTGGTCGGGATGGATCACTCCCGGCGGAGGTGATTCCAAGTCTCGAGGCGAAGCGGACCAGTTCGGCCATAGACCGGGCCTGCATCTTGTGCATCACGTGTCCACGCTGTTCCTTGACGGTGACCTCGCTGGTGCCCAGCTCGCCGGCGATCTGCTTGTTGAGTTGGCCAGCGACAACTCCCCTCAGCACGTCCCGCTCGCGCGGGGTCAGGGAGGCGTACCGGCGACGGAGCTCGGTGAGCTCGTGGCGGTCCCCACGCTCCGCGCGATCGCGCTCGATCGCGCTTCGAATGCCGTCGAGCAGATCCTGGGCGCGGAACGGCTTCGTCAGAAACTCGACGGCGCCGGCTTTCATGGCCCGGACCGACATGGGGACGTCGCCGTGGCCGGTGAGAAAGATGATCGGTAGCGCCGCGTCCGTGTCGGCAAGTTCCCGCTGGAGGTCAAGCCCGCTCAGCCCCGGAAGGCGCACGTCGAGCACGAGACATCCCGGCGCATCGGGCCGGCGGGCGCGCAGGAATGCCTGAGCGGTGGGGAAGACCTCAACCCCGAGCCCCACGGAACTGATGAGTCTCCGGAGGCCGTCGCGGACAGCGGCGTCGTCATCGACGACGAAGACGGTCGGCGAGCCCGGCGTCATCGTATCCCCGGCAGAGCGAACTGAAACGTCGCGCCATGATTGGGGTTCGGTGTCGCCCACAGCCGTCCCCCATGCCCTTCGATGATGGAGCGGCTGATCGACAGCCCCATGCCCATGCCGCCGGGCTTCGTGGTAAAGAAGGCGCCGAACAGCTGGTCGACGTTCGTCGGATCGATCCCGACGCCAGCGTCCTGTACGGCCACGCGAACCTCATCACCGCCGTGTGGCCCCGATCGAACCACGAGCTCGCGCGGCCGGTCCTCGACAGACGCCATGGCCTCGATGCCATTCATCACGAAGTTGATGATGACCTGCTGCAGCTGGACCCGATCCGCCAGGACCCGAGGCAACGCCGGCGCCAATTCCACCCGCAACGACACCTGATGCCGGAGCACCTCGGTGCGCACGAGCGCCGCCACGTCGCGGATGACGTCGTTGATGTCCACCGTGGCTTTCTGTGGATCGGTCTTCGTCGCGAGCTGGCGGATCCGCTGGATCACGTCCGCCGCCCGGTGGCCGTCCTTCACGATGGCGTCGAGCGCGTCGCGGACCAGGTCGAGCTCGGGAGTCGCCCCCGCCAACCGGTTGAGGGACGCGTTGGCATCGGCCACGATGGCGGCGAGCGGCTGGTTGACCTCGTGGGCGATCGACGCGGCCAGCTCGCCCAGGGTCGTCACGCGGGTGACGTGAGCGAGCTCAGCCTGCGCCTGGTGCAAGGCTTCCGAGGCCAGCATGTGCTCCGTGAGGTCGCGGCCGATCACGAGCGCGGCCTCCACCCGCTCCGAATCCGGCCGCAGAGGCACATAGCTGACCGCCATGTATCGGCGTCCGAGAGCGGTGGCGAACCACTCCGCGTAGCTCACATCTTCTCCCGCGAAGCATCGATCCAGACTCGGCCTCACCTTCTCCTCGAAGACCTCCGCGTCCAGGAGATCCGCGACGCGCATCCCGACCGCCTTCTCGGCTGGCACTCCCCAGAACCGCTCGAAGACAGGGTTGACGCGTTGATACCGGTAATCTCTTCCGACGATGGAGACGCGATCAGGGGAGCTCTCGAACACCTGCCCGGTGAGATACTCCGCCCGCTTCCGCTCGGTGATGTCCGTAATGGTCACGAGCACGCTGTCGAACCGAGCGGACGGCGGTGGGAACGTGATCGTGAACAGCGCGGTCAGCGTCTCTCCCTTCAAGCTCTGGAGAACGGTCTCGGCCTCGAAGGACGTCCGCCCCTCCGCGATGGCGATCAGCTCGCGCAGAAAGACCTCCCGGGTCTCTGGCACGAAGACCTTGTGCAGTGAGACCAGGAGCTCATCCTTGCTCTCGGCCGCGAACAACTTGACGGATACATCGTTGACGTCGACGATCTTCACCATCGTGATGGCTTGCTGGACGAACTCCGGGTGTGCGGCGACGTATTCGCGAAAATCGCGCACCCCCCTGGATCTCAGCTCATCGATCGCGACCTTGACCTGGGAGAAGTCTTCCTCCCAGATCGACACTCCGGTCGAGTCGAAGATGTAGCGGTATCGCTGCTCACTCTCGCGCAGCCTCGCCTCGGCCTCCTTGCGCTTCGTGATGTTGTTGTTGGTTTCCAGGATCGCACGCGGCTGGCCTTGCTCGTCTCGCTGCAACGACCACCGGCTGGCCACCACCACCCGGCTTCCATCGGCTCGGGTCTGTACGAGCTCGCCCTCCCAGCGCCCGGCACCCAGCAATTCCGCGCGGATTTGCTCGAGCGGCGCAGGAAAGACCGTCTGCATGAGGCGGTGAGGAATGCTCCCGACCGCTTCCTTTGCCGTCCACCCGTACAACCCTTCGGCCGCGCGATTCCAGTAGGTGATCACATCGTTCATGTCACGCACGAAGATGGTGTCGTGCGTGAGATCGAGCAGTCCCGCCTGCTCCCGCAGGGCGGTTTCGGCGCGTCTGCGGCCCGTGATGTCAACCATGACCCCACGCAGCCGCGCTGCGCGTTCTTCGTCAACGACCACGGTCACCAGGTCTCGCAGCCACACGACACTGCCGTCCGCGGCGATCATGCGGTACTCGAAATCGTGGTCGCGTTTCTCGCCTGTTGCCCTTTCGCGGAGTGACACCGCCCATTCACGATCGTCCGGGTGAAGGTGATCCTTCCAGAATGTCGGGTCGGATAGCCAGCGCGTCACCGGGTAGCCGAGGATGCGTTCGGCCTGGGTGCTCACGAACAAGCACTGACAGGTCGCGGCGTCGGCTTCCCAAACAATCCCCTCGACCGAGTTCACCAGGTCCCGGAACCGCTGCTGCGCAGCGACGGCGGCGGCGACGGCCACCTGCAAACGCTCGTTGGTCCGCTGGAGGTCCGCCGTCCGGTCGCGAACCCGGACCTCGAGTTCCTCCCGGGCACTCTTTAGGGAATTCTCCGCCCTGCGTCGTGCGGCGCTCATCGTCGCCATGAACGCCGCCACCACCATGAACAAGATCAGACGCGGGACCTCGGCGACTTCGATCTTCAATGAATCGAAGGGAGGCGTGAAAGAGTAGTCGAAAACCAACGTGGCCAATACCCAGGCCACCAGCGCGGGTCGCAGCCCGCTGAGCCAGCCCGTGATCAAGATCGCCACGAGCAACAGCTGAGCGCCACCCAGCACCACCGGCCGCAGCCACAGCGCCAAGATCACTGCGGCAGTCACGCACGACACGGCGACGCCGTATCGGACGACCGCGAGCTGCGCGAAGGAGCGTTGCATCTGGCGTCCTCTCAGTCGCGACCGGTGGATTTCACCAACGGACCCCCCGTCGCTTGCCCTTGGTGCCGCGCTAGCGTACCGGACCTCCTCGTCCCGTGTGTCGGAAAACTTCGCGGACCCCCGAGTAACATCCGAGCGGTCGGCCCGCAAAGGTCGTCGCGCGCCTCGAGGGCGAGCGTGAACGCGGCCGTTACGCGGAGGCTAGGGCCGTCCGGACAGCGTCGAGAAGGGTCGCGCTCTGGAAGGGCTTCTTGAGGAACGCCACCGCGCCGGCCTGGAGGGATCGCTGGCGCGTTTCGTCGTCGCCGTGAGCCGTCAGGATGACCACGGGGATGCGCGAGCCCGTGGCGCCCAGATGCCGGAGGAGGTCGAGACCGTTCATTCCGGTCATCCGTAAATCGAGCACCACGCAACCGGTGTTCTCTCGATGGACAGATTCCAAAAATGTTTCCGCGGATTGAAACGTCTCGACTCGGAAGCCTACTGACGTCAGTAGATTCCTGAGCGACCGACGCAGTGATGCGTCATCGTCCACGACGCAGACCACCCGCGCGTTGTCTTCGACCATCTCGAGTCCCCAGCCTCTACCTTAGTGTGCGCCCGCGCAAAGCGTCTACCCTACCTTGGTGGGGTGCGGCCACCGCGACAGTCGGGTTTCGCGTGCACCCACCTGAATTTCTGAGTCATCGTCCGTTCTCGGACGCCCGGGCACTGGGCGCCTCGACGACTGGTCACAGCCTGTTCAGGTGACGGCGTCACAGCGAGAAGGGTTCCCGCTCGGCTGTCGCGTTCTTGCGGAAGAATGGTGCGCCGCGACTGGCATGCCCCCGAGTTCGTCATAAGAGTGCTATGGACCATGCGAAGCGCGCGCGCTCGATCGTGGCAACCCTGGGCCTCGCTCTTCTGGCGACGGCCGGCCCGGCCCGCGCGTACGTCATCGAGGCGCTGACCTCGGTCCCCGCCGACGAGGCCGCGGACAAGGAGACCCTGGCGCAGGCCGCTTTCACGCCGACCATGGTGTCGCTTTTGGAGGCCAAGCTGGTCGGCGATCGGATCTACCTCCTCGTGCTGCTCGCGGACGCGGCCGGGGAAGCCGAGATCTTGAAGATCGAGTCGACGCAGCCGGGCCTGCACCCGCGCTGACGCGGCATGGGCGTCCCGAGTCACCTGCGGCGGCATCCGTACGCGGTCGTATCGCTCGCGCTCCTGATCGTGGTGATCGGTGGAGCAACCCTCACGCTATGGCGGCCATGGCGATCCACCGCCAGCGCGCAGGGACACGTCGCGGCCTCGCCGCGCATCCCGGTGGTTGCGGCGCCGGTGAGGACGCGCGACGTGAGCTGATCGGCGTCCACTTCCAGGAGGGGCAGATCGTCCGCAGCGGAGACCTGCTGGCCCAGATCGACCCGCGTCCGTTCGAGGCGCAGCTGACCCAGTTCGAAGGCCAGCTCGAGCGCGATCAAGCGCTGCTCGATAACGCCCGGCTCGATCTCAAGCGGTTCCAGGAGCTCGTCAAGACGGACGCGGTGCCGCAGCAGCAGCTGGACACCCAGGTATCGCTCGTTCACCAGCTCGAGGGCACGGTCAAGAACGACCAGGGCCAGATCGACGCCACGAAGGTTCAGCTCGTCTACTGCCGCATCACCTCGCCCATCGCCGGCCGGGTGGGGCTCCGTCTGGTGGACCCCGGGAACATCGTGCACGCCACTGATACGACCGGCCTCGTCGTCATCACCCAGCTCCATCCCATCACCGTGATCTTCACGATCCCGGAGGACAGCATCCCGACGGTGCTGGAGAAACTTCAGCGGGGCGTCCGGTTGCCGGTGGAGGCCTACGACCGGGAATATCGGCGAAAGCTCGCGGGGGGCGCGCTGCTCACGATCGACAACCAGGCCGATCCCACCACCGGCACCGTCCGCCTCAAGGCCCAGTTTCCGAACACCG
>Ga0209239_1001780_pt1 | contig 12861 bp, 13 predicted proteins | sample GraSoi013_2_20cm_FD_185824 | JGI IMG/M metagenome (GOLD analysis project Ga0209239, IMG submission 185824) | Grasslands soil microbial communities from the Angelo Coastal Reserve, California, USA - Sample 10_02_2013_2_20cm (SPAdes) (version 2) | ecosystem: Environmental > Terrestrial > Soil >...
ACTGATCTCGGCCGCCTGCTCCGGCAACTGCATACAACGCCCGACGCGGCCCCCGAACTGCCACCCTGGCAACCGCTTCAGAGCATACGCAGCCGCCTGGCCGATGCCGAAGGGCTCGACCCAGACAGCTATGCCTTCCTGAGCCAGGCGTGTGATGACATCGAAGCGGCGCTCGTCGGCGTGCGGTACGCGCTGACGGAAGGTGTGATTCACGGTGACGCCACTGTCGCCAACCTCATCCCAGGCCCTGCTGGTCCGGTGATCTGCGACTTCGACAGCACAAGTATCGGACCGCGCGAGTGGGACCTCACGCCCGTGGCTACCGGCCACCTCCGGTTCGCCAACAAAGCCAACAACCAAACGCTGCTTGCGGCGACGTACGGCTTCGACGTCACCGCCTGGGAGGGCTTCCCAGCGTTCCGTCGGCTGCGCGAGCTGCAACTGGTCACCAGCGTGGTGCCTGTGCTCCGGAGTAATCCGGCCCTACGCGAGCGATGGCAGCATCGGCTACTGACATTCCGAGCAGGCGACGAGGATGCACGCTGGGAGTTGTATGGGTGACTATCGAGCGACGCTGACTGCCCCGCTCAGTCAAGGAAAGGAAGACATGACAGGCGAGTCGTTTCAGGTCGAGCCCATTGCCTACGTAGTCGGTGGGCGGATCACACCAACTGACGACTACTGGGGCGGTACCCACTCGGTCATCCGGATCGACGGCACCCGGTTCACTACCGACGCGACGGCCGGATTGGAAGAGTTCTCCCACCTGGAGGTCGTCTTTCGCTTCCACCTCACTGACCCGACCGACCTCAACCTTGGTGCCCGACGACCAAGGGACAACCCGAACTGGCCCGAGGTCGGGATCTTCGGTCACCGCAACATGCGTCGAATCAACTGGCTCGGTGTCTCGCGTTGCCGACTGTCCAAAGTGGACGGTCTCGACCTGCACGTCGAGGACCTGGACGCTGTCGACGGTACGCCGATCCTGGACATCAAGCCGTGGTTCCGCGAGATGGGGCCACGGGGCGAGGTCAGGCAGGCACCATGGTCCACCGAGATGCTTCGCGACTACTACGCCACTCCGCCGGAAGACTGACGGTGTGGAACGCCCCAGACGATCTGGGCCTCGACCGCGAGATCGAGCCGACCGTCACTGCGACTGATCTCGCCGGCCCGGACCAGATCCTCCAGCGTGTCCCGAACCGCCTTGTCGAACCCGGCCGCCTCGGCGCCGTCCATGTGAGCCCGGGAGAAGCCGCGTTGTGAGTGACGGCACTCCAGATACCCGTCCACGGTTGGCCGCCACACCTGCGGACCGCAGCGTCGCTCACCCGCCCGCGTGAACAGTCCTCGCCGCTCGATTTCGGCAACCACATCCATCCGCCGGAAGTCCCGTACGGTGCTGTACCGGGCGAAGATCGGACGCAACCGCGCGGCCAGTGCAGCTGGCCCGTCCCAGTCCCGCTCGACAACAGCCAGTACCCCGCGAGGCGTGAGGACGCGCGCGAACCGTGGAAGCACCACCTGCCAGTCCATCCAGGCTCTCCCCGGCGACCACCAACGCGTACGGCGGCGACAGCGCAGCGGTCTCGGCAGGTGCGTGCTGCCATCGAAGCGCCGGGTGATCGCCGCCGGATAGCTGCCGGCCCTTGGCCAGCATGGCCGGTGAGGCGTCCACCGCGTCGACCCGATCCACGTGCGGGGCAAGCCGCCGGGCCAGATCGCCGGTACCGCAGCCCACGTCCAGCACGGCACGAGGCGTGTCCACGACCAGATCCACGAGAAGCTGGATCGCCTCCGGCGGGTAGGGCGGGCGATGCGGGTACGCCTCGGCGATCCCCGCGTCGGTGAACCATGCCCCGAATTCGGCGCTCCACTGCGCAGGCTTGGAATCCACGAGCCCATCCTCGCGCCTCGTCACACGATGTGACGTCCCGGCCGGGCGGAGCCGAGACGGGCCAGGCCGAGGTGGCCCGGGCCGAGGCCAGGCCGGGATGACGCCCTAAGACCGGACTCGTTCCATATTTTGCGGGATTCTTGCGCCTGGGGCGGGTAGGCCGGCGAGCCAACCGCCCCTATGCTGCGAGGATGCGGGTACTGCTGGTCGAGGACGACGTCCGGGTGGCGGGCGCGTTGGAGACCGCGCTACGCCGCCGGGGGTACGACCTGCTGCGCGCCGGTACCGCTGCCGAAGCGCTCGCCGCCCCGACCGTCGACCTCGTCCTGCTCGACCTCGGCCTGCCCGACCGCGACGGCATCGAAGTCTGTCGAGAACTGCGCCGCCGCAGCGAGGTCGCCATCATCGCGGTCACCGCCCGGGCCGAGGAGCGTGACCGGATCGCCGGACTGCGTACCGGCGCCGACGACTATGTGGTGAAGCCCTTCGGCATGGCCGAGTTGCAGGCCCGCATCGACGACCCGGCAGGGCGCCATCACGGTCGGGTCGGTCAGCATCGACTTCGACGCCCATCGGGTGACCGTCGACGGTGCCGAGATCTCCTTGACCCGTAAGGAGTACGACCTGCTCGCCGCGCTGGCCCGCCGGCCCGGCTCGGTCGTCACGCGGGAGCAGTTGCTCGCCGACGTGTGGCAGACCACGTGGGCGGGCAGCCCGCACACGGTCGAGGTACACATCGCGGCGCTGCGCGCCAAGTTGGGCGATCCGGCGCTGATCCAGACGGTTCGCGGGGTCGGGTACCGGCTGCGTACGGCGGGGTAGCCGATGCGGTACCGGCTCGTCGGCACGTACCTCGTCCTGCTCGCCCTGGTGCTGTTGGCGTTGGAGATCCCGCTCGCGGCCAACGTCGCGGCCGGCCGTACCCAGTCAATGGTTATCGATCGCAACGTGGACGCCGCACGGTTCGCGTCGCTGGCCGACCCGGCCCTGCGTACCGGCGAGACGATCACGCTCACCGATGAGCTGCGCCGCTACTACGAGCTGTACGGCATCGCCGCCGCAGTGTCCGACCGCGACGGCAACCTGATCACCTCGACCGGCGACGCGGGCGCGTTCCGGAGCGCGCAGGTACGCCACTGGCTGGACCAGGCGCTGGCCGGCGAACGGGTCGGCGCCGGCCACACCGTGTGGCCCTGGCAACGCGCGCCGCTCGCGATCGCCGTACCGGTGACCACGGCCGGGGAGGTGACCGGCGCGGTCATCACGCTCTCGCCAACCGACGAGCTTCGATCCTCGATCGAGCGCTCGTGGACGGAGCTGGCCGGCGGTGGGCTCGTCGCCGGCTTCGTGTTCGTCGCGGTAGCCATCGCCCTCGGACGATGGATGCTGCGCCCGGTCGCCCAGCTCGACAGCGCCGCGCACCGGATCAGCGACGGCGCCCTCGACGCGCGGGTACCGTCCGGGCTCGGCCCGCCGGAACTGCGCCGCCTGGCCCGCTCCTTCAACACGATGGCCGACGACGTGACGAACGCGCTGGAACGGCAACGGGCCTTCGTCGCGCACGCCAGTCACCAACTGCGCAACCCGTTGACCGCACTGCGATTGCGGGTCGAGGAGCTGGGCACGTTCATCAGCGAACCGTCCGGTGAGGACGAGCACCGCCTGGCACTGGAGGAGGTCGACCGGCTACGTCGCATCCTCGACGGGCTGCTCGCGCTCGCCCAGGCCGAGCGCGGCCGGCACCGTACCGAGACGGTGGACGCCGCGACCACGGCGGACGAGCGGGTTGCCGGCTGGCAGCCATTGGCCGACCAGCGCGGCATCACGTTGCGCCGTACGGGCGTGGACAGCGCACCGGTCCAGGCCGTACCTACCGCCGTGGGTCAGGCGCTGGATGCCCTCATCGACAACGCGCTCAAGTTCGCCGGTCCACATGCGACAGTCGTCGTCGACGTGGTCAGCGACGGGGAAACCGTTGGCGTGCATGTGAAAGACGACGGTCCGGGCCTGTGCGACACCGACCGGGGCCGGGCCACCGAGCGCTTCTGGCGGGCCGCCGACACGCAGAACCTCGAAGGCAGCGGGCTCGGCCTGCCGATCGTGGCGGTACTCGTGGAGGCCTCCGGTGGACAGCTCGACCTGCTGCCCGCGCAACCGCAGGGACTCGATGCCCGGCTGCGCTTTCCGGCCTCCCCCAACGGTTCTAGCGCTTCGCCTCGCGGTAGTAGCGCGCCGCCCCGGGGTGCAACGGCAGCGGGGGCGTACTGATCGCCGCCCCGCGATCCAGCCGGCTGCCCTCCGGGTGCGCCGCCGCAAGCTGGTCGCGGTGCTCGAACAGAGCCCGGGTCACCTGGTACGCAACCCTTTCGTCCATCGCCGTGGCCACCACGAGGTAGTTGGCGACCCCGACGGTGACCGTCGGCGCTTCGAGGCCGTAGGCGGACGCGGGGATCGTGCGTTCCACGTACACCTCGCCGTACCGGCGGCGCAGCTCGGGCACGAACGTGCCCAACTCCAGCAACCCGATCGGGGTCTGCCTGGCGAGCGTGGCGATCGCCCCGGTCGGGATGCCGCCGGAGAAGAACATCGCGTCCAGCCGGCCGGATCCGACCGCATCGGCGGCGAGGTTCGGATCGAGGCGCTCGGCCTTGAGGTCCCGCACGACATCGATGCCGACCAATGGCAGCAACCGGGTCGCGAACAGCTCGGTGCCGGAGGCCGGCGCGCCCACCGAGACCTTGCGGCCGCGCAGGTCGGCCACCCTCGCTATCGCGCGATCCAGGCGTACCACCAGGTGTAGGTAGTTCTCGTAGATCCGGCCCAGCGCCTGCACCGGCAGCGCCGCGCTGAAGGGTGGGTTGCCGCGGTAGGCGTCCGCCGCCGCATCGGCGCTGGTGAATCCGACCTCGGCCCGGCCGCCCGCAACCATTTGAAGGTTCTCGATGCTCGCGGCGGTGGCCAGCACCGTCGCCTGCAGCCGGGGCAGCGCCGCCCGCACGACCGCGGCCACGCCCTGGGCGTAGGCGTTGTAGACGCCTCCGGTGCCACCGGAGGCGATCCGTAGCTGTCCGGGTGGATAGTCCGGTTCGCCGGAGCAGCCGGCCAGCACCGTGGCCGCCGCAACCCCCAGGAGGGTACGGCGACGCACGACGGGTACGCCCGGCATGGCCGGACCATAGGCCACCCGTGGTACGGGAAGGAAGCCGGCCGCGCCGGAACTTGCGCCTTCCCTGCGACTTCGCGCACGAACGTTATCGTTGCGCGATGTCCGGCATCGTCGTACCGGCGTCGCTCGCGGCCACCCATGCCTACTACAACGGGCCGGCCGGCGACGCCTGGATCGCCGCCCTGCCCGAGCTGGCCGCCACCTTTCTGGAGCACTGGCAGCTCCGCCTCGACGGGCCCTCCAGCAACGGCATGGTGGCCCTGGTCCTCCCCGTACGGCGGGCCGACGGTACCCCGGCGGTGCTCAAGCTCCAGCCGGTGGACGAGGAGACCATCGGCGAGGCGCTCGCGCTGCGTACCTGGGCCGGGCGGGGCGCCGTACGGCTGCTCGACGAGGACGCGACCACGGGCACCATGCTGCTGGAACGGCTGGACGGCAGCCGTTCGCTGTCCGCGCTCCCCGACGACATGCACGCGCTGCGAATCCTGAGCGAGCTGCTCGCGCGTCTGGCGGCCGTACCGGCGCCGGCCGGCCTGCGCCACCTGAGCGACGTCGCGGCGAGGATGCTGGAGCGGGTACCGCAGGCGCTGTCCGTCCTGCCCGACACCGGGGAGCGCGACCTCGTCCAGCGCTGCGCGGCGGCGCTTTCCGAAGTGGTACCGGAGGCCGGCGACCGGCTCCTGCACTGGGATCTGCACTACGACAACGTCCTCGCGGGCGAGCGCGAACCGTGGCTCGCCATCGATCCCAAGCCGCTGGCCGGCGATCCCGGCTTCGAGCTGCTGCCGGCACTGCACAACCGGTGGGAGGAGGTCGTCGCGAGCGGCGACGTCGGGCGCGCCGTACGCCGCCGCTTCGACCTGATGGTCGACGTCGTGGGGCTGGACCGGCAACGGGCGCGCGCCTGGACCCTGGGCCGGGTACTGCAGAACACCTTATGGGGTACGGAGTACGGCGAAACCACGATGGACGCGGTCCAGCGGGCGATCGCCGAAGCGCTCCTCGCCTGATTGTCCACAGTGGACGCTCAGGCGGCGGCGAGCAGCTTCTCCTCCTCCGCCGGGGACAGCCCGCGCTCCAAAGGCGGCTCGCCCCGCGCCCGGTCCCACCCCAACACGTCAGCCACGGTCACGGCGAGCGGGGTCGCGGGCATGCCGGCGGCCCGGGCGCGCGCCGCGCTGCGCTGCTGCGTCGGCCACATCGGCTCGGGGCGGATCAGCGGGAAGAGCGCGGACGCCGCCCCGGCCGGTACCGGCACGATCTCCACCTGGCTGCCCGCCACCCGTGCACAGGTCTCGATCAGGCCGGCCATCGTGGTCGGCTCGGCCGGCCCGACCGCGTGGAAGGCGCCCGGCCGGTCGTCGATCAGCAACCGCACCACGAGGCGGGCCAGGTCGCGCGAGTCGATCACCTGGACCGGCTGCTCCGGCCGGCCGGGCAACGCCACCCGGCCGCCGCGCGCGGCCCGGCGTACCCAGTACGTCAACCCGTCCTGCCAGTCATGCGGCCCGGCCACCTTTCCCGGCCGTACGATCGTCGCCCGCAAGCCGTACCGGGCCAGCACGTCGTCCTCGCAGGCCACCTTGAGCGGCCCGTACGTGTCCTCGTCGAGTTCCTCGGTGTCGCGTACCGGCGGCCGGCGCGGCGTGTCCTCGTCCGAGCCCGGCCCGATCCCGGTGCGGACATACACCGCGTGGCTGGAGATGAACAGGTACCGGCCGACCCGGTCGCCGAGCACGTCCATCGCCTGGCCGACGTGGCGCGGCACGTAGCCGCTGACATCCACGACCGCGTCCCAGCCTCCGTCGCGCAGCGCCGCGTAGTCACCGGTGTCCCGGTCGCCGATCCGCCGTGGTACGCCCGGAAACAGGTCGGTACCCGTCCGGCCCCGGCCGAACATCGTCACCTCGGTACCCGCGCGTAAGGCGTCCTCCACGATCGCCCGCCCCACGAACGAGGTACCCCCGAGTACGAGAATCCGCATGGCGATCGACAGTACTGACTCCTAGTCTCCGGCGCGCGCGATAACCGTGAAGAACGTGAAACCGGCGAGGAATGGACCGGTACCCAGGCGGTCCAGCCATTGGCCCGCGGCCCGGTCGTCAAGCGCGCCGGCCTCGACCGCGCGGGCGGTGTTGCGGCGCAGCCCCAGAATCTGGTCCGCAGCGCCGAAATCCCGGAGGAGTACCGGATGCGCGACCACGGATCCGAGCGCGAACCCGGCTCCCTCCAACAACCGCGGGAGTTGGCGACCGATCGTCGGGTTGCGTACCCGGCCCGCCAGGAAACTACCGAACGCCCGGCTGGTCTGCGCATCGATATCGTCGACGATGAATGAGTCCCAGTCCGGCTCGGCGAGGCCCACGATGCCGCCGGTCCGGACCACCCGCCGCAGCTCCACGATCGCCCATGCCGGATCCGCCAGATGCTGCAGTACCCGATCGGCCCGCGCCCGGTCGACGCTCGAATCCGCGAGCGGCAGGGCATGGGCATCCCCCCGGTGCACCGTCACGTTCCCGTAGCCGGCCAGCCGCAGGCGCGCCGCCTCTACCATGGCCGGATCGTGGTCGACCCCGATAACGGCACCGCTGTCGCCGGTGGCCACCGCCAGTACCGCGAGGTCGGTACCCGGCCCGCAACCGACATCGAGGACCGTGTGGCCGGGTCGCAGCTCCAGCGCCGCATGGAGCCGCTGCTTGTACTCCCGGCCGGGAGCGCTCGCGGCAGCCTCGTCGAGGTACGTGATCGGGTCCGGTGCCCGGGTCGCATCCATGCGTCGAGCAAACCAGACTGATGCGGTCGTCACGTGCGGGCCTTGTGCGCGACCCGTGAAAGGCGCGGATCCGGCCGGGCCGGCGTCGGCGTCGGCGTCGGGTGCGCAAAACGCGGGCGCCCGCCGAAGCAGGCGCCCGCGTCGCAGGAAGCTAGCCGGCGCAGCCGTGGACCTTGTTGCTCCACGTCGGCTGTACGGCGAACGAACCGGTCGGCAGCGCGATCGTGTGCAGGTTCTTCCACGCGCACTTGTCGGCGTTCTCCGCCCCGCTGCGGTCAACCCAACCGCTCGGCGGGATGGGGTCGGTAACCACCTCCAGGTACTCGTGCCCGGCGACGATGCTGAAGCCGTCGAGCCTGCTCCGGACCGAGTTGGCGCCGCACGAGGTACCCGCGTCGAGGACGTACGGCATGTTCGTGAACGGCAGTCCGCCGGTCGCGTCGTGCCATGCGCAGAAGCCTCCGGCGGGGAAGCCGTCGGGGTGGGTACCGTGCGGGCTGAGCACGATGACGCTGGCGTTGTGGCTGACCGCCACACCGAAGTGGGCCAGGCCCTTACGCGCCTCGGCAGCGATCTGGCTCGCCGAGGCCCGGCTCGGCGCCGCCGCCCCGGTGTCGACCCAGGTGCCCTTGAGTACCGAGCCGGTGAACGTCGGCGCGCCGCCCTTGCCGGTGTACTGCGACGTCACGCGCGACCACGCGTCACCGCTCGTACCGAGGCCCTTGAAGTAGTTCGTGACGTAGGTCTGCACGCCGTTGGCGTCGCTGGTCCACTGCTTGCCCCAGAACACCAGGTACACCGCGGCGTGGTCCTGGATGAACCCGCCGTGGTACACCAGGTCGGCGGCCGCGGCGGGCTGGATGCCGGCGTCGGCGCCCTGGAAGGGCAGCACGCCGCTCCGGGCGACGCTGGCCTTGGCGTTGGTCGTGGACTGGGTGGAGGCCGAGGCAACGGTGGACGCCGAGGCGACGCCGGTGGCAGCGGTGAGCGCGAGGCCCAACGCGGCACCCAGCACCGCGACCCGGCTGAGTCGACGGCGACCGGATGCTGCGCCGCCAGTGGTCCTGCTCATGAACAATCTCCCTTCCCGGGGTCTGTTCACAGCCTCGTGACAACGGTGTCAGGTCAGCAAGAAGCAATCACCGTTAACTATTAACGCAGACTAGTCGGGACCGGACTCAGTGCCAGTCCCACCGGATCCCGCGCCGGCCGGGCTCCACATCGATCGACACTGTATGTACATATCCAGATGCGTCCACGTGAAGAGTGCGTACCTGCTCCCGCCCGTCCGTACTGGCCGGAAGGCTGTACTGCTGGCAGCGCACCGGAATCGCCGCCGGATCGAAGCTGACCTCGATGACGTGTTCGCGTACGGGGAACCGGAACTTGCGTTCGTACCGTTCGCGAGCCAGCGCGCCGGGACCGGCGTACCCCAGTTCGTACTCCATGACGAGCGTCTCCCCGCGCGCCAGCACCCGGTCGAAGAGCAGCTCGGCGACCAGCAGGCGGGGCGCCCGCTCGACCATGACGGAGCCGAGCCGGCAGTGCCACAGCGCCCGTACCCCCGGCAAAGGCTCTTCCGGCGCCTCTTCGCGGCAGATCAGTACCCATCGATCCGGCCCGGTCCGCTCGGCGCGCAGCACCTGGCGGTGCCAGATCCGGCGCACCCGGCGGTCCGGACCGACCTCGTACCGGTCGTGCGCGCTGATCCGGGTCAGCCCGGTGTCCCAGCCGGAGCGCAGGTGCGCCTGTACCGCCGCGGCGGCGGTCGCGTCGTCCCACAGCGCCTCGACCCGCGCGCCCACCCGCGGCCCGAGCCGGCGCCGGGCGCCCGGCGGATCGAGCAGCGCCTCCAGCGAGCCCACCGGCTGCCGCAGCAGCTCCTCCAGCGTCCGCACGACGAGCAGCGATTCGTGCCGGGTCGGCCGGCGGCGCCCGGACTGCCAGTAACTCAGCGTCGCCGAGCTGACCGCGAGACCGCGCTCGCGCAGCCGGTACTGGATCCGGTTCAGGCTCAGGCCGCTGGCCTGGATGGCCGCCCGCAGCGCATCGGAGAACCGACCGGCGGCGCCCGCCGGTCCGGTCGGATGGAAGTCAGGAACGTAGCTCATCAGTCGATCCACCCTAGCCGATATCTACCGCTGTCAACGCGATTCACCCGGATGGCGCACGGAACCGGCGCGTGCCGCGCGCCGTCAGATCGCAAAAGGAGGGGGTACGCGATGAAGAAGGTTCCACTGCTCGCGCTGGCTCTGGTCGCGTTCACGGTGTCGGGCTGCGCCCAGGGAACGACAAACGCCCCGCTCGCCGTCCCGCCGCCCGACGGCATGCTGCGTACGGACGGCTGTGCCACGCACACGTCGCCGCCCGCGATGACGATCGACGGTACGCCGCAACCGGCCAACCAGAACGACCTCGCCGCGCTCGCCGGCCGGGTACAGCCCTATGCCGACGCGCACTTCGCCGACGTGTACACCGGACTGGAACTGCGCAGCGAAACCGACCGGATCCGGGTGTACCGCAAGCCGTCGGCCGCCTTCGACGCGTGGATCGTCAAGGAGTTCGCCCGGGACTGCGTCGAGGTCGTGGACACCGCGCACAACCAGCGCGAACTCCAGGCGCTGGCCGACCGGATCAGCGCCGACATGGCGTACTGGCAGGCGCAGCGGCTGCCGATCAACTCGGTCGGCGCGAGCATCGACGGCACCGTCAACGTCGGTACCACCGAGGTCGACCGGGCCCGGCGTGAGCTGCCCCAGCGCTACGGCACCGACATCGCGATCGTCGTGGTCTTCCAGGGGCCGATCATGCCGGCGTAGGCAGGACAGGCGCAGGAAGGACAGCGTAGGAGGACGGGAGCGGACAGCGATGGTCGCGGCAGCCCGAGCGGAGGCTGCCGCGACCATCAGTCTTCGTACGGGCCCTGCCCGTCCGGCTCGGATCAGTTCCAGCTCTCGTCCGACCAGTGCAGCCCGGACCAGTGCAGGCCCGACCAGTGCAACCCGGACCAGTGCAGACCCGACCACGTCAGGCCCGACCAGTGCAGGCCCGACCAGGTGAGCCCGGACCAGTGCAGCCCGGACCAGGTGAGGCCGGACCAGGTGAGCCCCGACCAGGTCAGGCCCGACCAGGTGAGCCCGGCCCACGAGGAGGCGCCCCACGAGGTACCGGTCAGCGCCCGGCCCATCCAGGTACCGTCGACCCACGCGGTACCGGCCGAGCTGGCCTTCGCCCACGCCGCCGTGTCGAACGGACCGAAGAGGTCGGCCTCGCCGCTCAGCACGTCGTCGTTGAGCGCCAGGTGGCTACCGCCCCGGGCGGCCTCCAGCGAACCGGTACCGGTCGACGGCGCCCAGGTCTGCTTGGCGCCCTTGGCCGGCGTGACCGAGGCCAGCGCGACGTTCAGCTCTCCGGCGCCCTGGCCGGGATCCGACCCGCCGAGCTTGACGGCGCTACGGGTCAGCGCCGCCTTCACCTGGTCGGGCGTGAGGTTGGGCCGGGCCTGCAGGAGCAGCGACACAGCACCGGAGACGACGGCGGCGGACTGCGACGTACCGCTGCCCTTGAAGAGGTTGTCGCCGACCCGCGCGGTCGGGTTGGCCTCGTCGACGTAGCTGCCCGGGTCGCGCAGGGACACGATCGACCGGCCCGGTGCCACCAGATCGGCCCGCCGGTCGGCGTCGCCCCGGCTGCTGAAGTCGGCGACCGAATCGTCGTGCGGCAGTACGGTGCCGTTGGTGTCGCTGGCCCCGACCGCGATGACGTACGGGTCGTACGCCGGGTTGGTCAGCTTCGGCGCCGCCGTACCCCCGTTGCCGGCCGCGACGACGACCACGATGCCGGCGCGCCAGGCGTTCTCCACGGCGTGGGTCAGCGGGTCGATCTGGTAGTCCTGTACGCCATCCGTGCCGTACGAGAGGTTGACCACGCGGATCGGCCGCTTCGGGTTGTCGCTGCGGTGCTCGACGACCCAGTCCAGTGCCGCGATCACCTGGGAGACGTCGACCGCGCCGTCGTAGGCGCCGACCTTGACCGAGGTGATCGTCGCGCCCGGAGCGATGCCCGTGAAGTTGGCGCCGTCCGAGCCGGCGATGATGCCGGCCAGGTGCGTACCGTGCCCGAACGTGTCCAGGTACCGGGCGTCCTCGGTCTGGCTGTCCAGGGACAGGTCCGGCCCGTTGACGACATGGTCGGCGCGCAGCCCCGGCACGGGTACCACGCCGGTGTCGATCAAGGCGACGCCGACGCCCTCGCCGGTGATCCCGGCGTTCCAGAGCCGGTCGGCGCCGATCACCCGGGCGACGTCGGTGACGGCGACGGACGAGGCGTCGAAGCGCCAGTGTTTGTTCAGCTGGTTCGCGGGTTTGTCCGGCTTGCTGGGCGCGGGCGCGGGTGCGGCGCTGGCCGGTCCGGCGACGCCGAGTACGACCAGGGCGGCAGCGAGCGCTCCCAGCCCGGCGATCCCCGCACGGCGCACGCCCCGTCGGGCACTCGTCGAGGTGGTCATGGGTTCTCCCTTCGCGGTCGGCAGGCCGGATGCGTGGGGTTTCGCACCGGTCCCGGTACCGACTCGCTACCGACAATGACATGGTGATTACGGAATGTAAGTAGGGGGAACCGAATGGCAACCGGACTGCTCCTCAGGCCCCGCGCGCCGGCCGGATGGGCTCAGGTGGGACGGCGGCGGGCCGATACATCCACGAGGACCAAGGAGGTGCAGGAGTGACCGGCGACGCCGCGGAGGCGCACCAGGGGATCGTCGATCCGCTCACTGGTGCCTATTCGCGCGCCCTGCTCGCCCCGCGCCTGGCCGAGGAACTCGCCCGCGCGGCCCGCTCCACCACCGGCTTCGCCGTGATGCTCTTCGATGTCGACTACTTCAAGAGCGTCAACGACGCGTACGGCCACGGCCGCGGCGACGACGTCCTCAAGCAGCTCGCCGAGCGGGTCAACCAGCTCGTACGCGGGTACGACGTGCTGTTCCGGTACGGCGGCGACGAGTTCGTCCTGCTGCTGCCCGACACC
>Ga0209239_1001783_pt1 | contig 12854 bp, 11 predicted proteins | sample GraSoi013_2_20cm_FD_185824 | JGI IMG/M metagenome (GOLD analysis project Ga0209239, IMG submission 185824) | Grasslands soil microbial communities from the Angelo Coastal Reserve, California, USA - Sample 10_02_2013_2_20cm (SPAdes) (version 2) | ecosystem: Environmental > Terrestrial > Soil >...
TCACATTCGGGAGCGCATCGCAGGGCCGCTGTCGATCGACGAGGTACTTGACCGCCTCCGTGATGACGATCGTGATGGCGAGAAGGAGGAGGACGTCGAACGTCGCGGTCCGAAGGCCCCGCAACCAGAGCGGGACGGCCGCCAGGAAGATCACGTAGACGCCGCTCAGGATCGTGGAGAAGATCATGACTCTGTCGAGAATGGGATCCGAGCCCGCGAGGTTCAGGGCACGGAAGATCATCTCGTCGACACTCGGCGAGGCGTATGTGGCGAAGAACGGATGCACGCGCCCGGATGGAACGCATCCCGATTAAAGGCCGCCCTGACGAGAAGGCTCATGGCCCGCGGACGCATCGTCTTCCGCCTTGGGCCGGGAAAACGAAATCTATCGCCGCCTACTCGACCATTACGGCCCGCAACATTGGTGGCCCGCGGAAGACGCCTTCGAGGTGATCGTCGGCGCATTGCTTATGCAGCAGACGGCATGGCGGAATGTCGCCGAGGCGATTCAGAACCTGAAGGAGGCGGGCCTTCTCGAGGTGCGCCCGCTCGCGGCGGCCCCTGTGCCGGTCATTCGGCGACACGTGAAAATCGCGGGCCTGTATCGGACCAAACCGAAACGCCTCCGTGACTTCTGCCGCCACCTGCTGAATCGATCGGATGGCGACCTGACGCGATATTTCGATCGATCGACGGACGTAGTCCGAAACGACCTGCTCGCACAAGACGGCGTGGGGCCGGAGACCGCGGATTCCATCCTGCTCTACGCGGGCGGCCATCCCGTCTTCCTCGTCGACGCATACACGATTCGAATTGGCCGGAGAATCGGCCTGTTTGACACGGACGCGTACGACGTCGTCCAGAGGCACTTCGAAGCCCGTGTGCCGCGAGACCTCGCGATGTACCGGGAGTACCACGCACTCCTCGTCGCCCATGCGAAGGCGCTGTGCCGCCCGACGCCCTCCTGCGAGGAATGTCCGGTCCGCCCTTTGTGCGACTTCGGGCGGGGACGGAAGCGATAAAGTCCGTGGAGATGATGGGACGTCGTCATGGTACGGGCAATCACCTTCGATGCGTTTGGCACGGTCATCGACGAAGGACGGGACGTTCTCATCGAAATCGCCCGCGAGATCTGCAAGGCCCACCGGCCGTCCCTGAGACCGGACGCCCTTCTGGCCACGTGGGACCGCTATCTGTACTCTGGTGCCGATTCGGAACGCTTCAGGACCTTGTCGGAGCTCACGCAGAAGAGCCTCGGCAAAGCCTTCCGGGAACATCGCATCGACGCGGACCCGAGACCCTATGTCGAATCCCTGGAATCCCGTTGGCGGCAGGCGAAGGCATTTCCGGAAGTCCCTCGAGTACTGGAGGCGCTCGATGGCATTCCGCGCGCGATCGTTTCGGACGCGGACCACGCCTTCCTGGAAGGCATCCTCAGACGCAACCGCCTGCGGTTCAATGCGGTGATCACGTCGGAGTCCGTCCGTGCGTACAAGCCGCGGCCGCAGATCTTCCAAGCGGCTCTGAAAGGGCTTCGAGCGAGCCCCGCGGAGGTCGTCCACGTCGGAGATTCCCTGAACGAGGATGTCGCCGGGGCGTCACGCGTTGGGATGCGCACGATTTGGGTGAATCGGGGGGATGTTCACCGGACTGCGGCGGATCCGAAGCCCGATGCCGAACTGCGCGACCTGGCTGGCCTGCCAGACACGATCGAACGGGTCCTCGATCCGGCGTCGACGGCTCCCGAAAACCCACAGGAAAGGCAGCCGTGGCCCTCTGCCTACAGGGTTAAGTAACGTCCCACCCTTACCCGACCTGGAGGGGCGGAGGGAGTGTCGAGCGTCACCGTAGGAGAGCGAGTCCTCGTCCACCTTTCTGGGTTTCTCCGTCACGCGGACGCCTATGAGTGTCCGGTCGAGATGACGCAGGACGGCATCGCGGCCGCCCTCGCGTTGAGCCGCGCCCATGTCGCCCTTGAGTTGAAGCGCCTGAAGACCGCCGGCCGCGTCCAGGAACGGATGGCCCACGTCGCCCATGCGCGCTCCCGGCGGAAGGTGTACGAGCTCACCCCTGCAGGCCAGGAGGTCGCCCGCCGCATGCGCGAGCACGCGCGTGCCCGGACCGTGCAACTGAGCGAGCCGCAAGGCGTTCGGGAGGTCCTCGGGTCCGACGCCATCGAAGCGTTGCGTCGGTCCGGCCTGCGGGAGTCCGAGGCCGTCCAGCAGGTCCTCGCCTCGGACGTGATCGAGCTCCCGCGACCCGCGGCGCCGAAGGCCCCCGTCCCGAGCCGACCCTTCTTCGGTCGGACGGAGGAACGGCAGCGGCTGCAGGCGTGGCTCGCCGCAGAGACTCCCTCGGTCGCGGTCCTCATCGGGGTCGCGGGGATCGGGAAGACGGCACTCGTCACAAGGCTTCTGGCGGACGAGCCGCGGCCCACGTTCATGCGGCGGGTGTACGCGCACGACGACGCCCATGGCCTTTTCAGTTCCTTCGCGGACTTCTTGGCCCGCCAAGGTCGTCGACGACTGAAGTCCGTCATCACGCGGCCCGCCTACGATCCGACCGAGGCCGTCGCGGTGATGCGGGGCGACCTCTCCGGATGCGTCGTCGCGATCGACGATCTGCACGCCTCGCCGGCGGCGGATGCGCTCCTCCGGGCCTTGTTCGAAATCCCCGGGACGACGAAGATCCTGGTCGCGACGCGGACCCAGCCGACCTTCTACGAACGGTCGGATCTCGTCGCGAAGCGGGTGATCGAGGTCCCCCTCGAAGGACTCGATGATGCCGCGTCCGGGGAATTGCTCCGGGCCCGCGGCGCCCCGATCGAACCGGACGCCATCCAGCATGTGATCGCCGCGACCCACGGACATCCCTTGGCCCTCGAGTTGTTCGCCGCGAGCGGGCTCGACGCCGGCGCGGTCGAGACGGAACGATACGTCCTCGAGACGGTCCTGGACGGCCTTGACGATTCGTCGGAGGCTCTGCTGCGGACGTTCGCGGTCCTGCGACGCCCGGCCCGGTCACCCGAGGCCCTCGGGGCGACCCTGTCCCAGCTCCGCCGCCTCGTTCGGAGGGCCCTGCTCCATCACCGGGATGACGGGTACCTGATCCACGACCTCGTGAAGGAGTTCTTCCTTCGACGGATCGCGGACGTGGCGCGGAGGGACGCGCACACACGGGCCGCGGCCTACTGGCAATTCCGAGCGGACGGCCTCGAGGAAACGTACCATCGGATCGAGGCGGGCGACCTCGACACGGCGAGGATCCGGCTCGTGGAAATCGGGCCCGGTCTCGCGGAGAGTGCCCGCGCGGGAGACTTGGAGGCGGCGTTGCTCCGGGTCCCGCGGAGCCCCCGCCTGGATGGCATCCTCGTGGAGACGGAGGTGTTCCTCGGAAAATTCGCCGAGGCCCGGGCGGCCCTCGAGCGGATCGGCGCATCGGGCGGGCAGCTGGAACGACTGCGGGCCCGCATCCAGCTCGGTCGAATCGAGAACCGACTCGGCGCGTACAAGGAGGCGCGGGTCGTCTTGGAAGAGGCCGCGCGCGACGCCGCCGCGGTGCAGTCGCCGGAGATCGAGGGCGAAGCCCTCCGCGCCCTCGGGGGCGTGGAACGCAAGCTCGGGGATCTTGATGCCGCGATCGCCCACCTGGGCCGCGCGACGGACGTCCTTCCGAATGGCTCGAGGGAACGGGTGCGGGCGCTCACGGATCTGGGAGTCGCCCTGATCGCGCGCGACGACATCCCTGGCGCGAAGGCCCGGCTCCTCGAGGCGGCCGCGACGGTTCGACGGGCCACACGGGAGGATGCCGTGATCCAGATCAACCTCGGGATCGTGACGAGTCGCGAAGGGGATCCGAGGACCGCGGCGGCGACCTTCGCTCGTTCCGCGGACATCGCCCTTGCGACGGGGGAGATCCGCTTCGCGGCTTATGCCCTCGCGAACGCCGTGGACAATTTCCTCCGCATGGAGGCCGTGGAGGAGGCCGCATCGAGCGCGGAGCGCGCCCTCGCCTTGGCCACCACGATTGGCGATCCCCTCGCCGTGTCGACCGCGCGGGCGAATATGGGCCTCGTGTTTGCGAAGCGGGGCGATTGGGCCAAGGCGGAGGAACAGCTGCTCGGCTCCGTCGAGATCATCAACCGGCTCGACAACCCGTACTCCCTCGCGACGCGGTACGAGGAGCTCGCTCGACTCTATGACGCGCAAGGACGCGGCGGCGATGCGGCGTCGTGGCGGACCCGGGCCGAAGGCTTGTTCGCGCGGCTCCAAGGCAGCGCGCCCGCTGCCGGCCCGTGATCTCGATCGGATTCCTTCACCCTCGCTGGACGTGGCTTGTTCAAGACCGATATGCACTGGAGGGCGTCGGACAATCGGCCGACCAAATGGTTAAGTAGGTCAGACATGATGCGCGTCCGTCCGCGGGTCAATCCCGCGGATCTACGGGATGGGACTCTATTGTCGCCGACGTCGCCTAGGAAGGCGTACGCCCTCGGGTTGGTCGTCGCCATCGCGCTGTTGTCCCTCATCTCTTCCGCTCCCTCCGTCCGGGCGACGCCGGCCCCGATCGAGCCCGCCGCCGCCATGACCGTGACCCTCGTCCCGAACCAAGCCGCTTACCTGAGCGGCGACGTCGCGTCGGTGAACGCGATGGTGTACCGCACCCCTGGGCCGGCGAACTACACGTACAATTGGACGATCCGAGACACCTTCGGCCGCCTCCTCAACACGACGACCAACGGAGGGCCGACCCTCCGGTACTCGATTCCCCTCAACTACACCGGCCCGCGACTCACGTTCTTCCTGAGGGTCGACGACGGACAAGGGCTCACGTCGAGCGCGCAGAGCACCGTCAGCGTCTTCGTCGCCGTGATGTCCCTCCGGCTGGACCGCGGGGACTTCGCTCCGGGGGACGCGATCACCGCCTCGTATTCCGTCACTTCCCACGTGATCCTCCGGCCGACCTACGACTACCAGGTCGCCGACAGCAGCCTCACGATCGTCCTGAGCGGCAACACGAACAACACGACCTTCTCCTTCCGTACGCCAGCCCCGGCCGCAAGCCGCACATACCGGTTCCTCGTGACCGCGAGGGAGGGGACGAACACCTCAGGGGCACAGCTGACCATCGCGCAGGCGACCGGCGATATCTTGGGGGCGACGTTCGACCGCGCCTCCTATATGCCGGGCGACACGATTCACGCGCACTTGACGGTGACGCCTCGGGGCGCCACCCCGCAGCCGCTCCAGTTCATTTGGACCCTCAGCCTGGGCGGATTCGGCGGTTGGCCGACCGTCTCCGCGATCACGACCGTCCCCGAGGTGGACCTCTCCCTGCCGATTCCCGCGGGCGTGGGGACCGGCGACCTCGCCGTGACCGCGACCGAATCGAGCACGGGTACCTTGGTCGGGCACACGCTGCACATCGGGACGACGAACGCCCTGTGGTCCACGGACATCGGGGGCGTCCCCCTGTTCGCGGTCCTCCTCGGCCTCCTGTTCATCCTCTTGCTCGTGGCCGTCCTCGGGCTCTGGCGCCGAGTTGGGGGCGGCCATCTCATGGGACCGCGGGCCGCCCCGCCGCCCCCGCCTCCCGGAGGTACGACCCAGGCACCGACCACGATGCCGATGTCCGTGATCTGCAATCATTGCGGGAAGTCGATCGACATCACGACGAGCAAGCGGCCGATCGAGGTCATGTGTCCCTCGTGCGGCGAGACGCAGCTCGTGGCGTGACGAGGACAAGGTTCTTAGTCGTCGGACCGCATCCCTCCGCCTCCTCGAGGCGAGACGATGGCGGAACAGGACGAACTCATTGCGGCAGTGGTGAAGGACGACACAGAACGGGCGCGCGCGATCCTCGACCACGATCCGCACCTCCTGCGGATGCGCACGCCGAACGGGACGCTCGTCCTCACGGCGGTCTACCATGGGGCGAACAAGGCGCTCGGGCTTCTCCTCGAACGGACACCCGAAGACGCACTGAGCCTCCACGAGGCCGCGGCGACCGGGAACGCGCGACGTCTCAAGACGATCCTAGGGCAGTCCCGGACGCGCGTGAACGCCGGGAGCCCGGAGGGCTTCACGCCCCTCGGCCTGGCCGCGTTCTTCGGTCATCTCGACGCCGCGAAAGTCCTCCTCGAACACGGTGCGGACGTGAATTTCAAAGAGTCAAGCCGCTTCGCGAACACCGCGCTCGATGCCGCGGTCGCCGGGGACCATCCCGACCTCGTGAAGGCGTTGCTCGCCGCCCGCGGCGATCCGAACGTCCGGAGCGAGGCGAACTACACGCCGATGGGTCCACGCCCATCGCTGACGCGCGCAAGGAGGGTCACGAGGCCGTCGTGAAGCTCCTGCAGACCCGCGGCGCGTGACGACTCAGTGCTCCTCGATGAACATCCAGCGGTGGCCCTCGAGGTCCTCCGCCCGGTACAGCCGGCCGTACGGGTTGTCCTGAGGCTCCGAGAGGATCGTGGCCCCCGCGCCCTTCGCCCGCGCGAAGTGGGCGTCCACGCTGTCCACGTGGACGCTGAGGCCGTCGATCACCCAGGGAACCGCGGACCATCTCTTGGCGGCGGCGCACGTCTCGCGGTGGTGCTTCGGACCCTGGTAGTCCGGCGTCGGAGTGGCGAGGAAGATCCGACCGCCTTCCAAATCGAGTTCCGCGTGGCTGATCGTCCCATCCGATTCCGTAATCCGATCGAGCTCCCGGAACCCGAAGGCCCGAACCAACCAGTCGATCGCTGCGGCTCCGTCCTCGTACGCGATCATGGGCACAATCCGAGGTCGCTCGGTGCGGGTTTCTTGGACCATGGTTCCCCCTGTGCCAGGATGTCCTGGGGCGTACTTAACCCGGTCGTCCCCATGGAGCCCGCGGTGTGGGATTCGTGCTGTCCATGTCTGCTCCGTGCACCTTCGCATCCCCCAGGTACAAGTTAATATACTATATGAACTCATATCTATCTCGAAATGCGAGCGCCTCCCGTGCCGCCGAAACTGATACACAAGGGGCCGACCCTGGATACCCTCCACATGGTGGAATCCGTCCTTCGGAAGTTTAACGAACCCCTGAGCCTGAACCGGATCAAGGCCCTCCTGCCTCGGAAAATGATGCATACACCTCTGCGGGAGGCAATCGAGCACTACAAGCGTCTCGGTTGTGCCACGGAAGGTTCGAAGGGCGTGATGTGGACGCTCAACGTCGAACCCAAGCTTTGGAAGGTTGTGGAGGGTTGGGAGGCCCGTTGACCTGGCTCGCCTCACGGCAAGCGAGGTGCGGATCGGACCGCGTGCCCGGGCCGCCGAGGCGGCGCTTCAGCCAAAACAACGAAAGAAGCTCCAATGGTGGAGCCTGCGCCTGAAGCAAGACGCCCTTGCCGGAGACCAGATTCCGAAGGATCGAATTCCAAACCATCTGGCCGCGCGCAGTGGTCTCCCCTCAGCGCTCACGAACGCGTGGCGATTCGAGCTGCCCCTTGCATACCGGGGTGTCTATACGGTTCAGTCCGCACCTGGAGTCGGCACGGTGGTCCTCATCCTCGAGATTCTCTCACACCGGGAGTACAATGGATTGTTCGGATATCGGTAGCGTTCAGCGGTGAGCTCGAAATCGCCCTACGGAGCAAACCGCCATTCCGACAGGCCGGTCATAGGCGCGCAAAGACCTCGCCGAGCCGACGCAGGCCCTCGAGGATCGTGTCACGGGATGCAGCGTAGGAAATCCGGATGTGCCCTTCGCCGGTCTCACCGAAGGCGCTCCCCGGTGTGACCGCGACCGAAGCCTCTTTCAAAATTCGCTCGCACAAGGTCGCGCTGTTGATCGTTGCATCGACGCGCGGGAACATGTAGAACGCCCCGTTCGGACGGAACGTGGAGAGACCGTCGATCTTCGCGAGTTCCTTGAGGACCAGGTCGCGGCGCGCCCGGAACTCCTTCACCATGGCCTGGAGCGGGGCCGTCGGTCCGCGGAGGGCCGCGACCCCGGCCTTCTGGGCAAACGCGGTGGCACAGGTGATCGTATGCTCCTGAACCTTGGAGATCTCCTTGAAGAGGGGCGTGGGGGCGACGAGCCATCCCAGCCGCCAGCCGGTCATCGAGTACGTCTTCGAGAAGCCGTTCACGGTCACGGTGCGATCGAACATGCCATCCAGAGACGCGGGCGAAACGTGTTCGCCCTCGTACAGGATCTTCTCGTAGATCTCGTCGCTCACGAGGATCAGGTCGTGATCCGCCGCGAGGTCGGCCAGGGCCTTCGTCTCCGCCCGCGAATAGACGGAGCCGGCGGGATTCGAGGGTGAGTTCAGCATGAGGAGTCGGGTGTGCGGCGTGATCGCCTCCGCGACCGCGTCCGCGGCCGGGACGAATCCTTCGTCATCAGCGGCGTGAACCGGCACGGGCCGAGCGCCGGCCAGCGTCACCATCGGGGCGTACGAGACCCATCCGGGGTCCGGGATGATCGCTTCATCTCCTGTATCGAGGAGGGCCATGCACGTCATGAAGAGGGTATGCTTCGTCGGAGCGACGAGTACATTCTCCGGTTTCGCGGGAATGCGATTCTCTTTCTGCACCTTCTCTGCCACGGCCTCTCGGAGCTCCCGGATCCCGGGGGCCGGCGTGTATTTCGTGAAATCGGCGTCGAGGGCCTTCTTCGCGGCATCGACGATGTGGGCCGGCGTCGGGAAGTCCGGCTCCCCGATCGCGAGGGACAGGACCTTCTCGCCGCGTGCCTTCATCTCCGCGATGAGGTCTCCGATGTGGACGGTCGGCGAGGATTCGATCGAGCGGACCCGCTTCGCGAAATGGACCATGCCGATGAAGAATACGGTCGACTAGAAAGCTTCACCGCCAAGACAGGTTTGCCCCACCGTCGGAGGCCGGCAATTGCCTTATGCACACCGTGGTCCTTTCGGCGCCGCGCGGATCGACGCCCCCTGAGGAACGGGAGGAGGAGGACGGATGAAGCGGGACGGTGAAACGAAGAATCCGCCTCCTTCCGACCTGCACCGAGTCCTCACGCTCCGCCATGCCGTCGCGATCTACGTCAGCTCGCTCCTCGGTTCCGGCATCTTCGTCATCCCCGGGCTCGCGGCTCGCATCGCGGGCCCTGCGTCGATCATCTCCTGGATCCTCTTGTCGCTCGCGAGCTATCCCTTCGCTTATACGTTCGCGAAGCTCTCCGCCCGGAACCCGGAGTCGGGAGGAATCTATGCCTTCGCGCGGGAAGGCCTCGGCCGGGGTGCGAGCGCGGCGACCGCGTGGCTCTTCCTGGCTTGGGCGGTCTTGGGAGCCCCCGCGGCGACCGTGGCGGCGGCCTCGTACCTCACCTTCGTCCTCCCGCTGAACCGCCCGGACGTGTTCCTCGTCGCGGCGGCCATCCTGATTGGCGCGTTCGGCGTCAACTACCTGGGTATCCGTTTCACCGGGCGGGTGCAAGTAGCGACCGTCGGCGCCATCCTCGCGGCCCTCGCGATCGCCGTCCTGGCGTCCGCACCGAGGGTTTCCCCCGTGAACTTCTCACCCATCCTCCCGAACGGACTCGCTTCCATCGGCACCGCGGCCGCTCTCATCATGTGGTCCTATCTGGGATACGAGAACACATCCAACGTGGCGGAAGAGTTCCGGAATCCGGAGCGGGACTTCCACCGCAGCGTGGTCATCAGCGTCGTCCTGATCAGCGCCCTCTACCTCGCCGTGGCCGTCGTCACGGTGGGCACGGGGGCCTACATTGGCGGGAGCGGCGTCACCCCCTTCGCGGCGATGATGTCGGGCGCCTTCGGTCCGTACGGCGGGATGTTCGTCGCTATCCTCGCGGTCTTCGTCACGTTCGGCACGGTGAACGCCTACGTGGCGGGGATGGCCCGGGTCTACTACGCCGCCGCCCGGGACGGCGTCTTCCCGGAGACGCTCGGCAAGGTCGATCGAAAGACCGGTACCCCGAGGAATTCGCTCGTGTTCCTGATCGTCATGGTCCTCCTGAGCCTCGCGGCCTTCTATTTCCTGAACGTGGAATTCGTGTCGGCCTTCTTGATGGCCAGCGGCGCCGCGATCCTGACGTATGTGATCGGGTCGGTCGCCGGAATCCGGCTCCTCAAAGAGCGCGGGATGCGACGGATCCTTCCCTGGATCTCCCTCGTCGTGTCCGTGGCCCTGCTCCCGTTCATCGGGACCCTCCTGGCGGCAAGCGTGGCGATTGGCGGGGTCGGCCTGCTCACCAGCTGGGGCCTTTCGCGACGAAGGAAGACCGCGAACGCAGGAACCTGAGGCAGCGATCGTCAGCGGTGTGCGAAGAACGCCCGAACCTCGGCCCTGCTCACGTGATCGATCCGCGCGAAACCCACGCGCTCGAACTGGACGACGTCGTCCACTTTCAGGGAGGCCACGAGGGGCTCGCCCAATCCTCGGGATTCGGATCCGTCCGGCAGGACGAGGTGCACGTTGACCCCGTGCGTGACCCACTGGATCTTCGGGATGTCTTTGTTTTCCATCGAGACGAAACGCGCCCGATGGTCCAAGACGACGTTGCAGAAGTCCTTGAGGCGCACCTCCTTGCCGCGGAACTTCTCGAAATCCTCCGTGGCGACGTGGACCTTGGGACCGACCGGAATCGTGCGATTGCCACGGCCCGGGAAGTCCGGGTGGAGCGGCGCTTTCGCATGTTCGATCGGCGGCAGGTCGGCGATCTCCACCGCCACGGGATCGGGGACGAAGAAGTAGCGGTTCGCGTCCTTGTCGATCATTTTCCGGTTCTCGGCGTACAAGGTCTCCGCGGGCACCTCGATGTCGTTCAGGCTCAGGCCGAAGGAGAGCACGAACTCCCTCAAAGCAGCCGGCCGTATGCCCCGGCGTCGCAGGGATTGTAAGGACCACGTCCGAGGGTCGTCGATCCCGGTCAGGTGGCCCGCGGCGATCTCCTTCCGATATCGGGACTTCGACAGTTCCAAGTCCTTGAACCGCAGGATGCCGAAATGGACGAACTCCGGTCGTCGCCGGACCCCGAGGATGTCCCAGATGCGCGTCTCCATTTGGTCCTCCATGACGAGGTCCTTCCCGCGGAGGACGTACGTCACGCCGAGCAAGGCGTCGTCGACGGCCCAGGAGAACTCCAGCATCGGCCACACCCGGACGCGGTCCCCCACGCGCGGATGATCTCGCTCCGCGATCCGGAACAGGACGCGATCCCGGAAGGCCGGGTTCGGGTCCGCCATGTCCGTCTTGAGCCGGACGACGGCCTCCCCCTCGGCGTATTCGCCGGCGAGCATCGCCTTCCACATCGCGATCGTCTCGTCCACGCTCTGGATGCGGTGGACGCACGCCTTCATGGCCTCCCGGTTCTTGCGGAGCGTCTCCGCATCACACTCGCAGACGTAGGCCTCGCCCGTCGAGAGGAGCTTCTCCGCCCATTCGTAGTGCAGCGGGATGCGGTCGCTCTTGTAGAGGACCTCGTGGAACTCGACGCCGGCCCAGTCCAGACCTTCCCGCACCTGGTCGAACGCCTCGGGGAGGAGGGGCTTGTCTTCCGATCCGATCGTGTCGTCGAAGACGAGGAGGAGCTTGCCGTGGTACTTCTTCGCATACGCGTCATTCAGGACGAACGCCCGCGCGTTCCCGATATGGAGGGGGCCGCTCGGGTACGGCGCGAGGCGAAGGACGACCTTGCCGTCGACGGCGTTCGGGAGCGGAGGGAGTTCCTTTGGGCCTACCAGAATCGTCGCCTTTTCGAGGAGTTCCGGGGCGATCGCGGACAGCTCCGCCCTCTGCATCTCGGGAGGGAGGCGGTTCACGTCCGCGACGACGCGCTCCACGTGGTCCGCGACTTCCGGTGCGCGTCCACGCAGGCTCGCGTCCTCTGCGAGCATCCTTCCAAGGACCGCCTTGGCATCCGCTTTTCCTCCATGAAAGACGGCATTCTGCAGGGCGAACTTTCGCGCGGATTCGAGGCCCACGGGCGTCCGAACCGGGGCCGCGTATAAAGACTTCTGGGGGTGAATAGAAATCCCACAACGCAGAGACTCTCGGACAAGAATCCGCGATACTTGGGAAGGATGAACACAACCGATTCGCGAAAGTAATATTCTCGGGCGCCACATGTCGAGCCGTGGGCCGGGCGTGGTCCGCGCCGCTCCGTTGGGGGCGACGCGGGGGACTCGTGGTTCTCTTCGGGATCCTCACGGCGTCCACCCTGCTCAACGCGGGTGCGAATCCCGTCCATCCGGTCCTCGCGCAATTTGCGCCCGACCTCCGGCCCGCGAACATCGCGGTGAGCCCGGAGCCTCCCTACGAGGGGGACGTCGTCGAGGTCACGGTGACGGTCGTCAATGTGGGCGACACGGCCGCGATCTCCGCGACGGTCGAGCTGATCGATTCGCGGCCGAACGGAGACCTCGTTCGAATTGGCGTCACGCCTCTTTCCGACTCGCTCGCTCCGGGTGCCTCGGCCCTGGTCCACACGCCGCAGTTCCTCGCAGTCGGTTTCGGGGAGCACAACCTCACAATCCGCGTGGAGAACGTCGTGCCCGCAGAGGCGAGCGCGGGGTACGACACCATGTCGATGTGGATGCAGGTCTTGCCCGCGAGGACGCCGCCACCGCCCCCGCCCCCCGACGGTGTGCGAATCGAGGCCCTCGCGACGCTCGGGTTCGGGGCCTTCGTCGGATTCCTCTTCGTGATCGGCGTCATCGCGGTATTCATCGTGTTCCTCTCGCGGCCGGAGCGGTCCGAGATGGAACCTCCGCCTCCGGAGCCACCGGACCGGTCGCCTCCGCCGCTCCGGCCTCCGTAGGAATCGGACGTTCGACCGCGTCGCAACCTTTCTATTCGAACCTCCAATACGGCGGGCGGGATTCTCATGGCGATCCA
>Ga0209239_1001784_pt1 | contig 12847 bp, 14 predicted proteins | sample GraSoi013_2_20cm_FD_185824 | JGI IMG/M metagenome (GOLD analysis project Ga0209239, IMG submission 185824) | Grasslands soil microbial communities from the Angelo Coastal Reserve, California, USA - Sample 10_02_2013_2_20cm (SPAdes) (version 2) | ecosystem: Environmental > Terrestrial > Soil >...
ACATCGTTCGCCTCGCATTGCAAAGCGCAAGGCGCGAGTAACCGCGCTCGGGATATGGACTAGGAGCTAGGCCTCGACCATGCCACACCCTCGCCGAGGAATATATGGTGACTGGGAGTAAACCCGTACGAGTTTGCTCCCCGTCTGGAGCACTCGATTTCTTGCAACCGAATTCTAGGTCCGAGGACGAGGACTCGAATAACGGAACGCGTACCAGCCGCCAATCAGGAAGGCAGCATTCGCGGCGATAAACAGAAAGCCCCACTCAATGGTCGGTGGCGGGAAGCCCATGCTGAGGATATCCCAGATGATGACCGCAAACACGAGAGTCAGCAAGGCCACGTTGCGAATGCCCCTGAACGCAATTCGCGTTCGCGCTTCGCCCATTCTGTTATCCCATTCTCCCGTTGCCATAAAGCTATTTCGATTGAGCCTGGGGCGGCCGCCGTGTTGGAACTGTCGGTCGCATGCTCAACATGTCCGCTCTAAGCCTCGAGCCTATCGCGGCCGGAGAGGGTCTACTCCCCGTCGGGAGCATCCCCGCGCGGGGTTACATCCACGCCCTAGCCCCGCGGAACTCTGGAAGTCGTTATGGAAGAACTCATTCACGCTCCGGGGCCCTCGAGGGCAGCGACATCAAGCTGATTGGCGCGTGCTTCTCAATAAATCCAGCATCAGTCCTGCAACCATAATCGCCAGCAACAGAATCCAACCTAGTGCAACTCCCGTTGACAGGGCCGGCGGCCATCCCAGCAGCAGATTAAGAGCTGAGCCTGCCAGCACGAAAAATCCCCAGAAGGGGCACACTTAGAGAGAAGTGTTTCCAGCCCTTTTCCGCCAGCGAGTGTCTCAACCCGAAGAACCACAAAGCCAGCCAGAGGATGCCACCTGCCAACCCCATTTAGGGTCCAAGCAGCACCCACCCGGGAACGTCTGTCATGAAACACCACATTCCCAGACATGCTACGTCCCACACCACCACAACCAGCGAACGCAAGATATTTGTAACGGTTACATCCAGCACGATCCCGGAATCCGAGTCGATCCAAGTAACCGAGGAGCTGTCCCGGACCGTATGCTTCCTCTAGGGCGCCGAGTACCTCTCGGTGAGAGTCTTCGTCCCGTTCTCTCCCTCGATGGCGTACCGGCCCGCCGCCCAGGCGATCTCCGTCCCCAGGGCGTCCACGGCGTACAGGGTGTTATACCAGGGGAGGTCCGGGGCGGGGACTTCATTCAGAGACATCCCGTCCCAGTGGAACAGCCATGCGTCCCCCGACGCCTCGCCGACGACCCAGGCGAAGTCGCTCGCGACGACCGAGACCCCGTAGAAGTTCGTGGAAGAGTAGTACTCTCCCGGGTCTAGGAACGTGAAGTCCGTGATCTGGGTCCACGCCGCCCCGTCCCAGTGGGCGGCGAAGGCCACATGCCGGATGCCGCCTTCGAAGCCAGCGTCGAAGACGGTCGCTCCGACCGCCAGTAAGTCGCCGGAGGACGTCCCCGAGACGCTCCTGAAAAACGATCCGTAGCCGCCGCCTCCCAGCCCGTCGGTCGAGATCGCGCTCCAGGCCGCACCGTCCCAGTGGAGGGCGAGCGGCGCGTAGGGGTTCGTCGAATTGCCCGAAACCCCGACGGCCCAGATGTCGTCCGCGGAGTACGCGGCGATTCCATAGAGCTCGTTGCTCGCGAATTCCGCATTCGGATTCGGGCTCGGGACCCGGCTCCAGCTCCCGCCGTCCCAGTGCAGGATGAGCGTGCTCGACCGGTACCATCCGGCGCAGAAGCCAACGGCCCAGGCGTCGCTCGCGGACACGGCCGCCACGGCCCTCAGCTCGTTCACGACGGCGCCCGGGCTCGGGGAGGGCACGATGCTCCACGCCGTCCCATCCCAGTGCTCGACGAGGGTCCGCCCGGGGACGGAGGCGACGTCCTGAGAAGCTCCGACCGCCCACACGTCGTTCGAGGACGTCGCGGCGACGCCGTAGAGCCGACTCCAGTCCATGGGGGCGTTCGGCGTCGCCACGATGCTCCACTCGCTCCCATCCCAGTGGAGGGCGAGGGTCTGGATGGAATACTGCGGCCCGCTCGGGTTGTTCGCGTACCCGACCGTCCAGACGTCGTCCGGCGCGATCGCCTCAATCCCTTGGAGGGTGTTGTCGACGATGATCGACGGCGACGCGGACTCAACGTTCGGGCTCGGAACGAACGTCCAGGTCCCGACGGGCCCGGAGGACGAGGGATCGGACGCCCCGACGGCAGGCGTCCACGCACCGTACGCGTTCGCGGATGGAGTACCGCAATCGTCCCCGGATTGTACAGAGAACCGGATTGGGTAGTCGTCCGGGTTCGCGTTCCGGGAGAGGTCTCGGCACCGCACATAGAACGTGAACGTGCTCCTGTCCTCGAGTCCCCCGACCGATGTCGCGTGCGATGTCCCTCCGGTGCTCGAGAAAGTGTTCTTCATCCGAGTGTACGCAACCCCCGCCGTCGTCGAGTACCGACACGTTGCGGCTTCGTCCGTGTTCAAGGAAAGGGTCGTGGAGGTCGTGCGCGCCGGAAGGGTCCCCGTCGGCGAGCCGTCGGTCCGTCCGGGAGGCGTGGTGTCGCTTCCGCTCCTCCCGGCCTCTGTAACATCCGGGGAGACCGCAAGGATGGCGGCGAGCAGCACGAAGCCCGCCACGGCGACCGCTGCTGCCATCCGAAGCCCGCGCCACTTCACCGTGTTCATGGGAGCTGCCTCTCTGGCGCGATACAGGCTGAGTGTTTCGACTTTGTTCAGAATCTCGCCAGAAACTCGCCCTACTGCTCGGACCTGCGAGAGTGCCTGGGTACCCCCTCGGCCGCAAAGTCCGCGCATGCGGAGCCTTGCAGGGCAAGCGCTCAGTCGCGACCCATAATCGTGGCCACGTCCGCCACGTTGCCCTCGACATCGGCGAGTGTCCACCAGGCCGGCCTCGTTCCGTTCGACGAGGCTCGCCCATTCACCCAAAGCCTTTAAGGGACTCGCCGGTTCGGTCCGCTTGACTGCGGGTTATGGTTCGGCCGACGATTCGGCGGAAGAACCTCTTCCTTTCATACCTGGCACGCGCAAGGACTTTGACCCGGGCGTGGACGAAGAGGTACACCGGGATTGAGGCCGTCATGCTCACCGGCGGAGTGTCCCGCGGGTATGCCGATGAGATGTCCGAACTCGACCTGACGTTGTTCCTCCGTCCCGCCACGTACCGCCTTTGGATCGAACGGTGGCAATCGCCGTTGCCAGAGGGGGACAACCTCATCGGCTCGTGGGCCGTCGACCTCTATTACGCCTCGATTGCACGAGAGCGCAAAGAGGCCTGGTCGCCTCTGAAGATTTGGGATCGATCCTTCGCCCGCGTATTGTACGACCCCGGAGGGCGGCTCGCCGCCCTCCTGCGGAAAAAGGTGCGCTCCAAGCTGGAGCCATGGTCCCTCCACGAAGACGCGGTCGAGGCGGACTGGTACTGGGAAATGGCGCTCGACTGGATCCATCGCACGGATGTGATCGCGGGCCATCACTTGCTCAACCGTTCGTTCGACCACTTCCTCGGTCTCCTCTTCCGGGCCCAGGGCGAGCTCATGCCGTTCGACAAATGGACGTTCCATCTGTCTCGAAGCTTGCGGTTCCTTCCTCCCGGATACGAGAGGGAGGTCCGTGGATGGCTGTCGGTGCGCGCCTTCACCCGCTCCGACATTGAACGACGCGCGCGACACGCGAAACGCGTGTTGAGGTGGTGGAAGGCCACGTTCGCCGAAGCCTGGCTCGATTCCCGGGCCCGAGCCGCGATCGATCGCCTTCGTCGCGGTCCCATGAACCTGACTGCGTTCGACCGTCGAATCGGGGCCCGCGAGCTTCTCCGTTTTCCACTCCGTTCCGTCGCGGCGGTCGAGAGGCGACGCGAGGGATGGTTTGTGCACCTCGATTCGGATCGGTTGGAACAAGTGCTTCGAACGGGCATCGCCGAGATGCATCCCTACCAGCTCGATCGCTTGAGGAACGCGGTCCGAGAGCTACCGCGCCGATGACGTCGACGTCCGGCAGCCCGCCCAAGACCCTACACGAAAACCATTCCTCTCGGCAAGCTTTAGAACCTGTGAAATCAGCTGACATGGTTCCTCCAAAGGGGATTGGAGAACCCGAACCCCATGCCAATGTACCTCGCGGACTCGGCCCCAAGGCGACCGAGTTCTTGCGATGAGTCATGGGCACCCTTAATACCCGGTGAGAACTTTGCTTCGACGACAATCAATCACTAATTGAGGAGGTTTCTATGAGCCCAACGAAGGACACGCAAAAGTCCGCCAAGAGCACCACCGCGATCAAGGAGAAGTTCAAGGCATTCACGGACGAGGAACGAGCCGCGATGAAGGAGTACCTCCAAGAGCGGAAGGCATCCGCGGGCCGCGGCCCGCGCGCGGACAAGGCGGATGGGGAAAGCGCCCTGCTCGCGAAGATCGCCGAGATGCGGGAACCGGATCGCGCCATGGCCAAGCGGCTCCACGCGATCATCAAAGCCATCGCGCCAGGCCTCGCGCCGAGGACCTGGTACGGGATGCCCGCGTATGCCAAGGACGGCGAGGTCGTCTGCTTCTTCCAACCCGCGCAGAAGTTCAAAACGAGGTACGCGACGCTCGGCTTCAGCGACGCCGCGAACCTCGACGAAGGCGCCCTGTGGCCGGTCGTCTTCGCGCTGAAGGAGTTGACTGCCACGGAAGAGGCAAGGATCAGCGCGCTCGTGAAGAAAGCGGTGAGCTGAGGCCTGGTATCTGGGGCGTATTTAGGTGCATGGTCTACCCATGCGTGACCCGTGCGGACCCCCGACGCTCCGGACGAAGCGGCCCACTGTCCCCAGCTTTCTTCTGCAATGTCTCGACTGTACCGCACTCTTCGTCCCCGAATAATGGCTCGTCTTCGTTCCCCACAGCGTGTCACATCCCCATCGACGAGATGCTGTCTCGGACCGGCTGCTTCTTCTAGGGCACAGAGTACATTTCGGTGAGAGTCTTCGTCCCGCTCAGTCCCTCGATGGCGTACCGGCCCGCCGCCCAGGCGACGTCCCTCGACAGGGCGTCCACGGCGTACAGGGTGTTATACCAGGGGAGGTCCGATGCGGCGACTTCATTCAAGGACGTCCCGTCCCAGTGGAACAGCCATGCGTCCCCCGACGCCTCGCCGACGACCCAGCCGAAGTCGCTCGCGACCATCGAGACGCCGTAAAAGTTCGTGGAAGAGTAGTATTCCCCCGGGTCTACGAAGGTGAAGTCGGTGATCTGGGTCCACGTGGCCCCGTCCCAGTGGGCGGCGAACGCCACATGTCGGATGCCGCCCTCGAACCCGGCGTCGAAGACGGTCGCGCCGACCGCCAGCATGTCGCCGGACGACGTTCCGGAGACGCTCCGGAAAAACGATCCGTAGGCGCCGCCTCCCAGCCCGTCGGTCGAGATTGCGCTCCACGACGCCCCGTCCCAATGGAGGGCGAGCGGCGCGTAGGGGTGCGTCGAGTTGCCGGAAACACCGACGGCCCAGATGTCGTCCGGGGAGAACGTCGCGATCCCGTAGAGCTCGTTGCTCGCGAATCCCGCATTCGGATTCGGGCTCGGGACCCGGCTCCAGCTCCCGCCGTCCCAATGAAGGATGAGCGTGCTCGACCGGTACCATCCGGCGCAGAAGCCGACGGCCCAAGCGTCGTTCCCGGACAGGGCCGACACGGCCCTCAAATCGTTCACGACGGCGCCCGGGCTCGGCGAGGGCTCGATGCTCCACGCCGTCCCATCCCAGTGCTCGATGAGAGTCTGCAGAGGGACATAGGCGACGTCCTGCGAGGTTCCGACCGCCCATACGTCGTTCGAGGCCGTCGCCGCGACGCCGTAGAGCCGATTCCAGTCCATGGGAGCGTTCGGCGTCGCCACGATGCTCCACGCACTTCCGTCCCAGTGGAGGGCGAGGGTCTGAATGGAATACTGCGGTCCGTCCGGGTTGTTCGCGTACCCGACCGTCCAGACGTCGTCCGGCGCGATCGCCTCAATCCCCTGGAGGGTGTTGTCGACGACGATCGACGGCGACGCGGACTCGACGCTCGGGCTCGGAACGAACGCCCAGGTTCCTGCGGGTCCGGAGGACGGGGGATTCGACGCGCCTCCGGCAGCCGTCCAAGTACCGTGGGCCGTCGCGGATGGAGTTCCGCAATCGTCCCTGGATTGTACAGTGAACCGAATCGCGTAATCGTCCGGGTTCGCGTTGCGGGCGAGGTCTCGGCACCGCACATAGAACGTGAACGTGTTCCCGTCCCGGAGTCCCCCGACCGCTGTCGCGTGCGACCTCCCTCCCGTGGTCGAGAAGGTGTCTTTCATTCGACTGTACGCAACCCCCGCCGTCGTCGAGTACCGGCACGTCGCCGCCTCGTCGGTGGTCAAGGAAAGGGTCGCGGAGGTTGTGCCCGCGGGAAGGGTCCCGGTCGGCGAACCGTCGCTCCGTCCGGGCGGCGTGGTGTCGCTCCCGCTCCTTCCGGCCTCTGCGGCATCGGGGGAGACCGCGACGATGACGGCGAAGAGCACGGAGCCCGCCACGGCGAACGCTGCTGCTATCGAAAGCCTGCGCCACTTTACCGTGTTCATGGGAGCTGCCTCTCAGGCGTCATGCGGGCCGAGTGTTTTGCCGTTGTTCAGAATCTCGCCAGAAACTCGCCCGAGTGCTCTGGACCTGCGAGCGCGGTGGGTAGCCCCCGCGGCCCCAAAGTTCGAGTGTGCGCAGCCTTGCAGGACAAGCGCTTAGTCGCGGCTCATCGTCGTGGCCACATCCGCGAGGTTACCCTCGGGATCGGCCAGTGTCCACCAGGCCGGCGCGTACTTGTCGGTGACGAGGCGGCCGCCGGCGGCGATCGCGGCGGCGATCCGCGCCTGGGCCTGGTCCGGCGGCACCCAGATGTCGAGGTGGATCCGGATGACCTGCGGGTCCGGCGCGTCGATCTTCTGGAACCAGATGGACGCCCCGCGACCCCGTGGGTCGACGAGGTCTTCGGGGCTGTCGTCGCGGTCCTGGTAGCCCAGCACGGCCCGCCAGAATGGCTTCACCTTGGGAATGTCAAACGCGTCGATCGTGACTTGGACGGTCTGCACGATAGATGGGTCGGCGGGGACGTCCAGCTTGCGCGCAATCGCCGTGATCTGCCGAGCCAGCTCGAGGTCGCGCTCGCTCAGCCCATAGTAGACGGGTGCGACGGTGATCAATCGCACGATCACGCCGTCGTGCCGCAGGTCAAAGTCCGGGTGGTGGTCATCGAGATTGGCTAGCTCGCTGATGGCGTTTACGAGGCGGGCGCCGGCCGCGAACGAGCCGGTGCGGAAGTACGCGCACGCTCCTTCGCCTACCACTCGCCAATCCTCGACGCCATCGGACTCGCGGAACTTCCGCATTGTGATTTGGTCGCTCATGGTCTTACCCTCACCCGTTGAAAGCGCTAAGGTCCGCATGCTATAAGACCATTTACGGGCCGAGGAGGATCGCCCAGGTCCACCCGAAAAAACGAAACTGTTCAGACCGTCGGTTTGGCGCTCGCCCGGAGAAAAATCGCTCCGGTTCAAATCCCGTTGCGGGAATACTCATGTGGGTTTACTCCTCAAAGGCGCCGATGGTCCACCAGTTACAATCTCAGGTCTCACGGGTTCACCATCGCTCCCGGACGCTGCGTTCGGCGAGCTCTCGCAGGAATCCGTTGCGACTCACTCGATTTCCCAATCCTCGCCGTAGCACAACGCGCCGACCTTCTCGGCGACCCGCTGCGAGGCAAGGTTCTCCCATGACGTGCTGTAAAGAGGCAGAAGTCCTCGGCGGCGGACGGCGGTCGCCCACGCGGAGACCGCTGCCGTGGCGTAGCCCCGGCGCTGCATTGCATCCAAGGTCTCAAGGCCCGCTTCGGCGGCCAAGGGAGAAAGGCGAGCGCAATAGCAAATCGAGACGGCGCTTCCATTGACGACCGCGGCGGTGACCGGTCCGATATCGACGTCGGCCCTCAGGTGCGGGAGCATCCACGGAAATCCGGCCTCGAGCATGCGGCCCTCCTCCTTCGTGATCAGCACGGCGTACGGGGGCGCTTCCGTCCCTTCGGGAATCAAGTATGCGGGCCCGCGATACTCCCGGGTGATTGGGCCCAGCCCCTGGAGCGCGGCGCGAATCTCCGGAGCGAAGCGTGGTGGACGCCTCAGGTCCTTGGTCGACGGCTCGGATCGGCAAAGCACCTCCAGCTCACGTGTCTGCTCGTCTGGAAGGTCGTCGCGAAAGAGCCAAACGTTGCCATCACGCCTTCGCCCCATGAAGAATCGAGGCGCACCACCCGGGCGGCTCCACGGTCGACCCAGGGATCGGATTCGTCCGTACGCGTCGCAGTTGAAGAGGGTCGCGATGTGAATTCGCATCAGCTGCTCGTCTGGTTCGGCGCTCACGATTCCAGACCCGATTCATCCGGAGGCGCAATTCGTCGACCTCGAGGCATCCCCATGTCCGGCGCGTGCGAAGAGCGTCCCGAGCTTGCCGCCCATCAACCCGGAACCCAAAATCCCAACCCGCATGTTACCCGTCCTTCCTCGATCGGACGAAGACCTGATAGGTGACGGCGTCCCAGGCGTTGTGAATTCCAATCAGGAGCAGCAACAAGGCAGCCGCGCCGACGAGGAAAAGGGATGGGCGCGCGTAATACGGAGCCGCGGATGCCGAGATCGCCAGAACTGCGTATGCCGTGAACGGAAGCACGACGTGAAACAACCAGTCCTCGAACACAGGCCGGTATGCGCTTTGCTTGCGCATGCGCCGGGCCGCGATGACGACGTACGCGACCCCGCCGAGACCCAATAATCCCCAGAGAACTGCGACAACGGTGATTTCGTCCCATGGCGCGCTCACAATCGCCGAGAGCAACAGCACGAGTCCAAAGTGAAGGACGCTCGGCGTTGTGAAGGCGCTGCCGGCTTGCGCTTCCACTTGGCCGATCGGCCTTGAGGCAATGAGCGTAATGACGACGAACTGCAATCCGATCAGGGCGCCGGCAGACGAGCCGACGATGACGTAGAAGTTCTCCCATCCCTCGATTCCTGTCATGTGCCGTCGACCTCCCTCGCACCCGGAACTCGCCTGTACTGCTCGTCGCTGACCTTCTCCATCCAGTTGACCACCTTGCCGTCGAGTTCCTCCTGGATGGCGATGTGCGTCATCGCGCTGTTTGGCGTGGCGCCGTGCCAATGCTTCTCTCCTGGCGGACAGGAGACCACATCCCCGGGATGAATCTCTTCGACGGGTCCTCCCCAGCGTCGCACGAAGCCGCGGCCGGCCGTCACGATGAGCGTCTGACCCAGCGGATGGGTATGCCAGGCCGACCGGGCGCCGGGCTCGAACGTGACGCTCGCGCCTTGCACGCGGCCCGGAGCGCTTGCTCGGAACAGCGACTCGATGCGCACCTGGCCGGTGAACCATTCCGGTGGTCCGTCGCTCGACGATCGCGAACCGCTTCTCTTGATGTCCATGGCCGTCACTCGCTCCCCTTGCTCAGGCTCCAATGCTCGCGCAATCGATGACGAACCGGTAGCGCACATCGCCCTGCAGCATCCGCTTGTACGCGACGTTGATTTGGTCGCCCCTGATGATCTCGACGTCGGCGACAATTCCGTGTTTGCCGCAATGGTCGAGCATCTCTTGCGTTTCGGGAATCCCGCCGATGTTGGAGCCGGCGAGACGCTTGTTCCCGAAGACGAGGGAGCCCGCCTTGATCGAGGCGGGGGACGTGGCATCGGGAGGCAAGCCCAGGAGCACCATGGTGCCGAAGCTCCGAAGGAGGGCCAAGTGCTTGTCCAGATCGTGTGGCGCGCTGATCGTGTCCACAATGAGGTCGAACTTTCCTGCCAGCGGGTCAAGCGCGCCGGGCTCCTTCGTGGCCACAAACGATTCGGCGCCCAACCGAGCGGCGGCTTCCTCCTTCCCGGGCGACGTGCTGAGCACGGTGACGTCGGCGCCCATCGATTTTGCCAGTTTGACGGCCATGTGGCCAACACCGCCCAAGCCCATGACGGCGACCTGGTCGCCTGGCTTGCAGCCGAATTGGCGCAGGGGCGAGTACGTGGTGATGCCCGCGCACATGAGGGGTGCGGCGCGCGAGGGGTCCAGCCCCTTCGGGACTCGCAACACGTAGCGCTCGTCGACGACCATGCGCGCCGAGTACCCTCCATACGTCCGAGCCTTCTGGTCCTGCTCGAGGCTGTCAAACGTGAACGTGGCACCCTTTTCGCAGAACATCTCGTGGCCGGCGCGGCATTGCGCGCAGGCTCGGCACGAATCGACGAAGCAGCCCACGCCCACGAGGTCGCCCTCGCGGTAACGGGATGCGCGAGCCCCTTCGGATACGACTCGGCCGACGATCTCGTGGCCTGGCACGATCGGAAACTGCGTGTTCCCCCAGTCGTCGTTCACCTTGTGCACGTCGCTGTGGCAAATGCCACAATAGAGAATTTCAATCTCGACATCGTGCGGTCCCGGGTCGCGTCGCTCGATCGTCATGGGCGCAACCGGCGTCTTGGCCGCGAGCGCGCCATAGGCAGGAGTCTTGTTCGTCATGGCCAAGCGGAGAACCGCGCTCGGGTAAGACTCTTGTGCAGCCTTCCGGATGCAAAGCGAAGAGATGCGGTCGAGGGTGTCCGCTCAAGCGAGGCGACGTTGCAATGCAAAGAGTCTAGTAACGCAGAAACCTGAGTCCCCCCTCAGGGCCGTCGTCATGAACGACACAACCATCCCCGCGGCTCCTCGGACCGGAACGCCGCGACTCCGATTCGTGGTCCAGAAACACTGGGCTAGAAGCCTCCACTATGACTTCCGATTGGAAATTGGCACGGCTCTGGTCTCGTGGGCGGTTCCGAAGGGGCCAAGCAAAGATTCCAAGGTAAAGCGTCTCGCGATTCATGTTGAGGACCACCCGCTCGATTACCTTCTGTTCGAGGAAACTCTCCCTGAAGGTGAATACGGCGCGGGGGAAGTCATCGTGTGGGACTACGGCGACTTTGAGATGGTCGGACCGGCAGGAATCGACGCGGCGGTGGCGCTCCGAGACGGCATCATGCGATTCGCTCTGTACGGCACGAAGCTTCGGGGTCAATGGACGGTCCTGAAAACCAGAATGGGAAAGGGAACTCGTGAAAATTGGCTCTTGCAGAAGGTGGATGACGAATTCGCCGAGGCAGATTACAACCCGGAAACCGAGCCCGCATCCGCGTTGTCCGGCAAAGTTCCACGGGGCAGGCCCTGACGTGACTCAGCGAAGAGAGTTCCTCCAGGCCTTCGGAACGCGGGCCGTGTAGACGACTTCCTTGGCCCCGAGAAATTCTGCCAGATGCCCGATCGTCTCCCGAATCTCCAAGGAGACCTCCTTGCCGCCGGGTGCGCCGGGCTCCGCGTGGACCGAATTGATCAGGAGGCGCTCGTTCTCCCGGTCCATCCGCGGGTCCACCCTGCCGATGAACCGGTCACCCCAGAGGATGGGGAGGACATAGGACCCGAATTTTCGTTTGTTTGGCGGCAAGTAGTTTTCATGGACATAGTCGAAGCCGAACATTCGGTTCACTCGGTCCTTGCCGGAGATCAGATTGTCGAAGGGAGCCAGCAGGGACATCCGTGGCTGCCACGCGTCCGAGTGCATCGATTCAAGGAGCGGAATGTCCAGATCATGGACATATCGTTCACCTTTGCTGGCGAGCCCCGTGATTTGAACCCGATGGATTGTCGATTCCTTCTGCAAATGTTCCAGGGCCTTTTTCAGGTTCAGATAGCGACCGCGCAGAAAATAGATGTTGATCTCGGAAGGGGACGCGGTGCCGAGGGCTCGGATCGTCCTCTCCGCGCCTGCCCGCTCGGCCTCTTGTTCGGTTAGCTCCTTCCTCTCTGCCCAGCTCGGCAGGAACGTTTCGGGCAGGCCCCAGATCTTCTGGTTTCCTTGGTGGCCCACGACCATGACCTCTCCGCGCATTTGCAGGTGGAAGAGCGCTGCGGAGACATCGCTTCCCGAGGTCCATCCGTCTGCACTTCGCTTGGTTGGAACGTACTCTTCAAATTCGGTCAGTCGCAAGGGTCCCCTCTTCAGCTGACGCAGGATTGCTTTCCGAAGATCCGTGTGTCTAGCCAGCCACGTTCTGGCTTTCGCTCTCCATCCTCCCCACGACTTGGAAAGGGACTCCGGGTACCGTCTCATCAGGGAATAGTGGAGCGGATAATCTTCGGTGAGCACGATCGAAGCGGCGTGGGACCAATGTTCGAAGAGCTTCTTCTCGTCCCATAGGAGTCGATCCAAGTCCGACAACCGAAAGTTGCCGACCCGGCTCCAGAGGACGAGAACATGGGACGGTGCGACCGTGTTGATCGGGTCCAACTGAACGTAGCCGAGGTCGCGAATCACGGAGAGGATCGCATCCACTGCTGAACCGGTCGTCTTACCCGCAAGATGCTGCTTCGTGACAGCCAGTCGCCTCGCGGATTCCAAGGACGTCGAGATGGCGGCTTCACTCAACGGGTTTGACAACCCGATGTGGCGGCTATTAACCTTGGCGTGTTTGGCAGGATCGTTCCGAGGGACGGTCCTCGGCGTCCTCATGGTGGCCGCGCTTCTTCAGAGCCGGATACGACGCGACGAAGGACCTGGGCGAAAGGCGCCATGCCACAGGTCGGATACTGTCGACAACGGGGCTAACCCCGGTGCGGCTTTGGGCGTGCCTGGCGGATCGACAGGGCCTGGTGATACATTCGCAGCCCACCGCAGGGTTTATGTACTCAGAACGCCACACACTCCATCGGAATCGGGGGAGG
>Ga0209239_1001785_pt1 | contig 12846 bp, 11 predicted proteins | sample GraSoi013_2_20cm_FD_185824 | JGI IMG/M metagenome (GOLD analysis project Ga0209239, IMG submission 185824) | Grasslands soil microbial communities from the Angelo Coastal Reserve, California, USA - Sample 10_02_2013_2_20cm (SPAdes) (version 2) | ecosystem: Environmental > Terrestrial > Soil >...
TAATCTTGGTGCGCGATGCGCGAGCACGGGGGATTAGCCTGGCCGCCCCGCCGCCCTGCCCTTCGTCAGCCGTTCTTCTCCCGCTCCCCGCTCTTGACACATCTTCCCCTACCCTATTACGCTGTCATCATCGATGGCAGCCGGAACCGCCAAGAAAATCCTGATCGTCGAGGATGAGAAGGAGATCCTCGACCTCGTCAAGATGTACCTGGAGAAAGAGGGCTACCGGACCTGCGCCGCCCTGAACGGCGTGGACGGCCTCAGGCAGGTGAAGTCGGAACATCCTGATCTGATCATTCTTGATCTGATGCTGGCCGAGATGGACGGCCTGGAGGTCTGCAAGAGGATCCGGACCGATCCTCACACCGCGATGACGCCGATCATCATGCTGACCGCCAAAGCGGAGGAGTCGGACATGATCGTGGGTCTGGAGCTGGGGGCCGACGACTATGTCACGAAGCCGTTCAGCCCGAAGGCGCTCGTCGCCCGCGTGAAGGCGATGTTCCGGAGGGTGGAGCGCAAGGAGGAAGGGCCCTCCCGCCTCCTCTATGGGGCGCTCGCGATGGATCTCTTGCGGCATGAGGTCACAGCGAGCGGACGCGAAGTGCCGCTCACCGCGAAGGAATTCGGGTTGCTGGAGCATCTGCTGCGGAATCCGGGCCGCGTGCTGACCCGCGATGTCCTGCTGAACGTCGTCTGGGGGTATGAGTACTACGGAACGACCCGCACGGTCGACGTCCACATCCGCCGACTGAAGCAAAAGATCCCGCTGCTCAACGACGCGATCGTCTCGGTCAAATCCCTCGGCTACAAACTGAAGGAGCTGTGACCCTCTCCATCCGCTGGAAAGTCGCCCTCGGGACCCTCTTCGCCGTGACGTTGGCGCTGGCCGTGGCCGGGTGGCTCGCGCTCCGGTCGATCGAACAGGTCGAGCTCTCCCGCGTGGCCGAAGCCTTAAAAGCACGAACGAGTCTCGCCGTCTTGGCGTTGCAACCGCTTCTTGCTCAAGCCGGGGCCGGCCAACCCACCTCACCGCAGCAGATCCAGTCCATGGTGCGCGAACTCAGCCGCCACGCGCTCGCACGGGTCACGGTGATCGGCCCGGACGGGACCGTCCTGGCCGACAGCGACACACCGGACGACGCCGTCTCTCGACTCGAGAACCACGGAACGCGGCCCGAAGTGATCCAGGCTCTGAGCGCAGGATACGGGACCGACATTCGGCTCAGCGCGACCGTCGGGCAACGGATGTACTACCTGGCCCTTCCGATGACAGCCGTCAACCAGATCCGCGGCGTCGTCAGACTGGCCATACCGTTGACGATTCTGGAAGCCCGGACCCGCGATCTGCAACGTGCCGTGGGCATTGCCTTCGGGTTGGCCTTCGCCGTGTCGGTGGCGTTGAGCGTCCTGCTCGCGAGAGGCGTGACGCGGCCCTTGTCGGCCATGGCTGCCGTGGCCCGTCAACTGGCGGGCGGCTCGCTCGGACAACGCATTCGCACGACGTCCCGCGACGAGGTGGGCGTGCTGGGCTCGACGCTCAACCAGATGGCGGACCAGCTCGAATCGAAAATCCGGGAGGTCTCCGAGGACCGCACCCAATTGCTCGCTATGCTGGCCTCCATGATAGAAGGCGTCATGGTGCTCGACTGTCGCGGAAAGGTGCTGCAAGTTAATCCCGCCCTCGAGCAGATGCTCATGGTGCAAGGAGCCGAGGCACGGGGTCGGGCTCACTGGGAAGTGATCCGGCACCATGAGCTCAACGAGCTGGTCACGCGGGTTCTGCAAACCAGAGAAAACTGCGGCGGGGAAATGACCGCCACCGCGAGCGGGCGGACCCTGAGGGTCGAAGCCTCGGTCGCCGGCGGCCAGCGAGAAAATGAGGCCTGCGCCGTCCTCGTGTTCCACGATATCACCGCAGTGCGCCGGCTGGAGAAGGTGCGCAAGGACTTCGTCGCCAACGTCTCCCACGAGCTCCGCACGCCGCTGACTTCGATCAAGGGCTATGTCGAGGCGCTGCTGGACGGAGCCAAGGATGACCCTGAGCAAACCCTGCGGTTCCTGGAAATCATCCTGAAACAGACCGATCGGCTCAATCTGATCCTGGATGACCTCCTCCAGCTCTCGCAGATCGAGTCCGGTCAGGTCTTGTTCAAACGGGATCCCATCAGTCTGAGTGAGGTGGTGGATCGCACGGTGGCGCTCATCAAGCCGCTGGCGGACAAGAAGGGCCACTCCGTCACGGTCGCCATGCCCGCCGACCTGCCTCCGGTCCTCGGCGACCCGGAACGGCTGGCGCAGGTCCTCACGAATCTCCTGGACAATGCCGTGAAATACACCCCCGCGAACGGGTCTATCCATGTGACCGGCCACCTTGCGGGCGATCTTCCCCAGCGCATGGTGGAGCTCCGCGTCACGGACACCGGTCTGGGCATTCCCGAGGCCGATCGTCCCCGCGTGTTCGAACGGTTTTACCGCGTGGACAAGGCGCGGTCACGGGAATTGGGAGGGACCGGCCTGGGCCTGGCGATCGTCAAGCACATCGTGGAGGGACACGGTGGACGGGTGTGGGTGGAGGGCAACCAGCCCATCGGCAGCCGCTTCGTGGTCTGGTTACCGGCCGCAGCACCGGCGCGAGAAGGTTCAGGCTTAGGCTAAGGTTGAGGGAAGAAACCGGGGCCCGCCTGATCCTCAACCTCAGCCTTAACCTCAACCTGTCCTACTCAGGCAAGCCTTGAGAGCGTGACATAGATCAACGCCGCTAGGAGCGCCGTGCCGGGGAGCGTAAAGATCCAGGCGTACAGGATGCGGGCGGTCACCCCCCACCGGACCGCGGATAGCCGCTTCACGACCCCGACGCCCATTATCGACGAGGTAATCGTGTGGGTCGTGCTGACCGGAAGCCCAATGTGCGCGGTGGCCAGCAGCACCGCCGCCGCAGCCGTCTCCGCCGCGAAGCCGTGCACCGGTTCCAATTTCAAGATTCGCATGCCGAGCGTCCGGACGATCTTCCACCCGCCGACGGCGGTGCCGAGTCCCATCGCAAGCGCGCAGGCCACGATGACCCACATCGGCACCTCCGCGCTGGTGATCTGACCGGCTGACAGCAACGCGAGCGTAATGATGCCCATGGCCTTTTGGGCGTCGTTCGCCCCGTGACTGAACGCCATAAACGCGGCCGACACGAGCTGGAGTCGGCTGAACAGCCTGGTGGCGATCGGCCGAGGCGCGTGGAAAAATACCCGGACGATCAGCACCATCAGCACCAGGCCGATCAGGAATCCAAACAGCGGCGAGAGGATCATCGCCTCCAGGACGGACCGCAACCCCCCCAGCTTGACCGACGCCAAGCCGCCGTGCGCCATCCCCGCCCCCACGAGCCCGCCGATCAGCGCATGGGATGAGCTCGTGGGCAGCCCCAGCATCAGCGTGAACAGGTTCCAGAGAATCGCTCCCCCCAATGCGGACGCGACCGCCCCTTGGGTCACGGCGGCAGGGTCCACGATGCCGGCGCCGACCATCTTGGCGACCGCGGTGGACATGAAGGCTCCGGCCACGTTCAACAGGCCAGCCACCAGGACCGCCACCGCCGGAGTCAGGACTCGCGTGGAGACCACGGTCGCGATGGCGTTGGCGCTATCGTGCCAGCCGTTCGAGAAATCGAAGAGCAACGCCAGCCCGACCACCAGCAGGAGCATGCCGCTGAAGTCAGAAAGCATTCGTGAACCGTGAGGCGTAAGGGGTGAGGGGTAACGGCGAGGCAATCATGTCGGATGGGAAAACGTCCCAGCAAAGCGTCGTATACTTCCAACCCTCTTCACGCCTAACGCCTCACGCCTCACGTCTTGTTCAGATATGCTTGAGCGCGATGCGTTCGAGGATATTCGCCACGTCCTCGCAGCGATCCGTGCCTTCCTCGAAGTTTTCGTAAATCTCCTTCCACTTGATGACCGCAATGGGATCTTTCTCCTCCTCGAAGAGCTTGGAAATGACATCCCGCGTGATCCGGTCCGCCTCGTTCTCCAAACTGTTCACAAGCACGAAGTATTGACTGACATCGGCGTGCGGTTTCCCCAACTGATCGATCCCGGCCCCCACGGCCACCGCTGATTGGTACAGGATATTCGCCAGCTTGATGGCCGTCTCGGTCGGCTTGGCCACCTTGAACACCACAAACCGGTCCGCGACCGCCTCGACGAGGTCCAGAATGTCGTCGAGCACGCTCGCCAGCCCGTGGATGTCCTCGCGGTCGAGGGGGGTAATGAAGGTCTGGTTCAGCTTGAGCGCGATATCATGGGTGATGCCGTCCCCGATATGCTCGATGTCCTTGATGCGGCGCGCCTGCTCCACCGGATTGCGAAAGTCCTCCATCATGTTCTTGAGCAACCGGCTGCCTTCGATCATGTTATGGGCCGCCTTCTGGAACATCTCGAAGAACGCGATTTCTCGTGGGATCAAGTTGAACATCGGAGCCTATCCCCCTAGGAAGGTTTAGGTTGAGGCTAAGGTTGAGGGCTGAACTCTAAGGCTTTGCTCAACCTTAACCTTAGCCTAAACCTGCGCCGGTGCTACCAGCGCACCAAGGCAGTCGCCCACGTGAGTCCTCCTCCGAAGGTACCAAGCAGGATCAGATCCCCGGAGTGGATCCGCCCTTCCCGGACCGCCAGATCCAGGGCAATCGGGAGCGAGGCCGAGGACGTGTTGCCGAACCGTTCAATGACCGAGTACAGCTTCGCCGGGGGGATGCCGAGCCGTTCGCCCAGCGCGCGCAGGATCCGGCCATTGGCCTGATGGAGAATCACCTGCCCGAGATCGTCAACGCCGACGCCGAATTCCTTCAAAATCCCTGCCACCGCTTCGGCTAATCGCTTGACCGCGACGCGGAAGAGGGGGCCTCCCCGAATGCGCAGGGTATGCAGACGGTCCCGGACGGTCTGCGGGCTGGCCGGTTGCCGCGACCCACCGGCCGGCATGCCGATCAGCTCGTGACGGGTCCCGTCCGCGTAGAGACGGACCCCCAGGATCCCCTGCGGCCCCTGCTCCTCGGTCACCACCGCCGCGCCGGCCCCATCCCCGAAGAGAATCGCGGTCGTTGGGTCCTCGAGGTTGAGGGAGCGCGACTTGATCTCCGCTGCCACGACCAGACAACGGCGGAACTGCCCGCTCCTGATCAAGCGGTCCGCCATGGACAGGCCGTACAGGAATCCCGAGCAGGAGGCGGCCAGATCAAACGCCGCGGCCCCCTGTGCGCCCAGACTCTGTTGAAGCAGGCACGCGGTGGAAGGGAGCGCCATGTCCGGAGACGTCGTGGACACCAGGATGGCCTCCACCGACGAGGGACTCAGACCCGCAGCCTCGCAGGCCCGGCGGGCGGCGCGCTCGGCGAGGTGGGAACAGGCCTCCTCCTGGCCGGCCCAGTGGCGCGACCGGATCCCGGTCCGCCGGTACACCGCGTCGGAATCCAAGCGAAGCCATGGGCTTACCTCGGCATTGCCCACCATTCTGTCAGGAAGATAGGACCCGGTTCCGACGATCCTGCTTTGCCTCACGGGACTCCTCCGTGGCCCGGCCGCGTCCGCCGATACGGTCCCCCGGGGAGGGACCGGCGGCGATTATAGGTCCCCCTCCGTCCAGCGTCAAATCCAGTTGCATTTCAATTTCGGATTTGCTAAGGTGCCACGCCGTTAACCCTATGATATGATGAGCAGATGATTCGACTCTGCGTCTTGCCTAGGTTGGTCCTCCTGTTCGCTGCGGCCATCCTCAGCGTAGCCGTCGGCTGTTCCAGTGCGCCCAAATCGTCGTCCGCCGGCTCCAAGTCTCTCAGCGGAACGGATGAACAGATTTTCATGGGCGACACGATCGAGAAGAATTATGACCCCAACGTCATCATGAAACGGGCCGAGGCCTTCTTCGAGAAAGAGGAATATCCTGAAGCCGTCATTGAGTACCAGCATTTCCTCGACTTGCACCGGGTGCACGTCCTGGCGTCGTACGCCCAGTTCAAGCTCGGCGAGAGCCATTTCAAGATGAAGAAAACGGCGGACCGCGATCCCGAGCCCGTGTATAGGGCGCTCGAGACGTTCGAAAAGCTGCGGAAAGACTTCCCCGGAAGCCAGTACGATGGGGACGCGGTGGACAGGATCCACGCCTGCCACAACATGATTGCCGAGGCGTACTACCTGATCGGTCAGTTCTACTATCGGAGAGAGGCCTACCTGGCCGCCGCGCACCGGTTCGAAGCCGTCACGAAGCAGTGGCCGGAGATGGACGTGGCGGGTGAGGCGCTCTACTATCTGGCACTCACGTACAGCGACCTGGGCGCGGATGACTGGGCACGAGAGAAGCTGACGGTGCTGGCCGAACGGTATCCCAACAATAAATTCGGCGCCGAAAGCAAGCAACTGCTGGCCAGGTTAGAGACGAGACAGCCTGCCATGGCGGTCGCCATGACCGGAGTCTCGTCGAACGGCGCCTCGGCCAACGGTGCCCACGCGCTCAACGGCGCCCGCCCCCACTCCCTCAGCCCCCCCACGGTCTCACCGGTCTCCGCGCTTCGTGATGCGAACGGCGTTTCCCCGGCTCCGCGGACGATCCTCTGCCGTCTCGGCATCTGGTGCTGAAAACCAAAAGAGCTGATAGCGTATAGCTGATGGCGAATAGCCGGAACGCGCAAAAGCCAGGTACGCCCCTGGCCGGATTCCCTCCCGCCATCGGCCATTTGCCATCAGCCATCGGCTCTTATCTAAGCGGGAGCGTTTCCCGGAGGAGTTCCCGGAACGAGGCCTTGACCACCCCTTTGGCCTTGTGGAAGAAGGTCTGATACGTCTCCCGCCCTTGCAGGACATCGTAATACAGGTTGATGACCTCCTGGTAGCGGTGCATCAGACGGTGGCAGAGTCGTGGGAACGTGTAGACAATCCTGGCCACCCGGGAGGCGATCCGAAACTCGGAGTAGATTTCACGGGTGACGGCTCGTTCGTAGTCGAGCAGGCTGCGCCGCTGATCGTGAAAAATCCCGAGCACGCTGGCGGCCGCGATCTGGGCGGATCGGACCGCGTAATAAATCCCTTCCCCGAACAGAGGATCGACCAGGTGCCCCGCGTCGCCGACGAGCAGCGCCCGGTGCATGACCAGCCCGACGGGCGCCATGTCGCCGCGGCGGCTATAGAGCGGCAGCGGATGGCCGTACGGCTGCGGCACCTCCAAGCTGGCCAGCCCCTTCTCATCGCGGACGAACCGCTCGAAGACTCCCTTCGGGCTGGCGGCCCGGCCGCGGAACTCCGCGACGCCGATGGACAGCCGCTCCTTCTTGGGAAAAATCCAGGCGTAGCCGCTCGCCGTCGCCCCCAGGTCGATGAGCACCTTCCCTTCGCCGGGATACACCGGCGCCTGTCCGATGCCGATCTCACTCTCCAGCGTCGGCATCCTGTGCAGGCGTCGCATGGGGAACAGACGCTGGGCGACGATGCTGTTCGCCCCGTCCGCGCCGATCAGGACCTTCGTCCGGTATCGTCCCCGGTCCGTGGTCACTTCGACGCCCTCCGGCGACTGGAGGAACCCGACGGCCCGTTCGTCCTCATGCACCTCAGTGCCCGCCCTGCGGGCTTTCTCGACCAGCAGATGGTCGAACCGGTCCCGCATCACCATGTAGGCGATCGGCCGGGGGGACTCGATGAAGAACGGTTCCTGGCCTCCGTAGGTAAACTGGATGCCATAGACGGTGTGCTCAACGACCGCCTTGAAATCACTGTCTAGTATCTGATCGATCCGGACCGACAACCCGCCGCCGCACACCTTGTAACGCGGGTGCATCTGTTTCTCCAGACCCAGGACCGACATGCCGGCCCGGCTGAGCTCGTAGGCAGCGGTCGCTCCGGCCGGCCCCAGGCCCACGATCAGCACATCGTAGGTTTTCGCCTCAGGCAGCATCTGTTCTGTTCGGTCCGTTCAGTCTGTTTGGTCTGTTTGGTCTGTTATGTCGGTTCGGTCCGTCTAGTCTGTTCGGTCCGTTAGGTCCGTTAACGGACTCAACCGACTCAACGGACCCAACAGCTCCATGCGCTTCACGTCCTTCGCAGCATCCTGCTACTGTCCAAGATACCAGCCAATGCCATACCGTTCCAGCAGACTCGTGATGAGCGTCAGCGAGTTGGCATAGATCATGACGCCCACCACGACGAGAAAGACACCGCTGACGGTCGACACTCCCCACAGATAGGGCCGGAACTGCTTGAAGTAGGCCAGAAAGCTGTCCACGCCAAGCGCCGTGGCAAACAGCGGGAGTCCAAGACCCAGCGAGTAGGAGGTCAGGAGCGTCACTCCGCTCATCAAGGAGTCCGTCGTGCTGGCATAGAGCAAAATGGTGCCCAACACCGGCCCTACGCACGGCGTCCACCCCGCCGCGAAGGCCACGCCGATGAGGAACGACCCGAGATAGCCGGCGGGACGGTTCCTGAAGTGCAGCCGCTTCTCGGTCTGCAGAAAGTTCAGGTTCAGGATGCCGAGCAGGTACAACCCGAAGATCACGATCAGCAGGCCGCCGAATCTCCGAATGTGATCTTGATACGTGATCAACATCTGGCCGATCAGGCTGGCTGACGCGCCGAACGAGATGAACACACAGGAAAACCCGACGATGAAGAGCAGCGAGTTGACCACGATCGCTCTCCTGAACCGGTGCCGCTCGGCGGCATTCGCGAGCTGGTCCAGCGACAGGCCCGTGATATACGAGATGTAAGAGGGGACGAGGGGAAGGACGCAGGGGGACACGAAGGAGAGCAACCCGGCCATGAAGGCGGCAAACAGGGAGATAGGGTGCAGCGACTCAACCACGTTCACTTCGCCTTGAGCAACGTTCGGATGAGCTGCCGCGCCTCCGGGCTGTGCCAGTCCCTGGCCCCGAAAATGCGGTGCATGATGATCCCCCGGCGATCCACGAGGAACGTCATCGGCAGGGTTCTGGCTCCGTACGTGATCCCGACCCGAAAATCCGAATCGTGGAGGATGCGAAACGTAATGCCCAGCGATTCCTTGAACGGACGGGTGACCGCCACCCCCTGAGGATCGGTGGACACCGCAAGAATTTCAAAATCCTTCCGGTCGAACTCACGGTAGAGCGACTCCATGGCCGGCATTTCCACCCGGCACGGACCGCACCAGGTCGCCCAGAAGTTGATCAACACCACACCGCCATGGTAATCCGACAACGAGACCGCCAGGCCGTCCAGGTCCCAGAGCTCGAAGTCCGGCGCGGCGGAACCGACCGTGAGGACCGCCCGGCGCACGACCGGGGGCGCCTCAGCCGACGGCGATGCGATAACATCGGGCTCGGTCGATTCAGGATTGCATCCCACGCCGGCCGTCACGAGCAGGACCAGCAGACCCGCCCGAATCCGCTCCCGCATGATCATGACGTCACCTGGCCGGAGGAGCCGCCCGTGCGGACTTGACACCGGCTTTCAGCAGTCCGGTGAGGGTTTGAAGATTATCCAGGATGGTCCAGTCCCTGGGGCCGATGACTTTCTCCCGTAGGACGCCCTGTTGATCGATGATGTAGGTCTCGGGGACTCCCATGAGCTTGTAGCGCTTGTCGGTTTGTCCCCACGAATCGATCAAGATGGGAAAGGTGAGATTGAGGCTTTTCACGAAGGGCGGGATATCCTTCTTCGTCGTCACCCGGTCGATGCTGATCGCTAGCACGACCAGCCCGTCCCGTTCGAAGTTCTTGTACAGGATCTCCATGGAGGGCATTTCTTCGCGGCACGGCTTGCACCAGGTCGCCCAAAAATTCAGAAACACCACCTTCCCGCGGAAGTCCGACAGGCGGACACCCTTGTCCACCAGATCGGGCAGCTCGAATTCCGGCGCGATCTTCCCGACCGTGAGCGGCTCGTACTTGGAGCTCTGTATCCAGACCAGGCCGAAGGCCATGGCCAGGATGGCCACAGAGGCGAGCGCGATCAGCCCTCTGGATTGCGCCCGCGGTTGGGCTTCCTGCCTTTCCTCTGTGATCGCTTGGTCAGCCATGGCAGTCGTGAAAAAGTGGTAGCGGGGTATGGGGGTAACGGGGTACAGGTGCTAAGACGGTGATGGGAACTCTCAACACTACCCCCATATCCCGTTATCCCTTACCCCTCGCGTGTCATGCATACGCGTGCAGGCCGGAGAGCAGAAAGTTTACACCCCAAAAGCAAAAAACCACCATCAGGAACCCGAAAATCGAATAGATGGCCGCCCGCCGCCCTTCCCATCCCCTGGTCATGCGCGCATGGATGTACGCGCCGTAAATGAGCCAGACGATCAACGACCAGGTCTCCTTCGGATCCCAGCTCCAGTATCCACCCCACGCGTAGTTGGCCCACATGGCTCCCAGGATGACGCCGAACGCCAGCAGGGGGAACCCCACCATGATCGCCTTGTACCCCAGCTCGTCGATCGTCTCCAGGTCCGGAAACGCCGCAAACACGCTGGACCGGCTGCCCCGCCGTTCGGCCCGTTCCTTCAGCAAGTACATGACCCCCAGCCCCCCGGCCATCGCAAAGGCGGCATAGCTGGTCAGCGTGACTGACACATGGATATAGATCCAATAGCTGTTCAGCGCCGGCACCAGCGGCTCCGCGGTCTGGTACCGGTACGGGAGCAGCGAGGCGGCTCCCATGGCGATAAAGCCGATCCCCACCACGAAGGCTCCGATCACCTTGATGCGGTACCGCAGCTCGAGCAGCACGTAGCCCAGAATGATCGCCCAGGAGACGTACGCCATGGCCTCGAACTGGTTGGACCAGGGGGCGAACGTACCGCGAAGCTCCAGGCGCTCGTAGGCCCGGGTCACCAGCGCGAGGGTGTTGACCACCCACCCGAAGATCGTGACGATCGTGGCCACCTGGCCGATCTGCGTCGCCCAGGCGCCGTCGTCGTCTGCTACCCCCGACGCGGGATGGCCGGCCGCGGCCAGTTGGACGCCGGGCCGCTTCGCCAGGATGTACCCCACGTAGAGCGTCAATGCCGCGAGGTAGAGCCAAAACGTCATATCAAACAGGAACAGCGACCGAAACATATCTTCCTCCCTGAAGCGTGGTTCGTATCTCGTATCTTGCTGATGCAGTAATTCAGTAACTGAGTAATTGGTAATTACTGAGTTACTTATTTACTCAATTACTTCCTCACAACCGACGCTTCACGTCTTCATCGTCTGGATCCGCTCCGTCAGCTTGCGAAACTCCTTCTGGAAATCAATCTGGCTCTTGTGGGTGTTGCCGCCGATGTGGACCGTCACCCCTCCCGCACCGGGGATCACCTTGGCCCACAGCCGCCGGTGGTAAATGAAGGAAGACAGCGTGATGCCCACCACGATCATGGTCGACCCCACCCACACGATGTTCACGCCGGGGTCCTTCGTGATCTGGAGGCCGGTGAATTTTTTAGGTTGGTAGCCGACCAGCTCGAACCGGTAGCGAGACCCCTGAATCTCGAACAGGTCCGGGTAATGGTAGAAGATCCACGGAGTGGCCTGGACCGCCCGCGCCCGCGGGGTCTTTTGTTCCGTGATCGCCAGCCGGATGGCCGGGTTCTCGTGCTCCACCGTTTTCGAATACACCACTTTCTCGGAGGAATTGAACCCGAAATCAGCCACAAAGTCGGTCATGACCAGCTTGAGGCCCAGGCCGTCCACGGTCTTCTCTTTCTTCCATTCAAGGTCCACCGTCTTCAGGATCTTCTCCGTGGCCTTGTCCTTGATATGAATGCGGGCCACCTCCACCCGGTCCCACGCATCGCCGTAGCTGGATTGATAGAACCAGATGCCCTTGTGCACCAGCGGATCATTCACCGTGATCGTCTTCATGGTGACCGGCCGGCCCTGTTCAAGGACGGTCAGCGTGCTGTTGTACGACTTCACGGATCCATTGTCGTTGTAGTCGATCCAGAATTTGTTCACGTGGAGGTCAAAATTACCCTTCGGGATATGATAGGTCTGGCCCTCCAGGCAGACGCCGAATTCCTGGAACCCCCAATAGCTGCCGATGAGCCCGCCCAACACGATCACGGTGGCGCTGAGATGGGCCACGTGCGCGCCCACGCGTCCCATCACGCCCTTGGTCGCGTACAGCGTGGCCTCCTGGGCATCGTTCTTGGCCAGCACGCGATAGCCCTTCCCGACCAGCATTTCGGCGATCCCTTCCGCCACGCCCGCCTTGGAGCCGGCCACTGGGATCGCCGCGGTGTACTTCATGCCCTTGATGAACGGCAGCCCGATGTTCACCTTGTCCTGCTGCATCGAGCGCCAGATGGCCGGGAATCGTTGGTGGAAACAGGTGAGGGAGTTGATGCAGAGCAGGGCTAAGAGACTGGTGAACCACCAGGTGTGATAGACATCGATGAAGCCGAGGCGAACAAACCAGCGGTACGTCTCCTCGCCATACTCCTTGATGTACACTTCGGGACGCTCGCCCTGCTGGATCACGGTCCCGATCGTGGCCGTGATCGCCAGGACGATGAACAGAAACATGGCCAGCTTGATCGAGGCGAAGAACTGAACCAGTTCCGCCTTGACCTCTTCCCACCCGAGGCCCGGGGTAGATCCTCCGGTGGTGTCCCGCTCGACCAGGACCTCCGGTTTGCCACTCATCGGCGCGCTGACCTCATGGGCCTTGCAACCTCTCGGGATCTCACCCTAAATCGGACAAACGGAACCGCGGCGTTCGGCGCCGCGACGTGAGGCCGGAACCCGCAAAAGAGCAAAGTATCTTACAGGCCGCGTCAGAGTAGTGTCAAGCAAACAGACCCTCAGCCGGGCGGCGCGATGATACGGATTTGTCATTGACAATTCAGCACTTCTGGTTGTAT
>Ga0209239_1001786_pt1 | contig 12840 bp, 10 predicted proteins | sample GraSoi013_2_20cm_FD_185824 | JGI IMG/M metagenome (GOLD analysis project Ga0209239, IMG submission 185824) | Grasslands soil microbial communities from the Angelo Coastal Reserve, California, USA - Sample 10_02_2013_2_20cm (SPAdes) (version 2) | ecosystem: Environmental > Terrestrial > Soil >...
CCGTTTCCAGAAACTCGTCGATGTTGTCCACCCCGCTCGAGGTGTGCATCCAGCCGCAGGTCGGGTTGAACCCCTGATACACGAAGAACTGCCCCCACGTCACCGCGCCGTACGCATCGAGGCCCTGTTCGCTCGCCATCTGCAGCTCGGAGCGAAAGTAGAACGACGTGTGCGGATTGATCCACAGGAGCGCATGGTGGTCTCGCGTGAGCTTCGGCGCGATGGCGATGCCGTTGGACCCACCCCCCTCGGGGGTTGATCCGTCGCCCCCCGGGAGCGGCGCGCCGGCCGGCGCGCCGCCGTAGAACGCCGCGAGGTCCGCGAGGTCCACGCGCTCGATGTCACCCCCGATGCTCCCTTCGGTGAATGACAGCGCCATCCACGGCTCGAAGCGCGTGATCACGCGCGGTTTCACGTCCGGGTGCTTGTAGAGATAGAAATTCAGCCCGTCGGCGAAGGCGTCCATCAGGCGCCGGAGCCAGGCCGGGCTGCGGCGATACTGCGCCCGCAGCGAGTCGGGCTCGATAAAGAGCTTCATCCGCAGGTCGCTGTAGATCGCGCCGGGGCCATCGGCTTCGGCGAGCCGGCCGAGCGCGTTCAGGTAGTTCGTCTCGACGCGGTTGAAGTCGTCCTCGGCCTGGGCGTACTCCATCCCGAACACCGCGTCGGCGTCAGTCTTCCCATAGACGTGCGCGATGCCCCAATCGTCGCGGATGATGGTGACGTTGCGCGCCTCGCGCTCCCAGCGGGCGACGTCCGTGCCCTGGCTGAGCCAGGCGAGGCCGAGTGTGAGCAGTGCGCTGACGGAGTGCATGGCGACGGTGATGCTACGGCCGGGTCACCGTCAGCCCCGTCACCAGGCCCTCCGTGTTGTGCGCGAAGCGGATCCCGTAGATGCCGTCGGTGGACTTGAGCTTCCCCGGGGCGACAACGTCGGCCTTGGCGTAGGTGGCGACGACCGTACCGTTGATGAGGCAGCTCACCTTGTCACCTTTCACTGACAGCGCGATGTCCTGCGTGACGGGCTGGCCCGGGGCCGCCGCCCGGTGCACCGCGGCGTTCGCCTCGCCCTCTCGCCCGTTCATCCTGAAGGCGTCGGGGCCGAACCCCCGCACGATGAAGGTCCCGTTCCCGTACGCCTCACAGTACAACAGGCTCTCGTGGTCGGTGCCCAGGTCGGTCCCGCCGATGAAGACGCCGTAGGGGTGCGGGTGATCGTTCAGATTCATGTACTTGGGCTCGGTGAAGGTCGCCTTCACCGTATAGTCGCCCTGGGCCGTGTTAGCCGGGTTCCAGTAGGTGGCCGCGGGGCCGGTGGTCACGTGGAGCGCGTCGCCCTGCTTCGCGAGTTTGGCGTCCTTGACCGTCCGTCCTCGCGCCGCGTCCCGGGCGTCCACCGCGCCCTGCCAACCTGGAGCCGATATCCCCCCGCCGCTGACGGCGTGGACCGGCTCCTCTTGTGTCACGGCCAGCGCGGGCAGGCCAAGGATCGTGAGTGTCAAGACGGTGACTGCGGAGATCCGACGCATGCTGTCCTCCTGTAGTTCGCGTGATTGTCGCGACCCGTTACCGGCTCGCCAGGGCGCGGCGGGCGATCGCGACCTCGGGCCGCGCGCCATCGCCCTTCGCCATGAGGTCCAGGAACTCGCGATACTTCCCGCGAGCGGTGGCCATGTCGCCCGTGAGCTCGGCGGCGCGCGCCAGGCCGAACAGGCTGCGGGCGCGGTTGGGCGAGAGCGCCAGCGTCGCCGCATAGGCCTGCGCGGCCTCGGTGGGCTTCCCCACCGATAGGAGTAGGTCGCCCTCGAGCTCGCGGGCGGGAAGGACGGGCCCGGGCGTCACGGGGTGCTTCTGCGTGCCGTCCTCGCGGTCGGCCGCCTGCCGGGCGTGGAGGACGGCGGCGGCCGTGTCTCCCATTACCAGGTCGAGCCATGCCTTCGCCGCGAGCAGCTGGATGGCCACCTGTCCGGCCCAGTACGCCTGCGGTCCGCCGCTCGCCGTGAGCGCGCTGTCGATCCGCGCGAGCTCGAGCAGCTCCTGGCGGGCCGCAGCGCTGTCGTTGCCCCGCGCCGCGCCGATCGCGCGGGCGAAATGTGTGATGCCTTCGGCGGCGGGCCATTCGGGGGCGGCGTGCACGGCGAGCCGCGCGGCCTCGTCCCACGCGCTGCGCTCAAGGGCGACACGGGCCGGAATAGCGGCGCCGGCATACTCGTGCGGGAGGGAGCCGGCCGGAAAACCAGCCGGAGCGGCTGCGGCCTCCGCCGCGACGCGGCGCGCAGCGGTGTCACGCCCCTGCTGCAAGTACGCGTACGTCAGGTAATCGAGGGCGTGGGTCCGCTGGTCCCACATGGCGGTGAGCCCTCGCTCGACTTCGTAGGCGCGCGCGGCCGCCGCCGAGCGGGTGTTCGACGCGATCGCGTCGTCCCAGGCTCCGAGCCGCGTGAAGATGTGTGACGGCATGTGCTGGGCGTGCGGGACGTCGGGCGCGATCTCGGCGTAGCGCCGCGCGGCATCCAGGCCGTGCGCCGCGAGCTGCGGCACGTCGTTCGTGTGGATCAGGTAGTGGGCGAGCCCCGGGTGGCGGGGCTCACGGCGGAACAGCGGCTCGAGAATCGAGTCGGCGCGTTTCTGGTAGGCGAACGTCGTGTCCGTGGCGTTCGCCTGTCCCACCGCGATGAGGGCGAGCGCGTAGAAGATCGCCGCCTCGCGGTCCGACGGGCTGCGGCGTTGCACCGTGTCCATCGCCAGCGCGTAGCGGTCCAGCCGGGTCTTGGGATCCGTCCGGTCGAAGTCGACGTAGTACGCGCGGATCGCGCCCAGATAGTCGCGCTCGCGTGCCGTTCGAGCCGCGGCGACCCCGCGGTCGATCGCCGAGAGCGCCGCCTTCGCGTCCGCGGAAGAGGGCGGGGTCCAGAGCGGGTGCAGCAGGCTCATCGCCTGGCCCCAGAAGGCCATGGCGCAGCTCGAATCCACCGCGGCCGCGGCCGTGAAGGTCTCGCTCGCCTTCTCGTACCAAAAGGAGTGCAGATAGGCGACGCCGTGCTCGACCTCGCGCCGCACGGCGCCACGGCAGGACGTCGCGAACCGCACGTGGCCCAGCCGCTCCCCGTGGCCGCCGTGCTCCTCGGGCACTTGCGCGGCGAGCGGGACGGCGAGCGCGCACGCGAGCAGCGCGAGTCCGGGGATGGAACGGATGGCGTTCACGTGTTCCCTTGATGTCAATACGGATGCAGCGCCTTCACGCGCGCCGCCAGATCGGCCGGGTCAGTCGCCACCACCTGGCCGAAGGGCGACACGTAGATGCGCACCGTGGGCGCGCCCGGGATCACGGTTGGCCCGAACGCGAAACGCCACACGCGCGGGTGCCCGGCCAGCTGGGGCGCGCCCTGCCAGAGCAACGTGGTGGATTGGTTCCCCATCTCCGGCGGGGGCGCGCCGAGCAGCGTGCCCACAGCCGAGAGGGCGACGGCCCACGAGGCGCCTGCGAGCAGCGCGGCGACAAACGCCGCCATCACGGTCAGCCAGAACAGGCGAGCCATCGTGAATTGATAGCGCCGCGCGGCCGGCGGCACAACCAGTCCCGACTCTGACACACTCCTAACTCCGGCCAGTATCCGGGCGACGACTGGGCCGCCATACTTATCCCGACATGCTCCTCGTGGTGGTCGCCCTGCTCCATTGCTGCGACTCGGCGCCGACGTACTCGGGCCGGGAGCATCAGCTCGACGTGCGGATTCCACGGCTGGAGGGCGATGTCGTCATCGACGGCGACCTCGTCGACTCCGTGTGGGCCCACGCCGCCCTGTTGACGGGGTTTTCGCAGTACGCCCCGAACGACGGCCTCCCCGCCGCGGACTCCACTCAGGTGCTGGTGTGGTACTCGGCCACGGCCATCTATTTCGGCATTCGCGCGTTCGAGCAACACGGCCGTCCCACGATGACGCTGGCGAATCGTGACCAGATCTTCGGCGACGACAACGTGCAGATCCTGCTGGGCACGTTTCCCGACGGGAAGCAGGCCTTGATGTTTGCCGTGAATCCGCTCGGCGTGCAGGGCGATGGCTCCTTGATCGAGGGAGCCAACGTCACCGCGAGCGGCTTCATCGGCGGCGCGGTGGTGGGACGGGAGCAACCCGACCTGAGTCCCGACTTCGTGTTTCAGTCGCGCGGGCGCGTCACCGATTGGGGATACGAAATCGAGGTGCGCATCCCGTTCAAGAGCCTCCGCTATCAACCGCGCCAGCCGCAGGACTGGAAGCTGAACATCGTGCGCGAGGTCCAGCACTCGGGCGTCGAGGATTCCTGGTACCCGGCGCGTCGCGCGAGCGCGACGTTCATCGGGCAAGCGGGCAACCTGATCGGCCTGAGCGGCATGCATCGCGGTCTCGTGGTGGACTTGAACCCGGAGGCGACCGGGAAAGCGAGCGGTGCTCCCACTCTCACCCGGGGCTATCGGTACGACGTAGGAGACCCGCAGGTGGGCGGCAACGTCCGCTGGGGCGTCTCGGATAACCTCACCCTCAACGGCACGATCAAGCCGGACTTTTCGCAGGTGGAATCGGACGCGGGCCAGCTCGCGTTCGATCCGCGTCAGGCGCTGTTCTTTCCGGAGAAGCGGCCTTTCTTCTTGGAAGGCAGCGAGCTGTTTCAGGTGCCCCTGAACCTCATCTATACACGTCGTATCGTCCAACCAATCGCCGCGATCAAGCTGACCGGGACAACCTTCGGCACCGACCTCGGCCTGCTCTCGGCGGTGGACCAGAAGTTCGCGTCCGCGTCCGGCACGGACAACCCCATTTTCAACATTCTGCGGGCCCAACGCAGTCTGGGCCGAGGGTCACGCGTCGGGTTGGTTTACACCGATCGGATCGAGGGCGGCGACTACAACCGCGTGGCGGAGGTCGACAGTCGACTGGTCTTCAAGGAGATCTACGGACTGAACTTGCAGCTCGCCGGCAGCCGCACGCGGACCGGCGGCGTGACCACGACCGCGCCGCTGTGGTTGACCCAGTTCACGATTCAGCACCGCATCTGGGGTCTGCGCAGTGTGTTCGCCGGCATCTCGGACCAGTTTCGCGACGCCAGCGGATTCATCGGCCGGGCGGGGATCGTGCATTCGTACGTCGATCCGAGCTACACGGCCTACGGGGGCCCCGGCGCATGGCTGCAGCGGTTCACCGGCGACATCCTGGTGGACGGCATCTGGCAGTACCAGAATTTCATTCATGGGCGTCACCTGCAGGACAAGAAGCTGCACTTCAACGGTAACGCGACGCTGCGCGGCGGATGGAACGTGGGTGCGGGATACTTCGTGGAATCGTTCGGCTACGATTCCGCTCTCTATGCCGGCGACAGTCTGGAAGTGCCGCTCGGCGGCGGCGGCCTCGACACGGTGCCGTTCACGGGACAGCCGACGATCACGAACGGCGAATACATCGTCCAGATCGGGACGCCGCAGTGGAAGCATTTCAGCGGCAGCGGGTTTTTTCTGCAAGGCCACGATGAGAACTTCTTCGAGTGGGCCTCGGCCGATCTGCGACTGCTGAGCGTAGACGTGTCGTACCGCCCCACGGAGCGGCTCCGCAACAGCGTCAGCTACTTCTGGCAGCAGGTGAACCGCCGCACCGACGGCAGCCTAGTGAACGTCGGTCGCGTGCTCCGGGCCAAGGTCGAATACCAGGTTTCGCGTCCGCTGTTCGTACGGGTGGTGGGCCAGTACATCCAGGACAAGACCGACTCGCTGCGCGACGACTCGCGCACCGGTGCGCCGATTCTCATCAGCGGACCGGGCGGCCTGACTCGCTCCGCCGCTTCGCACAGCAATCTGTTCCACGCCGACGTGCTGCTCAGCTATCAACCGGTCCCGGGGACGGTAGTGTTCGCGGGGTACGGCAGCGACATGGTGGACCAGGACGCATTCCAGTTCCGCGGCCTCACGCGGACGGACGACGCGTTCTTCGTCAAGTTGAGCTACCTATTCAGGCTGTGATCATCGGTGTAGACAAGCCGCCGCCGCCCTGATAGCTTCGCCGCTTCCCAATCGACCTTATGCCGCCTTTTCTCGCAGAGCTGTTGGGGACCATGCTGTTGATCATCCTGGGCGATGGCGTGGTCGCCAACGTGGTACTCGCTAAAACCAAAGGCCAGGACGCCGGGTGGATCGTCATCACCGCGGGCTGGGCCTTCGGCGTCGCGGTCGCGGTGTATGCCGTCGGTAGCTTCAGCGGCGCGCACCTGAACCCCGCAGTGACCATCGGCCTCGCCTCCATCGGCAAGTTCGCGTGGGCCTCGGTCCCCGGCTACATCGCGGCACAAATGCTCGGTGCGTTTCTCGGTGCCACGATCGTCTGGCTCGCCTACCTGCCGCACTGGCCTGTCACGGAGAGCCAGCCTGGGAAGCTGGCAGTGTTTTGCACCGCCCCCGCCATCCGCAATACGACTGCGAATTTGCTCACCGAGGTCATCGGTACCTTCCTGTTGGTGCTGGGTGTGCTGGCCATCCTGACGCCGAAGAACCTCAACCCGGTCCACGGCTGGGACGCGGGGTTCGGCCCGTTCCTGGTCGGTATCCTCGTGTGGGCCATCGGCCTGTCGTTGGGTGGGCCCACCGGCTACGCCATCAACCCGGCCCGCGACCTGGGTCCCCGTCTCGCGCACGCGCTGCTGCCGGTTGCGGGAAAGGGTGGCTCCGATTGGGGCTATGCGTGGATACCGGTGGTCGGACCGATCGTCGGTGGCCTGATCGCGGCGCTGGTCTATCGGGCGTATTGGCCGGCATGAAGCACATCCTCGCCCTGGACCAGGGCACGACGAGCTCGCGCACCATCGTGTTCGATCATGGCGGCAATGTCGTCGCGTCGGCGCAGCAGGAGTTTCGCCAGATCTTTCCCAAGCCGGGCTGGGTCGAGCACGACGCCAGGGAGATTTGGGCCACACAGCTGCACACGGCGAAGGAAGCCGTGGCGAAGGCCGGGCTGACCGCCGCCGACATCGCCGCCATCGGGATCACGAATCAGCGGGAAACGACCGTGGTATGGGACCGTGCGACGGGCGAGCCGGTGCACCACGCGATCGTGTGGCAGGATCGCCGCACGGCCGCCGCGTGCGATCGGCTGAAGGCCCGCGGGCTGGCGCCGCTGATCAAGCGCAAGACGGGGCTCGTGGTCGACGCGTACTTCTCCGGCACGAAGCTCGAGTGGCTGCTGCGCAACGTGCCGGGCGCGCGCGCCAGGGCGAAGGCCGGCAAGCTGGCGTTCGGCACCGTGGACTCGTGGCTGGTGTGGAATCTCACCGGCGGCCGCGTGCACGTGACCGATCCGAGCAATGCGTCGCGCACCATGCTCTTCAATCTTCGGACCGGCGATTGGGACGACGCGCTGCTCAAGGTGTTCGGCGTCCCGCGCTCGGTGTTGCCGGCCGTCGGCTCGTCGAGCGAGGTGTACGGCGAGACCACGCTGTTCGGTGGTCGGATCCCGATCGCCGGGATGGCGGGTGACCAGCAGGCCGCGCTGTTCGGCCAGGCGTGCACCCAGCCCGGGATGGTGAAGAACACCTACGGCACCGGCTGCTTCATGCTCATGAACACGGGAGCGAAGCCGATCGCCTCCAGGAACAATCTCCTGACCACGGTGGCGTGGCGCATCGGGAAGCGCACCGAGTACGCGCTGGAAGGCAGCATTTTCATCGCCGGCGCGGTGGTGCAGTGGCTGCGCGACGGCCTCGGGATCATCAAGTCGTCGTCCGAGGTGGAAGCCCTGGCCGCGCAGGTGACCGATCCCGAGGGCGTGTACCTCGTCCCCGCGTTCGCCGGCCTGGGCGCGCCGCACTGGGATCAATATGCGCGCGGCCTGCTCGCCGGCCTCACGCGCGGCACCACGGCGGCGCATATCGCGCGCGCGGCGCTCGAGGGCATCGCGTTTCAGGTGGCGGATGTGCTGCGGGCAATGGAAGCCGATGCGAAGATCAGGCTCAAGGAGCTGCGGGTGGATGGCGGTGCGTCCGCCAACAATCTGTTGATGCAGTTCCAGTCGAATCTGCTGGGCGTTCCCGTGGTGCGGCCCAAAGTCACCGAGACGACCGCGCTGGGCGCGGCGTATCTCGCGGGATTGGCCGTGGGCTACTGGACGGACCAGCAACAGATCGCGGCCCAGTGGCAGGTGGATCGCCGCTTCATGTCCGCGATGCAACCCGCTCAGCGCAAGCTGCTCGAGGCCGGGTGGCGCAAGGCGCTGGACCGGGCTCGGCGCTGGGAAACGGCGAGCTGAAAGGGCTCTCCATGGAAGTGATCATTCAGCGAAGCTACGAGGAGATGAGCAGGACGGCGGCGCAGATCGTCGTCGAGGTGCTCAACACCAAGCCCAACGCCGTGCTCGGCATGGCGACCGGATCCACCCCGCTCGGCCTGTACCAGGAGCTGGTGCGGCTGCACAAGGCGGAGCAGATCGATTTCTCCCGGGTCACGACGTTCAACCTCGATGAGTACGTGGGCCTGCCCATGAATCACCCGCAGAGCTACCACTACTTCATGCACGAGCACTTCTTCCAGCATGTCAACATCCCCCGGCACAACATCAACATCCCCTCGGGCACCACCAGCAATTACCCGGCCTTCTGCCAGTGGTACGAGCAGCGCATTGGGGAGTGCGGCGGGATCGACCTGCAGATCCTGGGCATCGGCTCGGACGGGCATATCGCGTTCAACGAGCCGGGGAGCTCGCTCAGCTCGCGCACCCGGCTCAAGACGCTGTCGAAACAGACGATCGACGACAACGCCCGGTTCTTCGACGCCCGAGAGGACGTGCCGGTCTACGCGATCACCATGGGCGTCGGGACCATCCTCGACGCACGCAAGCTGGTGTTGGTGGCGAGCGGCAAGCACAAGGCCAAGGCGATTGCCCAGGCCGTCGAGGGACCGGTCACCAGTATGGTGACGGCCAGCGCCCTCCAGCTGCATCGTGATGCGATCGTGATCACCGACCAGGAGGCCGCCGCGGACCTGACCATGCGCGATTACTACGAGTTCATCTACGCGGCCAAACCAGCCGCGCCCAAGTCGTGACGCCTGCACGCGTAGGGTTGTCGCTGCTGCTCGCAAGCGGTCCCGCTGCCGCGGCCGCTCTGCAGCTCCCGGGGAAGCGGGCGCTCGTCTATACCACGGCCGAGAGCACCAGCTTTCGGTTGACCCCCACCGACACGCTGACGTTCAGGCCATCCGAGTCGACGTCGGAAGGGAAAGTGTACGTCTTTGTCGATCCGAAGAAGACATTCCAACCGTTCATCGGAATCGGCGGCGCCCTGACCGACGCCGCGGCCGAGACGTTCGCGAAGCTCCCCACGGCCCGGCAGGACGAACTGATCGCCGCCTATTACAGCGCGGACAGGGGGATCGGGTATACGCTGGCTCGGACCAACATCCACAGCTGCGACTTCTCGAGCGAGAGCTATACCTACGTGACGGAAGGCGATAAGGACCTGACGTCGTTCTCCATCGCGCATGACTTGCGCTACCGAATCCCGCTGATCAAGCGAGCCCTGGCGGCGACCGGCAACCGGCTCAAGCTGTTCGCCAGTCCCTGGAGCCCGCCGGCATACATGAAGGACAACAACGACATGCTGCACGGCGGCCATCTGCGCCCGGAGTTTTACCGCGCGTGGGCCATCTATTACACGAAGTTCATCAAGAGCTACCGGCAGGCGGGCGTGCCCATCTGGGGCATCACCGTCCAGAACGAGCCGATGGCGACTCAGACCTGGGAGTCGTGCGTCTATCAGGCGACGGACGAGCGAGACTTCGTCAAGAACTATCTTGGCCCGGCGATGGTCGAGCAGGGGCTGCGCGGCGTCCACGTCATGGTGTGGGACCACAACCGCGACCTGATCGTGCAGCGGGCCCAGACGATCCTGGACGATCCGGCGGCGGCGAAGTACGTGTGGGGGATCGCGTTTCACTGGTACGAAGACTGGTCGGGTGGAACGCAGATGTACGACAACGTGGCGCTGGTGCACCAGCTCTACCCGACCAAGCACCTCCTGTTCACCGAGGGCACGCCGGCAAACTTCGACTCGACGGCGTACGGCCGCTGGAGCCTGGGCGAGGCATACGGGCGGTCGATGATCCACGATTTCAATTCGGGGACCGAGGGTTGGACGGACTGGAACATTCTGCTCGATGAGCGGGGCGGTCCCAACCACGTCGGTAACTTTTGTTTTGCGCCGGTCCATGCCGACACGCGCACGGGCACGCTGATCTACACCAACTCGTACTACTATATCGGCCACTTCTCGAAGTTCATCCGTCCGGGCGCCCGCAGGATCCTGGCGTCGCCGAGCCGCAGCATGCTGCTCACGACGGGCTTCGTCAACGACGACGGGAAGGTGGTCGTGGTCGTCATGAACCCCACGGCACAAGGCGGACCGTATAACCTCACCGTCGGCGGGGCCTCGGTCGAGATCACTACGCGGCCGCACTCCATTCAGACCGTGGTGTTCTAGCGTCGTGAGCGATCGTCCCATCATCCGCGTCCAGCACATCGTCAAGTCGTTCGGCGACGTCAAAGCTGTCAACGACGTCTCGTTCGACGTGCGTGCCGGCGAGATCTTCGCGTTCCTCGGGCCGAACGGGGCCGGCAAGACCACCACCATCAAGATGCTCACCACCCTGCTGCGGCCGACCAGCGGCTCGCTCGAGCTCGACGGACTCGACCCGACCGCACATCCAACCGAGGTCCGCAAGCGGTTCGGCGTGGTGTTCCAGGATCCCAGTCTCGACGGCGACCTCACGGCGTGGGAGAACATGGACATCCACGGCGTGCTGTACCACGTGCCGCGCCACGCGCGGCGGGAGCGGTGCGAAGCCCTGCTGCGGATGTTCGAGCTGTGGGAGCGGCGCAATGACTTGGTGAAGACGTTCTCCGGCGGCATGAAGCGCCGGCTCGAGATTGCCCGCGGGCTGTTGCACACGCCGAAGGTATTGTTTCTCGACGAGCCGACGCTCGGCCTCGATCCGCAGAGCCGCAATCAGATGTGGAGCCACGTGCAGAGCCTGCGGGCGAGCGAGGGCGTGACGGTGTTCCTCACCACCCACTACATGGACGAGGCGGATCGCGTGGCGGATCGCATCGCCGTGATCGACCACGGCCGGCTCGTCGCGACCGGCTCGTCGGCCGAGCTCAAGGCACAAACCGGCAGCGATTCGCTCGAGGCGGCCTTCCTCGCGCTCACCGGCACCACCATCCGGGACGAGAGCGCGACCGCCGCGGACCAGATGCGGCAGGTCATGCGGGTGTGGCGGAGATGACGGCATGAGCGTCATCTTCATTCTCTGGCTGCGAGAGGTGAAGAAGTACATGCGCTCGCGCGTGCAGATCGTGACGTCGCTCGGCGGCCCGCTCATGTACCTGGGCGTGCTCGGCTTCGGCCTCGCGCCGGTGTTCCAGCGCGCCGGTGAGGGCAGCTACCTCCAGTTCATGGCGCCCGGCGTGATCGGCATGACGGTCCTGTTTACGGCCATGTTCTCGGGGATCGCCATGTTGTGGGACCGCCAGTTCGGATTTCTCAAGGAGACGCTGGTCGCGCCGGTGCCGCGCCTGGCGATCATGATCGGGCGGACCTTGGGGGGCGCTACAGTCGCGGTGCTGCAGGGCACGCTGATTTTTGTCGTGACCTTGATCGCGGGATTTCGACCGGTGAGCTGGATCGCCGTGCCGCTCGCGTTTCTCGTCATCGGGCTGATCGCCGTGATCTTCTCGGCGCTCGCGACCGCGATCGGGTCGAGCCTCAAGGAGATGCAGGGCTTTCAGATGGTGATGAACTTCCTCGTGATGCCGATCTTTTTTCTCTCGGGGGCGATCTATCCGCTCGAGGGGCTCCCCGCGGTCCTGGCGGGGCTCACCCGCGTCGATCCGCTGACGTACGGGGTCGACGGCGTGCGCGGACTGCTGACCGGGAGGACGCATTTCGGCGTTGCGCTGGACGTCGCCGTGCTGGTCGGCGTCGGGGTGCTCTTCGTGCTCGCGGGCGCGTGGCGGTTCTCGAAGATCGAGGCGTAAGCTGTGCTACTGCGCCGCGAGAGCCGCTAACGTCTCCGCCGCGGCGATGTTCTGCAGCAGCTGCTGCGGTACGCCGTGCCGCCGCTGTAAGTAGGCCGGGTCGTTGTACGACAGCCACACTCTTCCCCGGTCGTCCTCCCAAACGAGAATCTTGAGCGGCAGATCGATCGCTATGCTCGGGGCGGCCAGCATCACGGGGGTCCCCGCCCTGGGATTGCCGAAGACCAGCAGTTTGGTGGGCCGCATGTTCAGTCCTGCCTTCGCGGCCTCTCCACTGTGATCGACCAGCGCGAACAGCGTGACACGCCTGGCCTCGAGAATGCTCTTGAGCTTATCGACCGTTTGATCCACGGAGTGATTGCTCGGCTTGCTGATGATTCCGTCGGCCGCAGCGGGTGCCATGCGGGTCTGCTCGCTCTGTCGAGAATTGCGCGCGGCAAAGACGAGTGCGATCGTGACCACGGACACGGAGGAACGAGCAAGCATGAATGGGTCGCCTTTCTAGATGTGGTGTCGGAACGAGCGCTACAGTAAGTTAGCGCCGCATGCCTATTCCTTATTATCACGTAGACGTATTCACGAATTCTCTGTTCGCGGGAAATCCTGCCGGCGTGTGCATTCTCCCTTCGTTTCCTTCCGATCAGATCATGCGAAACATCGCGGCTGAGAACCGACACTCTCAGACCGCTTTTGTCGTCAAGCGCACCGCTGGTGATTTCGACCTCCGGTGGTTCACACCCAAGGTCGAAGACGATCTGTGCGGCCATGCCACGCTGGCGTCCGCCTATGTGCT
>Ga0209239_1001793_pt1 | contig 12816 bp, 17 predicted proteins | sample GraSoi013_2_20cm_FD_185824 | JGI IMG/M metagenome (GOLD analysis project Ga0209239, IMG submission 185824) | Grasslands soil microbial communities from the Angelo Coastal Reserve, California, USA - Sample 10_02_2013_2_20cm (SPAdes) (version 2) | ecosystem: Environmental > Terrestrial > Soil >...
CCCGCCGCCATTGTGGCTATCGAGAGGTAGGTTCCGACAAGGTTGAAGTTTACACCAGGAAGATATCCAGGCAGGGAAAGTCCCAGAGCTTCTGTTACAAGTGCCATGCCTCCCAAAATCGCCGATATCGCGATTCCTCGAGTACTGAGGAGCATCTTTCTAGGAACAATCGATGCCACTGCAGGAGGAACTCCACCCGGAGAGGTTGGCACGGCCCGAACATTCTTTGGGCTATCCGACATACGATTCAAGAATGGGATTCAGGATCGATATAACTTTGGCGGATATGGGACAAATCGGACGCAAAATCGGTTTATAAGTACATACGGGGCTCGCGTGGAGGCTTTTCCAGATTTGTATAAAAGCTCCGAGCCTACAAGAGCTAGCCGAGTCCCACACTTTGCAGGAAGGACTGCCACAAACCCAACTCGTCAATTCCGAAATCGATTCCAAGTCTAAAGCTATCATAAAGATGAAGGGACTATCGTGGAAGTACGAAGGGTCGACAGAAGACGCAATCCAAGGAATAGATCTCGAAGTCGCCCCAGGCGAAGTTATCATAATAACGGGGCCGAGCGGCGCAGGAAAGACGACACTCTGCAGAACAACGAATGGTCTGATACCTCATTTCTTTCGCGGAGATCTCCAAGGAAACGTAACGATCGCGGACTTGGACATTAGGGTTTATGATGTTCCGGTTCTCTCAGCCATAACAGGATTATGCTTTGACAACCCTTCAAACCAGCTCTTCAACTCGACGGTCGAGGAGGAACTGGCATTTGGCCCCGAAAACTTCTGCCTGCCATCGACCGAGATAAGAAACCGTGTCAACGAAGGCCTCCAAATCTCTCGGCTTGTGGGAATGGAGAAGAAGAGCCCTCATAGCCTATCCGGAGGCCAGCAGCAAGCGTGTGCGATTGCCGCAATCGAAGTGATGCATCCTCAGATACTGGTTCTCGACGAGCCCACATCAAACCTAGACCCGATTGGGACCACCCTCGTTTTCGAAAGGATCAGAGAACTTGTCAAGACTGAGAAAAGAACTGTGATCATCGTTGAGCACAAGCTGGAAGACGTCCTGCCCTTCGCAGACAGAATGATAGTTCTGTCCAATGGCAGGATAGTAGCCGACGACAAGCCCCTCAATGTCCTCTCCAGAGCCAGCTTGATCGAGGGAATGGAGATCCAGGTCCCCGATGTTACGCGCCTTGCCTACAAACTCATGGAGAAAGGGATCAATCTCGACAAGATACCGGTAACACTAGATGAAGGCATCGAGGCATTCAGAAAAATTCTGAGCCATCGAATCGTCCTTCCGAAGACCAGTCTTCGAAACAGTGACAAGAAGCCACCTATGCTTTCCGATCGCATCTCGGTCCAGTGCGAAGGAGTAGCGTACAACTATCCTGACGGTACGCAGGCGATCTCCGAACTAAATCTTACTCTTAGAGAAGGCGACTTTGTAGGCTTCGTCGGGCAGAACGGCTCGGGCAAAACGACAACGGCGAAGCTCCTGAATGGACTCTACAAGGCCTCGAAGGGAAGGATCAAGATCTTCGGAGAGGATTCATCGGGAAAGGAAGCAGACGAGCTAGCCAGTATCGTGGGCTACAGTTTTCAGAACCCAGACGACCAGTTCTTTGCCCGAACGGTCAAGGAGGAACTGGAATTCGGACCCAAGAACAAGAAACTGCCTCCGGATGAGATAGGCCGTCGGGTCAGGGAAGTCGCAAGGGACCTGGAAATAGAGAATTATCTCAGCCACAGTCCATTCTCCCTAAGCCAGGGACTTCGTCAGAGGGTCGCCTTCGGCTCGATCATGACCCTAGAGCCTCGAGTGCTCATTGTAGACGAGCCGACGACTGGCCAAGACTACGCGCGCGCCAAGACTGTAATGGAGATCTGTAAGAGATTCAACGACACCGGCAAGACAGTGATCATCATAAGCCACAACATGAACCTCGTCGCGGAATACTGTAACTTAATCTTCGTTTTCAGACGAGGAGCCATATTCATGTCGGGGAGTCCAAGAGAGGTTTTCTCAGCACCGGAGAAGTTGATAGAGACGTCTCTCGCTCCGCCGCAAATCACTTCACTCTTTCAGGCTCTCTCATCAGAATTCGATCTGCCGCGCGACATTCTCGATGTTGAAAGCGCAATCGCGTATCTCACAGGATAGCCTGAACCATCGTTGACCCATCGGCAGGATAATTTTCGATGAGCGTTCTGAACCTCTTCAGCTACAAGGAAGAAGACAGTCCGATCCATCGTCTGGACCCCAGAGTCAAGTTTCTCTGGTTCTTTGCATTCACACTTCCCGCGGTCGCATGGACTGATCCTATATGGCTGACGGCACTATTTTTCGCGATAATTTCTGTGGGGCTTCTCGCGAAGCAGAGCCTCAAGGCAATCCTGAAACCACTTGTGTTTCTAACCCCCGCCCTAGTCTTCCTCATTCTGTTCAACATCTTCTTCTACGGACCCACTGGGCTCGGCGTCTCCTCCACTATCCAGCCCCTCATCATCGGCTACATCATTCCCAAGATCGGTAGCTTCGGCCCTTACGGAAAGCTGACCATCGAGAACCTCGTCTACGCGGTCGGAGCCATGGAGAGGCTCATAATAATCGCCACCGCAGGCAGGCTTCTCCTCACCTTCACCTCGCCGACGGAGGTTGCTCTGGCCTGGAGCAAGTTCCGTGTTCCTGTAGAGATAACCACGGCCATAAGCGTGGCCTTCGGATTCCTACCGGTCACCGCTAGGCAGGCAACTACAATATTCGAAGCGCAGAAGGCCCGGGGCTGGAGGATTAAGACCAGGAATCCCGTGAAGGCTCTGAGGCTCTACATCCCAGCCATTATTCCAACTATAGTAAGATCATTTACAAGGGCTGAGTTTCTCGCAGCAGCAATATCATCAAGAGGATTCGGCTACAACCCCGGCAAGAGAACTTCCCTAAGGGTGATTAGAATGACCCGCAAAGACTATCTCGTTGTCGCATTCTTCATCGCCTTCCTAGCCGCAAGCCAAGTCACCGGCTCCTTCGGACTCAACATCGCAGGTTACAAGTTTACGGCCTGTCTCGTCCGGAGTTATCTCCATGCACCCTGCTAGCCAACCTTTGATCTTGGCCCTCCCACTCGTGACAGACCCAGTCGAGTCCTATTTTCCGATTATAGGTCACGCAGGCCAAGCATCACGCAGAAGATTCGAAACTTGGAAACTGTTCCGTTTCAAGCCCGACAAGCGCAGAACAAGCCCGGATTGACGATCGGGGAAGACGATTTGACCTCGCGCAGTTTTCACGCTGACCTGCACGCTGACCTCCACGATATCCAAAGCGCCTGACCAGCCCATAACACGCCCGGAATCACGAGACTCGCCCAGATCTTGTTCAACCAGCTGGACCCCTCTCCAAAAATCTCAAAAACGTTGATCCTCGTGACGCAGAACTGCTCTTTGTACGAGGCATGGACGCGTCTATGAAGAGACGTTCCTCAATCTGCCACCAGGAAATCATCGTGAATCTTGCATGTACGTCTCAGCGAGAATTTCTTGGACCCCGGGATAGGCGGTTCTTATCCTCGCTACCGCTCGGGTTAGACTCTCACTGGTCAGAAAGGACAGTTCATAGCTTATCCCCCGGCCTCTAAGAACAATGACCTGAGGGCTTTTCCATTCAATCAATTTCGGAAAGACGGGTATCCAATCTAGACTTCGCACGACAACCGATCTGCCCTGAATCCTGAGCCAGCCGTGGGTCTTCCTTCTCGTTCGCGCGATTGCTATCCATAGCGGGAATCCTGAGTAACCCATGAGTGCTACTACTCCGGCTACGAGTCCGAATGTCCCGAGAGCGCCTAGCACGAGCAATAGAAATAGTCCGACAAGCACGTTCCAAAAGGCAACATAGGCTAGGAGAACCACGTACCTCGCAGTGATCATTAGTCGGACTTGCACGGGGAACTCCTCGACCGGGACCCACGGCACTTCCAGAACTGTGGAATTCTGCTTGATGATCGACGCGGCCCGAGACGCTTCCTCGGGACTCTTGAATCGCAGATGGCTGCGTCGAAAGGCTAGGCGTCTACTGAGTCCGGTGATGCGAAAACTGTTAGGCTCGGTCCATACGAGCCTGCGTGGTCGCAGTTCGAGAGACCCTTCATTTGTAACAACCCGGACCCGATTCTCGCCCAGGACGACGGATGCCGGGGTCCACAGCCTTCCTCCATGAGTCGCAGCGCTTAGTACTTCTCGGATTGTGAATCGTGACCGTTTGGATTCTGCCTCAAACGAGTCCAGATAGACGCGCCTTGATCGAGACTAAGATCGAGTCATTCTCAGATAAGTCTAGAAGGTTACGGTAAACCGCTACTTCGCTAAACTCTTATTTCGAGTCATGCCGATAAGCGCGCACGAATTATTTTCGGGATTTCGCGGAGAAACGGATACCTCATGCCGGGATTAAGGGTAAAGCGGAATGTTTATTGTAAAGCGTCGCCCATAAGAGTAAAGTGATTGTTACATGGGCTCCATCGTAAGGGTGAGCCGGAAACACCAGGTCGTGGTCCCGCGAGAGGCCCGGGAAGCGTTAGGAGTCGGCGCTGGGGACGAACTGGTTGTCGAGGTTGAGAAGGGGAAGGTTATGATCAAGCCCCGGCCGCGCAGTTATGCTAGGCACATGCTAGGGTTGCACAAGGATGTCTGGAAGGGCGTCAAGCCAGATGAGTACGTGAGGAAGGAGCGAGAATCATGGGCGAGAGAGGCCTCCTCAAAAGCCTAGCCAGGCACAAGCTGGTCGGAATCGACACTTCACCCTTCATCTACCATCTCGAGAAGGATCCGGAGTATTCCAAACTGACACTCCGGCTACTCGAGGAGGTTGAGAACGGCAGCCTCAAGGCCCTCACTTCCACCCTCACGTTGATGGAAGTGCTCGTCAGGCCAAAGCAGATCGGAAACATGCAAGCGGCCGAAGACTACAGATTCCTTCTAAAGACCTTCCCAAATCTCGCGTTGAAACCGATAGATGATAATTGTGCAGAGAGGGCTTCGGACCTAAGAGCCGCCTATGGCCTCAAACCGCCGGACGCTATCCAGATTGGCACCGCACTCTCAAACCGCGCAACCGGCTTCGTTACCAATGACGACAAACTGAAGAGAGTCAGCGAGCTGCAGATAATTGTTCTGGGCGACTATGTGGAGAGATGACTGAGCCCCTACAAGCGGGGGGCATTCGATGCCGGGAGCCGGGTTCCAAACCGACCAGGAGTCAGATCCTTCAACCCTCTCTCGTCACAGATGGGGCGTCCCGAATTTCACGCGAAACGCTATAGCTAGACGAAGTCGGGTATGAGCCGTTTCGTCCGTTTCATGTAGCTGGCGTAGTCTTGGCCGAGCTCGGACAGCAGGGTTTTCTCTTCCACTCTGATCCGGTAGCCGTAGGAGAGGCTGAAGACTCCGAGCAAGACCAGCAATCCTCCCAAGGACTGCACAGCCAGACCCAGTCCGATGAACGTGATCAGGACGCCCGTATAGGATGGGTGTCGGATCAGACGATAAGGACCCCTCGTCACAACCTGGTGGTCCGTGGCTACCCGGACAGTCAAGGAGAAGAACCGTCCCAGGACGGCGATTGCCACTGCCGGGCCAGAACGCCGAGCAGCATCAGGAAAATTCCGGGATAGAAGACCCAATCAGGCAATACAACTACACCAGCGTACCCGAAGCTTAGCGCGAGCCCGATCGAGATGAAGACAGTGAAGATGATCAAGGCCCCAGAGCCACGATCCCTCCTCACCCGTGTCGCTCCTCGCCCTCGAAGCCTTGGAACCAGCACCGCTCCGAACAGCTCACTCACAATCCAGACGAAGTAGCCAGTGTCGAAGAGAACGAGCCCGAGACCCGAGGCGAATACCGGCAAAGCTGCCAAATCGAGCACCAGCTACTCCAGGCGAGTCTATAGAAGACTAGTGAAAGAATCGCGCGGAGCTCGTAATACGATAACTGTAACCGGCCCAGAATCAGGGTCCTGTTGAGCGACGCTTGGTGGTATTGCGTCTTGGTCTCCGTCGATTCTCTCTGCGTGGCTGGCGTAGGTCCATCAGCCACATCGCTTGTAGGCTGGTCAACAGTCCTCGCACTCCCTTCCGGACCCGAGCGGTTCTAGAATCCTTTCGCCACAGTGCTCGCAGACTAGTACTCGGCCGATGAACTGAGGGTCGGAACGGTATCGGACCTCGCGATATGTAGGCTCTCGGCAGCGCGGACAGAAGATCTTCAGATCCATGCTCTGCATGGGAACTGTTAGATCGTCTGGAAGAAGAAAGGTGAGAGAGCTCCGAAAAATTTGGTGAAACTATTGTTATGCCCAAGTATACGCGTCCACTGGCAAAGGCGGCAGCACTCGCTACATCATCGAGTGGGAGACCACACTAGAAAAGTACCAGTCTCAAGTCCCGTCCTACTCAGCCCACGAAATTAGCATAACTCGATAAACGTCTACATCTGCAGTCGGTTCCATTGCATCGAAAGCGTATCGGAGCCTCTCGTCCGGACCAGACACCACGCAGAATTTCGACTAGCTCCAAAAGGCCTCCCTCGCCACTCAAATCTTGATTTCTGCCAGTGTCCTTGCTCTGACCTCTCTTATGTCTCTGAAGTGAGGATCTTCGTGGAGAAGTCTCTATCTGAAGCTATTTCGTCTCTCTCGGAGAAGGTGGTCGATAACTTCGCTAGCGTCCGCAAAGCGAGAGAGGACCCCCGCAGAATCCTCAATGTCGGCGGCGCGCTTCAGAACCAGACCATGCTTCGTCTCCTCGAACACTACTCTGTCGCCCTCCGCGAACCCAAACCTCCTCCGGAGCACGGATGGAATCGTGGTCTGACCCTTCCGAGTCACACGGGAGTAATACCGCACGATCAGCTCATCGTCCAACAGATAACACCTCACACGATGTATTACGGCTATCTAGGTTTGGGGTTTCGCTGAGCTGGTCGGGACTCTACACAAGTCGTGCTAAGAGCAGTATCAGCCCGATAGCGTATGCAGCTCCCCGGTGAAGCTTCAACAACAACCTAGCGTTCCCGCTTGTCTCCGGAGCATACTCTCTCTCATTCGTCAGGACTGCCATGTGATGCATCTCGACCACCGTGATCCCTAGAAAGACCGCCAAGCCAACGCCAACGAGATCAATCCGGAGCCCTTGGATATAGTAGCTAGCCAGCACGGGCATGAAACCCCAGGCCACGCCAAACCCGGGATACGAGTGTAGCCACTTGGGCGTCTCGACCGGATAGAACAACGCGAAGAATCCTCCCAGTACAACGAAACTCAGGAACCAGAGAGAGTAGAGGAGCGACATGTAGACGCCAACAGCAACCCCGACCAGAACCGCCAAAACCCCAACCCATCTAATCGCTGCCCGGTTCATCCTCGGAAAATATGGGAGATACTTCTCCCCACTTCCGGCTATGTCGATATAGTGGGCCCCGATAACAAGACCGAAGAAACCTGCGAGCATCGTCAGAAGATAGCGATCTAGGTGAAACTCCGGGGCAAGAGTCGACGCGACTGTGACCCAGGAGAATAGGACCATGCTGAACGGCCAGCGGAGGCCAAACCACCAGACATTCTTTCGCCAGATCCCGACAAGATCTGGCTCCACAAGAGGAAGAGCCGGGTCACTCATGCGCCGCGCTCAGCTCCGACATTTATAGAAGGTTCCGGCATATCATCCACGACTCCAGTCGTGAACCCTGAACGTGTCCCGATGTAGTTCAAGTTCGTAACGGCCTATCCTTGCCGGGCGGAGCTTGAGTATGAAAATGGGGAGCGTGCCATCCTGTTAACCCAGAACGAAACAATCGGAACGTACCAGACTAACAGCCTGACGTGCACTCCGAGAAACAGCCAGTCCCAGGGGGTAGCAAGCGACAAGAGCACTACCACTGTCAATACGCTCATTCTGTTTCGCGCCGTACGGAACCTTATCATGATCTCTCCATCGACCAGATGCTCCTCTTCCCTCGCGATGATATGGGCAAAAGTGGCCATGATCACCAGTGTACCCGCTAGGTCAGCTGTGAAAAGGATCGACGCATACTCCTGGACACTGTCCGGGTTGAAGGTTGAGACGACCTGGTCGAAGAGGTACGGGAATATCGCCACAAGGATGAGGAGGACAACGTTGAGGAATGTTACAAGTCGGGTCTCGATCGGGAGAACCGACATGTCGCTGGTATAGATTATCCAGCTCGTAATCAAGAGAAGAAAGACGAAGAGAAACTCGAGAACATTCCGGTTGATGTCACTCACTGTCGACGATTGGGCGTTGGTTAGGACAAGACTGATCGCGCCTATCGACAGCGACAATCCATAGATGAGATCGGAGAGCGACTCTAACCTAGGTCGAGGCCGTCGACGCGGCCTGTCTCCCTCTTGCGTGGACAACATCACGTCGCAGAAGTCAGCCTACATATGGGGTTTTACAGTCTGCGAGCACGTTTGCCTACCCTCGCGTCAGTTTTTAATCTGATGCGGACGTCGCTGAGTAGAGACCCATATTGGCTAGGGCGGTCCGCGAAGACGCGGGATGGTGGCTGGAGGCTGCGATCGATGATTACGAGTCCGCCCAGCTTCTCTTCAAGGGTGGAAAGTACAGCAAATGCATCCATGTCCTGCACAACTCTGCGGAAAAGGCGCTGAAAGCGGCAATCCTCTCTGAGAGGAAGAGGCCCCCGAGAGGGGCCAGCGGCCACAACCTGGTCCGGCTTCACGCAATGGTTGCTCGACAGGCGAAACTATCCCCGAAGCTGATCAGAACGCTGGACGATCTTTCCCCTCTCTATCTCCCATCCGAATACCCAGACGCTGCTCTCGGGGCACCGGGGACACTATTCAAAAAGGAGCAGGCCCAGAGATATCTCAGAGAAGTGGGAGAACTCGTCCGATGGCTAAAGAGAAGAATATCAAGAGAATAACCAGGCAATACATTCAACGGCTGGCCCGAAACATGACGATCAACAAGGTGATACTGACCGGCTCTTGGGCCTCCGGAACTTATCTGGAGGATAGTGACATAGACCTGATAATCGTCTCCGACGGCTTCTCCGCCATGCCGGTCCCCGAGAGACTGCGCTATCTTCAGAAGGAATGGAAGAACAGGATCCCCTTAGAAGCCTTCGGCTACACGGTCGAAGAGTTTCGAAAGCTTCGACAGAGAAGCACCTACGTGAAGGACGCTATACGCAATGGAATAGTTCTAGAGGAGACTAGGTTTGAGCGTCCGAAGAAGGTTCGGTCTGAGGCTGTTCGAGGGGGCGGCCTTCACAGCCCAAAATGATATGCAAGGCCCATGACTAGCAATCTCGGCGGCCACAAAGACTAGCGCTCATCCAGGATACGTGTCTCCACTCGGCCCACCAGTACTGTTGCACTAACCAACCTAGAACTCTCGATTGAATACGGTGGATAACTAGGCTAGTATCCTGAACAAACAATGGCCCGGAAGATACTAGCGATTTTAACAATCATTCTCGGCGCTTCCAGCAGCATCGCCTACCTCTACTATGCACCATCACACCTCGCACTGTCCATAACCGACCCTCCCCCGACACCCTACAGCAACAACATCACAGCCATCTACATCACGCTGACCACCATCGAGATCCATGCCGCAAACGCTGGCAACAACAGCGGCTGGCAGACACTGGCCACGAATGTCACGGTAAACCTCATGACAACCTTCTCGACACCAAAACTCCTCGGCACAACTCAGCTACCACCAGGCAGATACACCGAACTCCGGTTCTTCTCCAGCCAAGCGATAATCACCATCAGCGGCACCAACAGCACGTACACAATTCCCAGTGGCACACAGACAGGAATCAAGGTGCCAGTCTCTGGCGGAGGCTTCCACATCTATGGTGGAGAAACGATGACAGTCCAGCTGGACTTGTCTTTCAACAACAACGAGATCATGAACAACCCGACCATGACTCTGACGCCGGTCGCCACAGCCAAAGTAATCTAGGAAGAGAACGAGCCCGCGATTTCAGGCGAGCCTACTAAAAGGGTCAACATGGCCCCCGAGGTCAGGTTTCCTCACAGCGTCTTGTCATGCTCAAAAGAGACCCGCCGGATCTCTGGCTGTCAATGATGCTTCTTTCTTTCGAACGAGTCGCGTCTGTGGTCTTTATCGTCTTTTCCAGAGTCTGGACTCGTCTTGGGCCAGGGTCTCGTGGCGGTGCTCCCATGCTTGGTGGTCAGGCATATGTTCTTCGCAGAACGTCTTTCCGCAGTATTCGCACTGTTTGTTCTGTTTTGTCTCTTTGCCGCACTTGTCGCACTTTGTCATTCTGGCCAGGTCTGAACTAGTCTCGATCATATTGTAGTTTAAACCTGTCCGTCGATCATTCTCGGATTCGTACTGTTGTCCCATTCGAGGATCAATTGTCGCAGGATCTTCGCCCGCGGATTTTCCAAGTTCAGCCTAAACATTCGGACCCGTCCATAATCGTGCTCCTCGACAATCGAGGCCTCCGACAGTTCTTGTAAATGTCGATCGGTGGCGCTGTAGCTCTGGTCAGTCTTCCTCGCAATCTCGCTAAGGTGCAGCTCTCCCACGTTGGAGAGGACGGTCAGTATCTTGATTCTGCCGCTGCTGGAGAGGACATTTGCGAGCGAGGCTTTCTGGGGCAAGGTCCTGTTAGGGCCTGCGTACTAGGCTCGACTCTAGCCATCGTCGTATCGCCGAGGCCGGGGCTGTGGGCAGTCCCAGCAGCGTCGTCTTTCCTCTGAACCCCGCGGTCGAGGGCTGGGTCGAGACTATTCCCGTGGCGCTGAGGTTCTGGACATACTTCCAGACCTGGGTATGCGCTCTGAACTGTTCCTTGTACTCCTCGCACGCCATCTTGTAGGCTATCTCACTCTCGCCCATCGACGCGTACGTCTCCTGTGTCCGCTCCAAGGTCCTAGCAAGGCCCAGGAGTAGCAGCTTTTCGTGCAGGTTCAGGTGCTGGGCGTAGTCTGTCCTCATCACCGGGTAGACGCTCTGGGCCGCGGCCCGGACATGCTCCGCCCGGACCTCCCGCGACCCTTCAGTATCAGCATATTTTCCAGCGCGCCAGACCAGTTCGATCGCGTATCTCGCATCGCCTGCCGGCGCCGCCATGTCCGCCACGAAATCCACGACCTGTTCTGATATCGTCCCTTCCTTGAACGCCAGCTCTACTCGTTCTCTGAGGATCGATTCCAGCTGGCTGGCCGAGTACCGGTCGAGCCGTATCAGGTTCCGCTGCAGTGTGCTCTGCGTACTCCTATCGAGATCCTGTAGCTTCTCTATCTCGCGCAGTACCACTATCAGCGACAGTCGTATGGGACGACCGGGCCGCTCCTCCTGAATACGCGTCAGGTTGTAGAGGCTTGTTGATCCTTCCGCGGCGATCAGGACATCGGCCTCGTCTAGTGTGAGAATAATGTGGAGGTTCTTCGTCTCCAGCTGGTCCAGCAGTATATGCAAGAGTTCTTCGCTGGAGAATCCGCGCTGGGGAAACTGCGGGGTGAACTTCTGCAGTACCTGTTTGAGGATCATGAAGAGGCTGCCGCGGAACTCGCGACAGTTGACGTGGATGTACTGGAGGTTCTGCTTCAGTGTCCGGGCGGTGCGTTGAATGTCCATCCCGAACCGTTGCGTCAGAACAGTCTTTCCTGTTCCGATCTCTCCGGTTATCAGGACCTTCGGGCTGGTGGTTCCGGGCTTGTCTATGACGGATCGGAAGAGTTCTGTTAGGAAGCGTAGCTGGGTCTCCCGGTGTGGGAGGCGGGGCGGCAGCCACTCTAGGCTGAGCGGCTCTTCGTTCTTGAATATGGTTGGTTTGGAGAGCGCTTCTCGGACGATCTCGCCGGGTGCGGCTAGGCTGTTCTTCTGCACTTTGATTACTTCCACCGTGTAAGCTCCTAAACTGTACTGTTGAACGTATAAGATGAGCAGAGAGGGGCGAAAGTAAACTCTCCGGGAGAGGAGCAGGGCAGAAAAACAGCCGAGACCATACTACTTTTCGGAGTAGAAAAGATAGCATATCCGATCCGGCAAATCGCCCCAGAATAAGCCCTGATCAGCGATCCGGGAGTGGGGTCCCACGCGGCGGGTTTCGCACGCTTGGAGGCCGCCACACGGCAACTACTGAAAACAGCCGATAAGCCTGTTCTGCGCGACAAACCGGGAATTTCGCGCAATTCTGTTTCAGATGGCGAGACGACACTCTCTAGGATTTAGAAATAAAAAAATTCCCGCGACACAAACGTGCTCTTTGGGAAAGATCCCCGCGATAGAAAGATACGGTTCTTCTAATCCAATCCGTCTTCGTGTCTAGCCGAAGTATTTCTTGACCATCTTCACGCCCACATCGCTCGCAGCCCACTTCTCACCGTTAAACTTGACAGCCCCCAACCGTTCCAGATTCGCCAGATGCTCGCCCAGCTTGTCCGGCGGAAACCCCTTCTCCTTATGACCAGGATAGACCTCACCCAACCCCCGCGCAATCTCACGCGCACTCCGCGGAGTCTCACAAATCCGAACAATCTGAATATTCACCTCAGTGGTCGTGAGTATCCGGAAGATCTCCTCTTCAGACATCCTCGGCTTCGTCAAACCAAAACTCGTCGTACCAGACACCTGCGTCGGCCCAACCTTCGGCCCATTCCGATGACGCCGCAAGAACGAGTAAGACAACGCGCCCCATGTCCCGATCAATAACGCCCAGAGAAAGCCCGCATTCTCCAGTAGCCCGAAGACCCCGTCGAACTGCAAAACA
>Ga0209239_1001806_pt1 | contig 12776 bp, 11 predicted proteins | sample GraSoi013_2_20cm_FD_185824 | JGI IMG/M metagenome (GOLD analysis project Ga0209239, IMG submission 185824) | Grasslands soil microbial communities from the Angelo Coastal Reserve, California, USA - Sample 10_02_2013_2_20cm (SPAdes) (version 2) | ecosystem: Environmental > Terrestrial > Soil >...
ACCAGCAAGTGATCCAGCTATACCAAGCGTTCCCACAACCATTGTTTGGCGTGGGCATCGACGCCGTCTCCGCACAGGATGCTTGGGGACTCGGCTCTCCAGGTTTCCAGGGGATGAAACTCGATCCAGCGCCGGGCAAGGGAATGAATCGCGACGCCATTCCGAACGAGGAAGCTGGGAAGTATTTCTTTCATTTCCCTGACGGGAATGCGTCTATCGCGCGGCTGCTCGTACGCAAACTGATTCCGGATGCAGTCCCTGGCTCTTCGGCCAATGACATCGTGATGGCGCGAGCAAATTACGCGAGACTGGACCAGCCATCGTCGCCGATTCGTATCCGGCTCAACAGCACCGCAGTGCGAGTAAAGCATCTGGGCGATCACGCTACCGCACAAGAAGTAGAAGTGACCTATGCGCAGGGTGGAAAAGTCCACGCTGTTCGCGCCGCACACTGTGTTCTGGCGTGCTGGCATATGGTAATTCCATACATCTGCAACGAGCTCCCGGACAAGCAGAAAGAGGCGCTGGCCTCGGCCGCCAAAGTTCCCCTGCTGTACACCAACGTGGCCCTGCGAAATTGGACATCATTCCAAAAGCTGGGCGCGAGTTCGGTCTACGCCCCAGGCGGCTATCACTCCTTCATGACTCTGGACTTGCCGGTGAGCATGGGTGGATATCAGTGCTCGCGGAAGCCCGAGCATCCGATCGTGGTGCACATGATGAAGACGCCCTGCAAACCTGGCTTGCCCGCCCGCGATCAACACCGCATCGGCCGCATGGAACTCTTCAGCACGACGTTCGAAACCATGGAACGCAATATCCGCGACCAGCTTGCGCGTACGCTCGGACACGGTGGTTTTGATCCGGCACGAGACATTTCCGCGATCACGGTCAATCGCTGGCCCCACGGTTACGCCTACGAATACAACTCTCTGTGGGACAAGTTTTGGTTAGAAGGAACTGAGCAGCCTTGTGAAGTCGCGCGTAAACGATTTGGCCGCCTGGCTATCGCCAATGCTGACGCTGGCGCGTATGCATACACAGATTGCGCGATTGATCAGGCCTATCGAGCTGTGCAGGAAATTCTCAAGACTTAACTTAAGAAGGCAGAAAGGTGATCTGGCTAGTGGATGGTCTTGGTCTTCCGGGACATGTAATCCATTAGCAGGTACTGACCAAGTGTGTAGGGCGTGGTGAAGTAGGCCTTTCCGCGGCACATTTCCGTGACCTTCTGCACAAATTGCACCAGCCCGTAATCACTGGCAAGCATAAAAGTATTGATTAGAATTCCTGCACGTTTGCACTTGGCGACTTCCTCCAGTGTGTGACTCACCACCAGCGGGTCAAGTCCAAATGCGTTTTTATAGATGCGGCCGTCTTCGAGGGTAAGGGCAGATGGTTTCCCGTCGGTAATCATGACGATCTGTTTCATGTCTTTGCGCTGCCGCTGCAGGATTCTTTGGGCCAGACGGAGCCCTTCTCTGGTGTTGGTGTAATACGGTCCCACCTTAACCCGGGCCAGTTGTGAAAGCGGCACTTCTTCCGCGGAATCGTGGAACAAGATCAGAGACAAAGAATCGCCCGGGTACTGCGTGCGGATTAGGTGCGACAGCGCCATCGCGACTTTCTTCGCGGGAGTGAAGCGATCTTCGCCATAGAGGATCATGGAATGCGAACAGTCGAGCATAAGCACGGTCGCGCAGGACGACTGATACTCGCACTGATGCACCTGCAGATCGGAATACTCGATATTCAACGGTAATTTCAAACCTTCGCGCTGTATCGCGCTGGAAAGCGTAGCCGTGACATCAAGATTTAACGTGTCACCGAATTCGTATCGCCGTGAGGCGCCGCTGGCTTCAATACCGGTCGCGAGATCACGCGTATCATGGCGGCCAAAACTTGACTTGCCAAGGGATCCCAGCAGATCGCGGAGAGTCTTGAAGCCGAGGAAGTCCAGGCTCTTATCGGTGATTTCGAATTTGGCGGGCTCCTGAGCCTGACCCACCTGCCCTCCCACACTCGGTTGCCGCGAAGGATCATGTGGCTGATCGATGCTGACGTAATCTTCCTGTTCCAGCCTTTCGATTAATTGTTCGATGAGTTCGTCCAGGCTGCCGTCGGCTTGCATTTGTTGTAGCCGCTCGCGCATTTCCTCATCCAGCAGATTGCTCTCCAGCAATGCCTGTTCAATCGCGCGGCGCAAATCTTCGAGAGTCTGTTCGCTTTGGAGTAGGTCATCATATATGTAATTTTGGAATCCGCTTTGCAGCAGGTAATCAGAAAGCGCGCCGAGCAGGTCCTCCATGCTCATTTCGCCTGCTGGATCAGGCATGTATTTGCTGTAACGGATGCGTTTCATAAGAAAGTGCTCAGTGGCTAGTGGTCAGTGGCCAGTGGCCAGTGGCCAGTAACACCACTAATTACTAGCCACTAGTCACTAGCCACTTGCTTCTAATTAAAAGATCTTCTCGGCCTATATGGTGGTTCTTCGCGTTCAAATGGTTTTTCGGCGTGCTTGGTTGGTTTTTCCCCTGCGGAGAAGACCCGCTCTTCGTTGCGTCCGATGCGTTTATGCGCGTACAGGCCTTCCAGCACAAACTCCGCCGCGGAGACTTGAAGCTCCGAACTGTCCTTCGGCCCCACACCAACTTTCACCAGCTTTTCCATCAGCCCCTGAATGTGATGCAGCGATTGCAATACTTCAGCAGCCCCGGCGGCATCGGCCAATTGCACTTCGCCGCCAAGATCAAACCACTGCACAATCTGCTGCATATTCACACCGTTGAAGTAGTCATCGTAAGTCTTGGCAATGGCGGTCCGAATCAGTTCCCGGCCGACATGGTCGGCGCCCTTCATCTCACCTTCATACTCCAGTTCGAGTTTGCCGGTAATCGCCGGCAGCGCGGCGTACACATCTCCAATGCGAGGAACAACAATTTTTTCGTTGCTCCGAATGGTCCGGCGCTCGGCGTTGGAAATCACATTCTCCATGCATGAAATAGGCAGGCGCTGGCTCACTCCCGAACGCTTGTCAACCTTTTTGTCTTCACGCGCAGCAAAAGCGATGCGCTCAATCACCTCGCGCACGTACTTAGGGACGTTCAGTTTGTATCCATCCCGTTGAGTCCACGCTTCCTGTGCCGTGATTGTGAGGCCTTCTTCCACAGTAGCCGGATAATGAGTACGAATTTCAGAGCCAATGCGGTCCTTCAGCGGTGTGATGATCTTTCCCCGCGCCGTGTAATCCTCCGGATTGGCGCTGAATACGAGGGCCACATCCAGTGGAAGACGGATGGGATAACCCTTAATCTGAACATCGCCTTCCTGCATGATGTTAAACAGCCCAACCTGAATTTTCCCTGCAAGGTCAGGCAGTTCGTTAATAGCGAAGATGCCGCGATTGGCGCGCGGCAATAGTCCGTAGTGGACGGTCAATTCACTGCTGAGTTCGTGTCCGCCTCGCGCCGCCTTGATGGGATCGAGGTCGCCTATGAGATCCGCGATAGTTACGTCCGGCGTGGCCAGCTTTTCCACGTAGCGGTCGTCCGCCGTCAGATAGGCGATGGCAGTGTCGTCGCCTTGCTTCGAGATCTCCTCCCGGCAACGGCGGCAAATAGGCGAGTACGGATTATCGTGAATCTCGCAACCGGCAATATAAGGTGTTTGTGGATCCAGCAGAGTGGTCAGAGCACGCAGAATCCGGCTTTTGGCTTGTCCTCGCAATCCCAGCAGGATGAAATTATGGCGAGAAAGAATTGCATTCACGATCTGGGGGATGACGGTGTCGTCATAACCTACGATGCCGGCAAAAATGCTTCCGCCCGCCCGAAGTTTGGTCATCAGGTTATCGCGTAACTCGTCCTTGACCTGCCGGGTTCGCAAACGTTGTTCGGAAAATGGACTATGGCGCAATTCGCCGAGTGTCCGCGGAAAACTCATGGCCGGAAACCCCCAAAGGAAAACAGAATTATGGCTCGATTATACGCCCGCGAAGAAAGAAAGCCGGACGCACCGCCTTAGACGTGGCCGTTGCCGCCGGACTTCCGGCGCACGCTTACGGTTCGCTGCAAATTAGGCAGAATGGTTTCAAAGTAAGAAATGATGCCTTCCAGTCGCTCCGGCTCGGACTTCATCCCCAGCAGCGTCTGCTTAAAATCCGGATCCAAAGGCAGTGATCCGGCAAGATGAAATGAAAGCTTCGAGCCCTCGATTTCTGACTCTGCTTCTGGTTCTGCTCCTGCCAGGGAAAGGATCTGACCATGCAGTTTTAAGGCTTGATTCATTTTTTCCGCGGGGGCACTGCCGGGTTCGTCCTGCAAGTAGAGAACTTCCGCCCGCAAAAATGAGCGTTCCTGGTTGAGTTGCATGACTTCGAAGCGTTCCCGTCCCTGGGTTACGATATCCATGCGTCCGTCAGAATATTTCTTGGTTACCGCCATGATCTCGGCCGTGCAGCCAATTTCGGCAATCCCCTCCTCCTTGGAGCGAACCACGCCAAACCGTTTTTTCAGGTCCAAACATTCCCTGATCATTTCTTTGTAACGTGGCTCAAAAATGTGAAGCGGTAAGGGAACCCCAGGAAGCAAAACTACGTCCAGGGGAAATAGGGGCAGGAGCGTGCTCACCAAGGGCCTCCAAAACTTGTTCGCAGCCACAGCGCGCGTTTTCCCTGATTGTACGCTCGCACTTGACTTGCCTTTCGCAGGAGACTAAAAGCTCCGCATGGTCTCCAAGATAGTGGATCTCTCCGGCAAGGTAGTGGTAGTGACCGGCGCCTCGATGGGCATTGGCGAGGCCATTGCCAAAATTTTTGCCGACCACGGCAGCCGCGTGGTGTTGTTGTCACGCGATGCTGGACGCGCCGAAGCCGCTCGGGGCAGAATCGGCCACACCGATCGCACCCTGGCACTCTCCTGCGACGTGCGCAACCGCGAGGAAATTGACCGCGTCCTCAGCCTCACTTTGCACCACTTTGAACGTATCGATCTCTGGATCAACAACGCAGGCCACGGACTGCAGGACGCGGTCGCTCACATGGATATGGCCGCATGCCGCGATATGTTCGACACTAATTTCTTCGGGTCCGTCTTCGCCATGCAGGCGGCGATTCTCGTAATGAAGCAGCAGAGATCGGGAACCATTGTCAACGTATCCAGCGTCGCCGGACATATCCCGTTGCCGTTTCATGCTGCCTACAGCGCAACCAAGTTCGCTATGAATGCTTTCGGAAAGGCCGCGCGAGTCGAGTTGAAGAGCGATGGAATCCACGTGATGACAGTCTGTCCAGGCTACGTTCGCACGGATTTCAGCGCCAATGCCATCAAAGGAAAAGAATTGAAGACGGTGCGGCCTTCGGTAGCCCGCGGTATCAGCGCTCAGCGTGTGGCCCGGGCGGTCTTTCGCGGTTATCTAAAGCAGAAGAGGGAAGTCATCGTGCCCTGGACCATGCATCCAGCGATCAAGATGTATCAACTCCTTCCAGGATTGGTGGAATGGGCGATGGTCAAGCTGGCGCGTAAGACCGGGTGACTGGTAAGCGACGCGGGTTTCCGATTCTCACAATCTGTTCAAAAGATTGCACCGCCAATTATTCTAACTCCGTTTGCAGCGCTTCCATCTCCGCCCGCGCATGCTCATTTCCAGTTCGCTGGGCGGAAGCGATACCCTCCGCCAACATCTTCTTAGCTTCTTCAGTGCGTCCTGCTTGCACCAGGGTTTGGCCCGCCATGAAATAGCCGGCGGTGTAATCGGGATGGGCGGAAAGCAGTCGGTTGAACTCGCTCAGCGCTCGCTCCACTTCACCGGCCTTGGAATATTCCATCGCCAGGCCATAGCGAGCGAACGCGTCATTTGGATTTTGGCTCAGGATTGCGCTGAGCATCGACAGTCGATCCATACCAAGAAGATTACTATAGCGCCGCTACTGGTAACACGGTCCTGGGATGAGTACAATGTCCGTCATTCCCATCAGGAGCAGTTTAGTAATTGGCCTGTCCCTTCTTCATGCCCGTGCGCAGGTTGGAAGACGGCGGATGGCTTCATCCTTCGCGATTACCATTGGGTGGCGGCTGGCACGGACATTGTTCTGCCCCAGGCCACGAAGGAGTCGAGCCGTCCCAACAAGAATTGAGGGAATACTGCAATTTGGGTTACGCCAGCGGTTGTTCCCGTCTGCCAGTGGATCGTAGTTGCGACGCAGTGCGTTTCTCCATCGCGCGCGATTGCGGCGCACAACTGCTCTTGTGTTTTGTTTGTGAGGCGGCACATCGTCCTGCGGGTCACGGTATGCTGGAGTACGACCTCTCTCTGGGACAGTGGATTTCCTCGCATCCTGATTCTCGTATTCAAATGATGGCAGAGTGTTACTTGCAATCCTACCTGCCGCGCAGAACGCAAGCTGCTGTGTCGAACCTTACTTCGAGCACAAAACTATGAGACAAAGGGAAGACCTGATGATGCCCCGACCCGTCGGGGATTCGCAGTCGGAGATGAACGAAATCGTTCTGCCCAACGATACCAATCCACTAGGTGCTTTGTTGGGTGGACGCCTGATGCACTGGATCGATCTCGCGGGCGCGATGGCCGCGCATCGCCATTCCCGCAACTATGTCGTCACCGCTGCCATCGATCATCTCGATTTTTGGACTCCTGTCCATGTCGGCGATCTGGTGATTCTTCGTTCTTCCGTGAACCGCGTCTTCAATACTTCGATGGAAGTGGGAGTAAAAGTCTGGGTGGAAAACTACCTTCTCGATCAGTGCCAACATGTCAGCTCGGCGTATCTGACGTTCGTCGCTGTGGATGGAGGTGGACGCCACGTGCCCGTTCCCGCTGTCATCCCGGAGACTGATGAGCAACGACGTCGCTATGAAGACGCGGGTCGGCGCCGGGAAACGCATCACGACGAACTAGAACGCCGCCGCAGTAGCCAGAACTAGCATCAAGTCCACGTGTCCCTCCGTATCGCAAGCTTCACCGCTACGCCTGTATAATCGAGATATAGTTCGATTCCCTGATTTGAAAGGTTTTCCTTGAGCTCACCCATGCCGCCACGTCCTGGACACCCACCACAAGGGCCGCAGCCCCTGCCCGGCGTGGACACCATCATCGCTGTCGGCTCCGGTAAGGGTGGCGTGGGAAAGACGACGTTAGCTGTGAATCTGGCGATTGTGCTGGCAAAGCTCGGACACAAAGTCGGATTGCTGGATGCTGACGTTTACGGCCCCAACGTTCCGCTCATGCTCGGCATCAGCGGGCAGCCCAAGATTGGTGGCGACAATCGCATTACGCCGCTGGATGTTCATGGCCTCAAAGTTATTTCCGTCGGTTTCCTGAATCCGGGCGACAAGCCGCTAATTTGGCGGGGGCCGATGTTGCATTCCATCATTCGGCAGTTTCTTGGGTCCGTGGAATGGGGTCAGCTCGATTATCTGGTCGTGGATTTGCCGCCCGGCACCGGCGACGTTGCATTGTCGTTGATCCAGACCGTGCCTCTTACTGGGGCGATTGTGGTTTCAACTCCGTCGGATGTTTCTCTACAGGACGCGCGCAAAGCCATCGAAATGTTCCGCCAAATGAAAGTAGACGTGGTAGGCATGGTCGAGAACATGAGCTACTTCGTTTGCCCACATTGCCATCAGCAAACTGACATTTTTTCCCGCGGCGGCGCGGAAAAGACCGCAGCCCAGTTTGAGGTCGCCTATCTGGGTGCGGTCCAATTGGATCCCGATCTCCGCAAAGCCGGAGACAGCGGTAAACCGGTGGTGCTCGAGGGAGAGGATTCTCCGTCGGCGCAATCGTTGTACCAGTTCGCCCGCCAGGTGATAGCGCGCGTGGCTGAAATCAAGGCGAGCGAGTCCGAAGGTGTGATCCACGTCCAATAGCTGGGGGCGAACCTCTGCCCGGAATTACCTCGCACAAATTATTTTCCCGCTCGCGCCAGCCTGAAGAGCGCATCCGAATCTTTATCCTGCACGACTAGTTCGGCGACCATCTCGCCCAGCGCCGGCCCATGCTTGAACCCGTGACCTGATCCGCCCCCGACCAGCCATATGTTTTCTGAGGCGGGGTGTCGATCCACCAGAAAGTGATCATCGGGAGTGTTTTCGTATTGGCATACGCGCGACTCGAGGAGCGGCGCGTCTTTCAGAGCCGGAAATCGGAAGCCCAGATAATCACGGATCGCCTTCAGTCCTTCGGCATCAGCCACACGTTCTCCGGTCGTGGGATCGAAGACCACGCCGCGAGTGTCATCGGCAATTTTGAAACCGCGTCCTTCATTACCTGGAATTCCGTAGATGAATCGCTCCCGATGATCGGCCCATACCGGTAAATTCCTCTCTGAAAACCGATCATCTCCGGCAGGTGTGCCAAAGAAAAATACATCCTGCTTGGTGGGACGAATAAGATCTTCGATCGCCTTGGGGAAGAGCTTACCCAGCCAAGGCCCACAGGCAAAGACGTAACGGTCTGCCACTATTTTGGAAACGTCGGACAGTGGCAGGCTTTGCAACTTGCCGTCCTCGAGGTCGGGCGCCACCACGGCCGCTTGCTTGTATTCGCCTCCTTCTCGAAGAAATCCTTCCAGCACGGACTGGCATGCAGCTCGCGCTTTGAGAAAGCCGCTTTCCGGTTCATAGATTCCCCAGCGAATTCCTTCCAAGTTAATTTGCGGCCATCGCAGTCCAATCTCTTGCGCAGAAAGTTCTTCATACTGGATTCCCGCCTCGTGCAACAAAGGCAGAGAGCCGCGCTCAAACTGGTCATCGGTCGCCGCTAGCCAGAGCACACCTGTCGGATGGAAGAACTGGCAGCCCCACAGTTTTTCATGTTCTTTCCACAGTTGCATGGCACGGGCTGCCATCTTCGTGTAGGGCTGGTTAGGTCCGTAGGTACCGCGAATCACGCGGGTTTCACCGCCCGAAGACGCCCTTGAGTTCCCAGGTCCCCAGGCGTCGAGCAATGTAACGCGCGCATCACGTCGCAGCAGATGCAACGCCGTCCACCCGCCGAAGGCACCCGCCCCGATTACAGCCACATGGAGTTTCGATTGCATCTCGCTTAGCCTTCAGAATCAGCATTCTACGGCCTAGAGTGCTAATACTTGACAGCCCGAGCCACCCTTCCTAGAATCGAAGAGTAGGATCATTCAAAGGTGTTAGTCTAAGCTTTTGGTTTTTAAGGTACTTATCTCCCCTTCAACAGAAGCGAGTACCCCAACGCAGGGCGAATTTGGGGGCAGTCGACACCAGCGAACATTATGCAGACCGGCCCACATATCGGTGAACGGGAACGCGAAATCCTTACGGCCATTGTGGAAATTTTTATTGCCACGGGTGAGCCAGTGGGTTCGCGCACGCTCGCTCGCGCCAATCGTGAAGGATTAAGTCCGGCGACGATCCGCAATGTGATGGCTGATTTGTCGGACGCAGGTCTACTAGAACAGCCTCACACCTCCGCTGGACGAGTGCCGACCACCGAAGCGTATCGCTATTACGTCGAACAACTCACCGGCAAAGCGCGTCTTTCAGACGAAGACGAAAATATTATTCAGGATTCGCTGCATGGAATCTCTGACGTGCAGGAATTTATGGAACGTACCTCGCACGTGCTGTCACTCATCTCCCACAACGTGGGTGTCGCTGTAGCCATTGGCGGGCCAAAGAATGCGCTCGAACACGTTTACTTTTCGCGATTGGGAGATCAGAAAGTGTTGGCAGTGCTGGTGACCAGATCCGGCCTGGTTCGTGATCGCGTGCTGCGGCTAGACCTTCCTCAGACGGAGTTGGACGCTGCCGCCCGCTTCATTAACGAAAACTTTCGTGGCTGGACGATGGAAGCGTTGCGTACTGAGCTCGCGCGCCGCCTCGAGCAGGAGCGCAGCGAATACGATCGGCTGATGGCGTCCGTCGAGCAACTTTATCGGCAGGGAGCGCTGGCAGGAGATGACACAGCTCAAGTGGTCTATGTGGAAGGCGCAGCCAACTTGGTTGCCGGTGAGCAAGACCGGCAACGTCTGCAAGAACTGCTGAAGACTTTGGAAGAAAAACAAAAGATGGTCGATCTGCTCGGCGCTTACCTGGATGCCAAGCAGGAGGCGGTACGTGTGGTCATCGGTCTGGACCAGGCGCTGCCCTCCATGCGCAACTTCGTTCTCATCGGCGCACCTGCGCGTGTGGGCGGCGAAGTGATGGGATCACTGGCGGTGATTGGTCCCACCCGCATGGATTATCAGCATGCCATTACGACGGTTTCTTATATCGCGCGTTTGTTTGACAAAGTCCTAAACGAATCTGAGTGACAATCATGGCAAGAACTAACGGAAAGTCAGAAGTCCACGCCCCCGAACTTGACGCGGAGCACGAACTCCCCGCTTCAGACGACGCCAATGACCGAAGCTCCACCGCTGAGGCCCCACGCGCTGAGGGTGCTTCGCATGTTTCCGAGTCACAAAAACTAAAGGCGGAACGGGATGCCCTGGTCGATCGTCTGGCTCGTCTGCAGGCTGAATTCGAAAACGCTCGCAAGCGAGCCGAGCGCGAGCAGCAGGAGTTCCGTGAGTATGTTTTGGCAGATGCGGTAAAGGCGCTACTTCCCAGTTTGGACAGCTTTGAGCGAGCCCTAGGGGCTGAAGCGGATAGTTCGGAATTCCGCAACGGCGTCGAACTGATTTACAAACAATTGTATGACGCCTTGTTGAAGATGGGCTTGCGTCCTATTCCGGCGAAAGGTGAGCCTTTCGATCCCCGTTTTCACCAAGCCGTCGAAATGGTGAATACCACTGACGCCAAAGACCACGAGGTCCTTGAGGAACTTCAGCGCGGGTACAAGTTTAAAGACCGTTTACTTCGTCCAGCTATGGTGAAAGTTGCGCAGAATCCCAAACACTAAAATCAGAATCAAACTTTGAGAGGATGGACCAGTTATCCTGACCAGCAACGGAAAACGCGACTATTACGAAGTACTAGGAGTGGCGCGCGCTGCCACCGACCAGGAAATCAAGAGTGCCTATCGCAAACTCGCTTTACAATTTCATCCGGATCGCAATCCTAATAATCCCGACGCGGAAGAGAAATTCAAGGAAGCCAGTGAGGCCTACGCGGTCCTCGCCGATGACGAAAAACGTTCTTTGTACGATCGCTTTGGTCATGCTGGCGTAGGCGGCGGAGCTGGCGTGGGTTTTGACGCGACCGTCTTTCAGGATTTCAGCGACATTTTCGGCGACTTCTTTGGCTTCGGAGACATTTTCGGCGGAGGTTCTCGTCGTCGCACCCGTGCCCAACGCGGCGCCGACCTGCGCGAGGATGTCAACCTGGAATTCGAGGAGGCCTTCTTCGGCACTGAGACGAAAGTCACGGTTCGCCGCCACGAGACTTGTGAAGAATGCAAAGGCTCGGGTGCAGCGCCCGGCAAAGCACCGGTAACGTGCCGCTCCTGCGCCGGCCGCGGCCAGGTCCGTTATCAGCAGGGATTCTTCAGCATTGCGCGCACTTGTCCCACTTGTCAGGGAGCGGGCAGCGTCATTACCGATCCGTGTCCAAAGTGCAAGGGCGAAGGCCGCATACTGCGCCAGAAAACCATCGACGCCAAAGTTCCCGCCGGCGTGGAAGACGGAACCCGGATTCGGTTTGGCGGACTAGGCGAAGCCGGTGCCTTCGGAGGTCCGTCCGGCGACTTATATGTCGTCCTGCATGTCAAAGAGCACGCGTTCTTTGAACGCGAGGGCAACAATCTCTACTGCGTGATCCCCATATCATTTACCCAAGCTGCGCTCGGCACAGAAATCCAAGTGCCGACTCTCGAGGGCGAACATCTTCTCAAAATTCCTGACGGCATACAGTCCGGAACCACTCTACGCATTCGAGGGAAGGGAGTGCCGATACTGAACAGCCACGGCAAAGGCGACCTCTTCGTCGAAGTCCGCGTGCAAACCCCAGGCAAGCTAAACAAACGCCAACGCGAGTTGCTTCAAGAATTGGAAAGCACCACCAAGGTCGAAAATAAACCTCAACGTCGCACCCTACTTGGGAAAGTAAAAGAGATCTTCGGATAAGCTGGGTAACTAGCCACTAGCCACTGACCACTAGCCACTGACCACTAGCCACTGTCTTTATGTCCCGCCGTCGCTGGATCGCCGACGAAGTTTCCGGCAACCGCGCCGCCCTCACCGGTGAACACGCTGAACACTTGTCCCGAGTACTTCGCGCCCGAGTAGGACAGGAATTCGAAATAGCTACTGGCGAAAATGTCCGTCGCGGACGTGTCACCCGCATCGATCCCAACCGGGTTGAATTCGAACTGGGCGACGAAATCACTGCGACTGCCAGTCCCAACGTGACGCTCGCTCTTTCCATCTTCAAATTTGACCGCATGGAATGGGCGATCGAAAAGTGCACCGAACTGGGCGCAACCCGAATCGTTCCGGTCATCGCGAGTCGCACTGAAACTCATCTGGCCGCTGCTGCTTCCAAACGCGTCGAACGCTGGCAGCGTATTGCACGCCAAGCTTCGGAACAATCGCGCCGCTATTCGCCGCCTCAGATCGACCAGCCCATGAAGGTGCCCGGAACTTTGGCACTGCCAGGCAACACACGCATCGTGCTGGCCGAATCCGAGCAGCAAGTGATGCTCCGTGAAGTGCTCCACCATCATTCAGCACGTGACCTTGTGCTCGCCTTTGGCCCTGAGGGCGGGTGGATCCAGTCAGAGCTCGAACTGTTCCGCAATGCAGGTTGGATTTCAGCTTCTCTCGGCAACACCATCCTTCGGGTCGA
>Ga0209239_1001814_pt1 | contig 12759 bp, 13 predicted proteins | sample GraSoi013_2_20cm_FD_185824 | JGI IMG/M metagenome (GOLD analysis project Ga0209239, IMG submission 185824) | Grasslands soil microbial communities from the Angelo Coastal Reserve, California, USA - Sample 10_02_2013_2_20cm (SPAdes) (version 2) | ecosystem: Environmental > Terrestrial > Soil >...
TCGATCGCCTCCGGGCACCCGCCATCCCTGGCGTGCGGTGGCCGCGAGTCGCGCACGAGGCGTACCGCGTCGATTATGGCCCACGCTGGCGGGAGGGCATCATCACCGTGGAGCCACCACGGCTCGGGAAAGCCTTTCCGGTGCGAGTCCCTCAGGTGGACGCCGATGGCAACGAGGTCGCGGGAGTGCGAGGCGTGGAACTGCTGGCTCCGCTGGCCACGTACGCACCGTGGAGGCTCCGCGGCGGCATGGTCAACGCAGATGAGCTCGTCGACTTCTACGGAACGCTGATCCCCTTCCCGCGGGATCGTGCCGAGCGCGAGCGCACCGGGGACCCGCGACCGAGTCTCGTCGAGCGCTATGGCGACCGGAAGCGATACCTCGAGATCGTGACACGTCACGCCGAGACACAGGAGCGCACGGGGCTGCTCCTCGCCGAGGACGTGCCTCGCGTGATCGAGCAGGCGGAGCGTCACTGGATCTGGCTGATGACGCCTTCCGCTTCCTCCTCGCATTGACGCCGGCCGCGGGCGAGGCGGCGAAGTGTGACGGCGGCGGCGACGCGGGTGCATCGACTGGTCTTCGTCATCGTGGGCGCCGGCCTTGTCTCGGTGGTGCTCGCTCTCCTCCGCTTCGGCTCGGCGGGCCTGTTCACGCTGGCACTGGCCGCGCCGGTCTTCGACGAGCGGTGGATCGCGCCGTGGTATGCCGTGCCCGCGATCGAGGAGGTCGGCGTGCCCGTCGGCGCGGCGACGCTCCGCGCCGATCTGTATCGTCCCCGGAATCTACGCGCAGCGGTGCTCCTCGTGCACGGGCTATCACCGGCGGGAAAGCGTCACCCGCAGCTGGTTCGACTCGCCCGTGTCTTCACCCGGCAGGGCTTCATGGTCATGGTTCCGCACTTTGACGGGCTCGCGATGTTTCGTCTGACCGGGCGAGAGATCGACGAGATCAAGGCCGCGCTCGCCGAGCTCCGTCGCCAGAGCACCGCGGTGGCCGTGGCCGGGTTCAGTTTTGGCGCGGGGCCGGCCCTCGTCGCCGCCGCGGAGACGGATGGCCTCGCCTGGGTGGGCAGCTTCGGCGGGTATGCGGATCTCCGCAACGTGATCGTCTACCTCACCAGCGGGGTCCACACGTTCCAGCACCATCGGTATGCGGGGCGCGTCGAGGAATACAACCGCTGGAAGCTGGCGGCGCTGCTGACGCCGTTCGTTCAGGACGAGCCCGACCGTGAGCGCCTCGCGCGGATCGCGTCTCGCGGGCTGGCCAACCCGTCGAGCGACATCGGCACGCTCGTCGCGGAGCTCGGGCCGAATGGTCGGGCGGTCATGAACCTGGTCGGGAGCCGGCAGGAAGACCTGACACGCCAGCTCCTCGATCGCCTGTCACCGGTCGCGCGCGCTGAGCTGGCTCGACTGTCGCCGATCGCCGTCGTGCCACGTCTCCGCGCACGTCTGCTCATCGCCCACGGCGCCGACGACGACTCCATCCCATTTACGGAGAGCTTGCGTCTCGCCGAGGCGGCGGGTCCGCGCGCCCGCGTCGTCGTCCTCGAGACGTTCCACCACACCGGGCCGGGCGGCGTCTCCACCGCGCTTTACCGCCGCGTGGCGGACGGCGCAGCGCTCCTGCTGCTCGCGGATGAAATGCTCCGTATCCGGTAGCCGAACGGGGGCCTTGACGGTCGAACAACAGGTAGGGGAATCTTGGCCCCACCGACCACCCAGACGGTGCACCGGAAGGGACGTCTATGCTGCCAAGGTTGCTCGGAACGCTCGTCCTGCTCGTCCTGGTCATCCGGCCCGCCGACGCCAGCGCGGACGCGCGGGTGTTCGTCACCAACGAGAAGTCGGACGACGTCACCGTGATCGACGCGACGACTCGCACCGTGATCAAGACCATCGCGGTGGGCAAGCGTCCTCGGGGTGTCGCGGTGAGCCCGGATGGTCGTCGCGTCTTCGTCGCCAACAGCAACTCGGACAGCGTGAGCGTCATCGACGCAACGAAACTCGTCGTGCTCACCACGGCCCCGGCCGGGCGGGATCCTGAGGGGCTCACGCTCGACAAGGCCGGCGGACGCCTCTACGTCGTCAACGAGAACGAGCTGGCGGTGACCGTCCTCGACGCGACATCGCTGTCGATCATCCAGAAGATCGCCGTCGGCACGGAGCCGGAGACGGCGGTGCTGTCGCCCGACGGCCGGTGGGTGGTCGTCTCGAACGAGACCTCGAACGACGTGCACGTCATCGAGACGGCCACCAATACGGTCGTCAAGAAGATCGTCGTGCCGAAGAACCCGCGTGGCATGCGCTTCACGCCGGATGGCCAGCGACTGTTCGTGGCCAGCGAGCAGGCGCATGAGATCTCGGTCATCGACATGACCCAGTTCGTGGTCGTCCGTTCGGTGAAAACCGGCGGAAGCCGTCCCGTCCGCCGATGGAAAGCGGGCGTACGTCTCCCATGGACAGTCGGGCGACGTTCGAGTGGTCGATACGACCTCGCTGGAGGTGCTGGCGACGATCCCGGTCGGTCCCCGTGCGTGGTGGACAGCGCTGACGCCGGACGGCGTGTTTCTCTACGTGACGATCGGGCGGGCCAACGAGGTGGCGATCATCGACACCCGCTCGAACACCGTCGCCGCGCGGGTTCCGTGCGGCACGCTCCCGTGGGGCATCGCGATCGCCAGCGTCCCGTGAGCGGGCCGGCCGTCACACCACGAGCTTGAGCCATCGCGTGGCCCCCGCCGAGGTGCGCGAGAGGATGAGCGCGTCGATCCCCCACGCGCGTCCTGCCCGAGCGATCAGGAAGATGATCATGGACGTCGTGAGCAGCAGGTGGAATCCCTGTTGGCCGAAGCTCATCCACTGCGTCGCGAGTCCATAGTTCACGGCGAGGAACAGGCCCACGAGTGCGCAAAGCCCGGTGAGGAGGCCGAGAACGAGCCCGACGCCCACCGCCGCCTCGCCGTACGCCTGCAGCATCGCCCAGACCTTCCCGTGCGTGACGACCGTGTTTTCCAGGAACTCCTTGTACCAGGCGACCGGATTGCCGGCCGCGAACTCGGCCACACGCTTGGGCTGGAAGGCCAAAAACCGTGAGGACACCGCGGGGTAAGGAACGATCCCGAAAGCCATGGCGATCGTGAGCTTCGTCCACACCGCCTTGAGGAACCAGATGCCAACGACCACTCTCAAGATCGCGATCCAGAATTGAGGCGCGACCATCGTAGCGGTCATCGAAAGGACGCGAGGGCCCTCGTGCTAGCCTCGCCGCCGGCACCAAGGGCCCTCGACTGAGACGATCGAACCGCTAGAAGCGGTCGTCCTGCTCCCGGTCGAAGTCGTCCTGGTACGAGTTGATCTCTGCATCCATCTTGATTTCCGTGAACAATGGGGTCTCCCAGGTCATCCCTCTCACCCCCTGGCAGGACCGCCGCCACCGAAGGTCGGCTCCTTGTAGCCGCGATCCTAGAAGGCTCTCTCGCAGGTGTCAACAGCGTCGTGGGCCAGCGATGAGCGGTCCTACTGCCGGCCCGACGTCGTCGAAAGCTGCTTGACGAAACGGGCGATGTTGCGGATCTCGTCGTCGCTGATGAGGCCCTTCCACGGCGTCATCGCGGTGCCGGGCCGTCCCTTCTGGACGACCCGGAGGAAGTCGTCCTCCGTCCCCTTGAACCCCTGAAGACTCGCGGCGGCCGGGGATCCCTTGGCATCGATACCGTGGCATTGCGAGCACTGCGTCATATACGTTGACCGTGCTGAACGGAGCTCGGCGGTGAACGGTGGGGCCTCGGGGCCGGCCTGAGCGAGATCCAGACCGTACCGCGAGGTAATGGCGGAAAGGTCCGTCGAGCTGAGCTCCTGGATGGCGCGGTCCACGGCGTTCTTGAGCTCCGTGTCGGTCTTGCGAACCGCCGCGCCGATTTCGAAGTCCCGCTGCCGATCGCCAATCGCGGCCACGTGAAAGCCGGCATTCCTCCGGACGAACCAACCCGCGAACACCGACTCCATGACGGCCGCGTGCACCTGGCTGTCGAGGAGTGCCGTGAACAGCTCGGCAGGATTCAGATAGACCTTCCGGTTGTACCCGCGCTCGTAGACGAGCTGGTCGCTGAGCGTCATCGCCTGCACGCCGACGAGCTTGCCCCTGAGATCGTCGAGCGAGCGAGCCGCGCCCAGGGTGGGCGACACGATGACCTGGCGCATCGCGTAGTACGGCGCCGTGAACGTCAGCCGCGGCTTGTCGGCTGTGAACCGTTCGGTGAGGGGCACTCCCATCAAGAGATCGCACTGGCCGTCGTAGAGCTGGCGGAGCGTGAGCACTTCCCTGACGGTCGGAAACCAGTGCACGCTGAGCTCGGCGCCGAGCGCCCGCGCGATCGCACGGGCGATCTCGAGCTCGAAGCCCGGTTCATCCGTGCGCTGACTGGAGAACGGGAGATTCGACGGATCGGCGCACACGCGAATCCGCCGAATCTCACCGTGGGCACTCGTGGTCGCGATCACGAGGAGAACGACCGCGAGGCGGAGCGCTTTCACTCGCTGAGCCCGAACACCACCACGATGTCGCTGTAGTTCACCCGGGCGGCCTCCGCCCATTTCGGCTCCTTGCCGAACCACACCTGCGACCTCAGCGTGCCGCCGGCCGCGACGGCGATGTACTGCTTGCCGTCAACCGCGTAGGTGATGATGCCACCCGACTGCGGCGTGCCGAGGCTGAACGACCAGAGCTCCTGGCCGTCCTTTGCGTTGACCGCGACGACTTTGCCCTCTGCCGTCCCCTGGAAGACCAGGTCGCCAGCCGTAGACAGCGTATGACTGATCAGCGGTGTGCGATTGGACCACTCCCAGACCACCTTGTTCTGGTTGACGTCGAAGGCCCGCAGCACCCCGGCCTGCTCGGCCCGGCTGAAGTGCTCGACGGTCACACCGGTGAAGAGCTGGCCTTGCTTGTACGACAAGTCGGCCACGTAGGCGTAGCGCATGCAGAACTCGTTGGCCGGGATGTACATGTACCCGGTCTTGGGGTTGAAGACTTTCGGCTGCCACCCGGTGCCACCGAGCAGCGAGGGACAGACTTCCACGGGCGGGCCGCCCATGGTGGGACGGAGCCCGGGGTTTTCGACGCCCTTGCCCGTCACGGGATCCGGCTTGCCCCAGGTGAGCGACTTGATGAAGGGGACTGCGGACAGGAATTTCCCCGTCGCCCGATCGAGCGTGTAGACGTAGCCGAGCTTGTTGGCCTGGACGACGGCCTTGTGGGTCTGGCCGTCACGAACGACGTCGATGACATGGTGTTCGGACACCGTGTCGAAATCCCATGGCTCGTTGGCCAGGTACTGGTGGTACCACTTCAGCTTTCCGGAATCGAGATCGAGCGCGACCGCCGACATGGTGTACAGATTGTCGCCGCGGCGCATGTCGGCGATCCACGGCGCGGGGTTGCCGGTGCCGAAGTACAGGAGATTCGTGGCGGGATCGTAGGTGCCGGCATGCCAGACGGCGCCGCCGCCGATCTTCCACGTGTCGGCCGTCCACGTCTCGCTCCCTGGCTCCCCGGCCGCGGGGATCGAGTACCAGCGCCACAGGCTCTTGCCGGTTTCCGCGTCGAAGGCCTCGACGAATCCACGGGGGCCCATCTCGCCCGGCCCCGAGATCCCGACGATCACCTTGCCCTTCACGACCATGGGGGCCTGCGACACGAAGTAGCCTTCGGCGTAGTCGGCGATCTTCGTCTCCCATACCGGCTTCCCCGTCTTGGCCTCGAGGGCGACGAGATACGCGTCCAGGGTGCCGAAGATCACCTTGTCTTTCGAAAGCGCGACGCCGCGATTGTGAGGAATGAGGCGCACGAGCGCGCCGACGTCCTCGGGAATCCTCCGATCGCGCTTCCACAGGAGCTCGCCGGTGGCGGCGTTGATGGCCTGCACCCGGTTGACACCCAGGGCCGTGGAGGTCGTGAACATGATGCCGTCGTTCACGATCGGCGTCGTCTGCTGATCGCCGAGCGTGCCTCCGGCGAAGATCCACTTCGGCACCAGCTTCTTGACGTTGCCGGTATTGATCTGCTCGAGCGGGCTGAAGCGCCAGCCCGAGTACGTCCGGTTGTACATGAGCCAGTTGGCGCCGTCGCTGCCGGCATTCAACAGCCGGTCATCGGTGACGTCTCGCCACTCAGCGGCCAGCGCCGGCCCGGAGGTCAGCCAGAAACCCAGGACAACGAGTGCGGCAAGGACGAACCTGATGAGTACGCTCATATCCTTCTCCGCTGTCACGTTCACCGTTGTGAATTTCACGTCAACGACTCACGGGGAACACGGCCACTGGATCAATTCGGGTCTGCCTGGCCCGGACGCTCACCCCCCTCGGATCCGGTGCCGGGATGCTAGTGGCCCCCGGCAATTCATGTCAACCGCGGCTCGAACGGGTCCGGCGCCACGGCGACAGAACGCATGGGTTCGATCAACGACCATCGGTCAGCCTGAATTCCACGGGGATCAGCACCCACATCGCGACCGGGCCCGCTTCATTACGCGCCGGTTCGAAGCGCCACTGCCGGACGGCGTCGACGGCCGCTCGATCGAGCTCGGCATGACCGGTGGATTCTTGCACGACGATGTCGCCTACACGTCCATCGGTCTCGATATGAACGCGAAGGAGTGTCCTACCCTGGATACCGCGTCGGCGGGCCGCCGGAGGATATGGTGGGCGTACCTGATACCCGCCGCGCGGTTCCGCCGGGCGCACGACCATGCGGCCAGAGGGCTCCGACGGCGGCAGCGCAGCGGTGGCAGTGCCGCGCGGCCATCCGGCCGGACCCGGTCCCGACGCACTCGAAACGTCTTGGCCCGCGCCCTCGTGGCGTACGACGTGACGCGGCACCGCCATCGCGGCATCCGACGTTTCGGAGTCGGCCATCGGTGCCGGAGGGTCGGCGCTGCTCGCTTCCGGCGGTGGGGACGCGACGATCGAGGGTTGCGCTGGCGACGGCTGCGCTGGCGCGCTCGGCAACATCGGGCCTGCCGGCAACGAAGTGGATGCCGACGATTTTCCGTCCGGACCCGGCAGTGGCGACGCTCGGTCTCGCGGTCTCAGTTCCGGCGCACGTGACGTCCTGACCGGGCGTGGCGTCGAGGGTCGATGTTTCCGCGAGTCAAGGTCGGGCGCGACGGCCGTCGGCGGCTCCAGCGTCATCCACGCGACACGCGGCAGCACGGTGCGCGGCCCCAGCGCCTGGAACCCGGCGATCACCGTCAGGACCAGGACCGTATGAATGGCCCCTGATACCGCCAACGGCCCGAGCCTGCTGATCACGCCGTCGAATACGACAGCAGCGATCCACCCCACAGCCGACTCCCTCCGCGACGCCTTCTTCAGGGCCGCCGCGTGCACACCGGAGCGCGGATTCTACCAGGATCAGAAGACGTACGGCGGGCCCGCCAGGACCTGAGCCGGTTGACGCCGACTTTCTTTCGGCAGATCCCCTTCGCGCGGCGATCCGTCCGCGGATTCCACGTCGTGACGTTCGAACCCGGAGGACATTCCTGGGAGCTCGACGGCAAGCAATACGTGACCATCACCAGTGGTGCCACCGGCCCGTACGTGATGCGCGCGGGTGATCCAAATCTCGCCAACGTTCCCGCGGGGGCAGCCTCTGGACGTTCAAGCTCTTCGAGGAGTATGGAGCGCCTCAGCGCTGAGCTTGCGATTGAGACTGGCGAACAGGATGTGGCTCGCGTGGATGGCGGGGGCGGTTTTCGTGCTCGCCCCCGTCGCGTCAGTCTCGTGGGCGCAGACCGATGCCGAAAAGCTCGCGGTCGGTGCGATGGTGTACGCGGACTACTGTGCGAACTGTCACGGCGAGCAATTGCGAAACACGACGGGAGGAGCGACGTTCGATCTCCGCAGGCTACGCTCTACCGATCGTGACCGCTTCTTCTCCGTCGTGCTGAATGGAAAGAGCCAGATGCCGCCCTGGCGCGGCGTTTTACAGTCTCACCAGATCGAATCGATCTGGGCGTACATCCGGGCCACGCTCGATCGTTAGGGTGTGACGAGCCGACGGCGAACCTAGCTGGCCGGGACGATGCGCTGGCGGTCCTCGTTGAGGCAGCGTCCGACCACCGGAATCGGCCGCATCTCTTCGCCGATCTCCAGGACGCCCCGGCGCGCCGCCTCGCAAGCCTCCGGTGTGGGGAACGACAATTTCTCGACGGCGCGCCCCGAGCCAACGGCCGTGTAGTTCAGGACCGTGAAGGCCCAGACCGGGACGCCCGCATTCGCAGACGTGTCTTCACCGGCCGCACGCGCGCCCCGGAGGCGAGCTCCGCCCACCAGCGCGATCGCAAGCGCGAGACAACACACGATTCGCCTCAAGGCGTTCCTCCCCGGCTCCCGTCGTTGCGCGAGGTCTTCGCGAGAAGACGCGGCAGCGTCCTTCGTAGGTGCAAGGGGTGTACCAGAAGCGAAAGGGCCGGTGAATGACGCGGAGGTGAGCCGGCGCGGCTCGCTTACTCGAAGATCACCTTGTCGACGTTTTTCGCTGACGACAGGCCTTTTATCTCGGCCTTCCCGCGGATGCCTCGCATGATCGCGCGGTCGAGATTTGCGCCGCTGACGTCGGCTCCGAAGAGATTCGCGCCGGTCAGGTCGGCCATGGAGAGGTTGGCGAAGGACAGCTCAGCCCGTGCCAGATTTGCGCCCGAGAGGTTCGCGCCCGTCAAATTGGCGCTCGTCAGAAACACACGCATGAGTCCCATCGGCTGGTTTCGCATGTCAGCCGCCATGTCGGCGCCGGAGAGATTGGCGCCGGTCAGGTTCGCGTTCGACATGTTGGCGATGATGCGAGCTCCTGAAAGATTGGCCTGCACGAGGGTGGCCCTGGTGAGCAGGACTCCGAAGAGGCTGGCCCTGGTCAGGTCCGCCTTCGTGAGGTCCGCGTCGCCCATGAGAGCGATGTCCAGGTTGGCGCCGCTCAGATCCGCGCCGTTCAGCATCGCGCGGGTCAATTGCGCACCGAAGAGGTTCGCGTGCGCCATGATCGTCCTCGACAGGTTCGCGCCGCTCAAGTTGGCTCGCTTGAAATCGACGCCCGTGAAGTCGAGGCGCGAGAGGTCCTTGCCCGACAGGTCGACGGGCCGACGCTCGCTCGCAGCGCCGAGTAGCTCCATGACCTGTTCGCGGGTGACGTCGGCAGCGTCCGCGACACCGAGGAGAGCGCCGAAGACACACATCGCCACGCCGTAGGAATACAGCGCGGTGATCATCACTCCCACGTGATGCTTTTGCCGCGGTACTTGCTGCGGACGAAGGCGATGACCTTCAAGATGTCGTCCTCGGTGAGGGCGCCTATTTTTCCCCAGGCCGCCATCCCGGCGCTCGTCCCGAAGTAGAGCGTTTGGAACATCCCCTTGTCCGTGCCGTTGCGCAGATGGCGCCAGTTGCCGCTGGTGAGATTGGGGCCGATCAGACCGGAGAGATCGCCTCCGTGGCAATGGGTGCACGCATACGCCCGCGCGAGCTTGAACCCCGCGGCCACGGCGTCGGGGTCACGGTTATACGGGTTCTTGCCGCTTTCTTTGAATTGTCTGACGGCGGCGGTGTCGTCGCTTTTCGCCTGCAGAAGCTGGGCGAGCTCGTCGTCACCGGGGTCCGCGGTGGACCGCGTGTGGGGGATGGCGGCGGCGAGGAGAAGGACGAGAAGAGCGAGACACCGAGCCTTCCAACGCAGCGTCATCGTCTCACTCGTTCTGCCGACAGCTACTGATAGCGCTCGCTGACCACGCCCGGCTTGACCTCGTCGGGCTTGCGCACGAGCGCTCCCGGCACCAGCGGCACACCATACGCCTCGAGGATCTTGCGGATTTCGGCCTCCTTGCGGTTGAGGACCGCGTCCAGCTGCGCTTGACGCTCCCGGTCGCCTTTCCGGACTCCCATGGAGATCTCGTACGTGAACGGCACCTCGAGTCCCGGGATCGCCGGCACCGGCACCACCTCGAGGGGCACGGATTGTTTCTTCGCGAAGTAGCCCGCCACCGGCCCCCAGACGACGGCGACGTCGGTCTTACCGGCCGCCACGTCTTCGACGATCTGACCGGGGTGCTCCGTCGTGTAGTCGATCGTCAGTCGGTAGGAGACGACGTTGCCCATGAGTCCCTTCTTGATCATCGCGTCGCCCGGCGGCGTCGCCGCGACGACGCCGATCCTCGCGCTGCGAAGCGCGGGGTCGTCCCAGGAACGGACCTGAAAGCCACGGTCGCGAGCGTAGACGAACACATACGTCGAACGGTAGTACGGTTGCGTCCAGCGGACCTGATCGTACCCGTTGGGGATGCCCATCACGACGTCGCACTGATTCGCCCGGAGCGTGTTTCTGATGAACCCGCGGCGGTCCGGCCACCATGTGAAGGTCGGCGTGGCGCCGAACTCCCTGGCGATGAGCTCGACGATCTTGTTCTCGAAGCCTTCCAACCGCTCGTTCGAATACGGCAAGTTGTTGGGGTCGGCGCAAACGCGGAAGGTCGCTCGCGACCCTTGGGCCTGCGAGCCCGCAGGCGACAGCAGTGAGGCCCCGACGACAAGCGCCACGACAGTGAGAATTCTCACGGAGGCCATCGTTCCACCCCCTGGAAAGAGATCACCCCGCCGAGGCGGGGTGATCTCAGCCAGCACAGGACAACCCGCTCGGCGCCGGTGGAGTGACCGCCGGCGCCGAACGCCTTACGGAAGAGAAAAGACGGTCAGCACGCCACCGAGCGTGGTGTACTCCGCGAGTTTCTTGTACGCACCGACCGCGCCGAGCCCTTCACTGTCTCCTTCGAGGCCGGCCGCGAGTCCGATGCCCGCCCAGCCTCCGATACCTGACAGGACGGCGACGTACTGCTTGCCATCCGGCCCCACGTAGGTCATCGGGTTCCCGATGATGCCGGACGGAGTCTTGAACTTCCACAGCTCCTTGCCGGTTCTCGCGTCCACCGCCTTCATGTACCCTTCGAGCGTCCCGTAGAACGCAACGTCAGTGGCGGTGACGAGCGCGCCACTCCACGCCGAGAACCGTTCCTTGTTGCTCCACACGATCTTGCCCGTCGCGGCGTCCCAGGCGATGAAGGCGCCCATGTGCCCGCCAGGTCCGGGGAACATCCGCAACGTCGCGCCGACGTAGGGCTGTCCCGCGGTGTACTTCACCTCGAACGGCTCGTAGTCCATGCAGACGTGATTGGTGGGGACATAGAACAGCTTCGTCCGCGGCGAGAACGCCGCCGGCTGCTGATCCTTGGAGCCGAGCGCCGCCGGGCAGACGCCCTGCGAGTTCTTGCCGGCCTGCGTCCGCATCGCAGCGACCTCGACGGGTCGCCCCGTCTGTTTGTCGACGTGCGTCGCCCAGTTGACGTCTGGATCGAACTTCTCGGCGACGAGCAGGGTGCCGTTGGTGCGGTCGAGCGTGTAGCCGAACCCGTTTCGATCGAAATGCACGAGGGCCTTGACCGGCTTGCCGCCGATGGTCAGGTCGGCCAGAATCATCTCGTTGACGCCGTCATAGTCCCACGCGTCCCACGGCGTCATCTGGTAGCCCCACTTCGCCTTCCCCGTGTCGACGTCGCGCGCGAAGATCGTCATCGACCACTTGTTGTCGCCGGGGCGCTGGCTCGGGTTCCAGGTCGACGGATTCCCGGTGCCGTAGTACATGAGGTTCAGCGCCGGATCGAACGCATACCAGCCCCACGTCGTGCCCCCGCCCGTCGTCCACTGATCGCCCTGCCACGTCGCCACCCCCTGGTTCTTTTGACCGAAATGTGGGTTGGCTTTGTTGAAGTCATCGGCGAGCAGAATCTCTTCGTCGGGGCCCATGCTGTAGGCGCGCCAGACGCGCTGGCCGGTCTTGATGTCATAGGCCGTCACGTGCCCGCGGACGCCGAACTCACCGCCGCTCACGCCAACGATGACCTTGTCCTTCATCACGTGCGGCGCGCCGGTCATCGTCGCGCCGACCTTCGGGTCGGCGTTCTCGGCCTTCCACGCCTCTTTGCCGGTCTTGGCGTCGAGGGCGACCAGGGTGCCGTCGAGCTGGTTCAGGAAGACCTTGCCGTCTGCGTACGACAGGCCACGGTTGACGTTGTCACAGCACGCGACCGCCTGAACGCTCGGGTCCTGCTTCGGGAGGTACTTCCACTTGATCTGGCCCACATCAGGACCCTTCAGGTCGAGCGCATAGACGTTGTTCGGAAACGAGGTGTGAACGTACATCGTGTCGCCGATCACGAGGGGCGCTCCCTCGTGACCACGGAGCGTGCCGGTCGAGAACGTCCACGCTGGTCGCAGGTTCTTGACGTTGTCTCTGGTGATCTGGTTGAGGGTGCTGAAGCGGGTGGCCGAGTAGTCCTTGCCGGGCATCACCCACTGCTTGTCATCGGTCTGCAGTTGGATCAGCTCCTGGTTCGCATAGGCGCCCCAGGCGATCAGCACGAGGACGAGGACGCAAGCTACGGAGACGCTACGCCTCATCGCGACGCTCCTTTCAGGAGTTACATTTCGAAGTCCCGAGCCCTCGATCGGTGAGATCCCGAAACGCCGCGAACGGAGACGGGTTCCGCGTCAGGTCGCGTCTGGCCCGTCTCCGAAGTCGTCCTGGTACGAGTTGATCTCGGCGTCCATCTTGATCTCGACCACAGTCGGCGTCTCCCACGTCATCGTTGCCACCTCCTTTTTTCGCTTCGCGACCTCGACGATCGCACGTGAAGCGACCGCGAGGCCGACCATGCTA
>Ga0209239_1001817_pt1 | contig 12747 bp, 12 predicted proteins | sample GraSoi013_2_20cm_FD_185824 | JGI IMG/M metagenome (GOLD analysis project Ga0209239, IMG submission 185824) | Grasslands soil microbial communities from the Angelo Coastal Reserve, California, USA - Sample 10_02_2013_2_20cm (SPAdes) (version 2) | ecosystem: Environmental > Terrestrial > Soil >...
GCGTAGCGCGCGAAGCGAAAATCTCGGATGTTCGCGATCCTGTGGCCCTCCCACTGCAGCAGAATGAAATACGCCAGTTTCCCGGTCGGATCAGACGGGTTGCGCACGAGCACCGCCGGGCGGCCGTCCACCAATCCCGGAACGAAATGCCAGTTCTCGAGCCGGGCATAGTTGTCGAAGTATGGAGCCACCTCGGTCCGACCCTTCTTTTGAAGCTTGGCAACGAGGTCGAGGCGCACCTCATCGGCGAGCATGTCGCGTATGGCATCGAAGTCGCGCGCGTTGAAGCGCTCGACATAAGCCGCGAGTAGCAAGCGCTCGGGTTTACTCAGAATGGGCAGCGGAACGTCGTCGGGCTCCTGCGCCACCTCGCGCAGGCGGGCGCGGCCGCGATGCAGTGCCGCCTTTACGGTCGCAATGCTCACATCCATGACGCTGCCGATCTCCTCGAGGGAGTAGCCGAGCACGTCCATGAGGATGACGCTGCTACGCTGCGCCACAGGAAGCCGCATGAAGGTCCGCAGGCTGGCGGCCGTGACCTGCCGATCGTCCGCGACGGCTACCGGGTCGATGATCATGTCCGGATCTGCGTCAGTGTGGGCGGCGTCCTGTCGGGCACGGTGACGCAGGAAATCCAGTGCCGCATTGTGAGCGATGCGAAACAGCCAGGCCTCTGGATGCGCGATCAATCCCGGCTGGGACAATGCCTCAATCGCTTTGATGATCGCCTCGTGAACGACATCCTCGCCGTCAAGGACCGAGCCGGTCATGCGGGCGCAGTAACGATGCAGCTTTGGCCGCAGTTCTCCGAATAGGCGATCGAAGGCCTCGCGATCCAGGGGCTCGCCGGCCGTAAAGGCACCCATGGGTCCTCCTGAGTTGTCACTTCGATATATGACGTCTGGGATCGGCCCAAGGATTCGGCAGAATAAAAAATCTTTTCTGAGAATCCTTTCGCCACCCCCGTTCGTCTCTCGGTCGTGGGCAGGCAGCGACGCCAATCGCTGCGAGCCCATGAGGAGCGCGGGCATCAGGAGGCGGACATGACAGCCAGAACGAGGTTCGCACTCGTCTTCTTGATGGCCGTTGCAGTGGAGGTGACCATCCCGACGATCAAACCATGGGCCAGCGCGCCGCAGTGTCAGAGCAAATCGGCTGAGCCGATTGCGGCGTGGGAAATCATCTACCGGCCTCTACACTGGAACGTGTACTGAAGCTTCGGTAGGCGATCCCCACCATGAACGCTGGCGGGCGCATGTGTCTCGCTTTGTCGCCGGAAGGCCTCCTCACTGAAGGCTTCAGGACCGGACTCGATGTCGGAAGGTTGAGACCGTTTCTCTGGTGAGGGCGAGTTACGCCGCAAATGCTCACGCGTGAGGTTGCCATGAGGGATCATCCGATCGTTTCGCAAGACGACTGGCTCGCTGCTCGTCTGCGGCTTCTGGGCAAGGAGAAGGAGTTTACGCGGCAGCGCGACCAACTGAGCGAGCAGCGCCGCGCGCTACCGTGGGTCAAGGTGAAGAAGGAGTACGTCTTCGACGGCTCGAACGGCCGCGAGACCCTCGCGCAGCTGTTCCAAGGCCGCAGCCAGTTGCTGATCTATCACTTCATGTACGGCACGGATTGGAACGAGGGCTGCAAGAACTGCTCGTTCTGGGCAGACAGCTTCGATGGCATCACGGCGCATCTGAAACATCGCGACGTCACCATGATCGCGGTGTCGCGCGCGCCCTATTCGAAACTGAAGACCTTTAAAGAGCGAATGGGCTGGCGTTTCAAGTGGGTGTCGTCAGGCACGAGCGATTTTGGTCACGACTTTTACGTCTCATTCACGCCCGAGGAGATGAAGCGAACGGTCTTCTACAACTACGAGTACCGTAAATTTCCGTTGAGCGAGGCTCCTGGAATCAGCGTGTTCTACAAGGACGACGTGGGTGCCATCTTCCATACGTATTCGTGTTACGGCCGTGGCCTGGATGCGGTGAACGGCGCCTATCAACTGCTCGACCTAGTGCCCAGGGGTCGCAACGAAGCTCCCTGCCGCATCCGATGTCGTGGGTGCGCCATCACGACAAATACGACGACGCACCATTCGAGGCGCCCGACCTGGGAGTTTCCGCAAGAGGCGCGTCGATGGCAGCAAGGAACGCGGGAAAATCATGAAAGATCCACGCGTCGAGCTGAGCGACGCACTCGGCCTCCAGCATGTCTAGTCCAGCGTGCGCCGGAAGCGTGAGATCGCGATGATCATCGCGATCAGCATGAGGCCGGCGAGCGCGAGCGTATCGTAATGCAGATCCACAAGCCCTGCGCCCTTGAGCATGATCCCGCGCACGATGCGAAGGTAATGGGTGAGCGGCAGGAATTCGCCGATCCATTGCGCCCAAGCCGGCATCCCGGCGAAGGGGAACATGAAACCTGAGAGCAGGATGTTCGGGAGGAAGAACATCATCGACATCTGCATCGCCTGCAGCTGGTTCTGCGCGATGGTCGAAAAGGTGTAGCCGACCGAAAGATTGGTCGTGATGAACAGCGTGCTCAGCAAGGCGAGCAGGAGGAGACTTCCCAACAGCGGCACGCCGAACAGACCGATGCCGATTCCGATGATGAGGGCCGCCTGCACGAATCCGACGATAATGTAGGGGACGATCTTGCCGAGCATGATCTCGACCGGCGTGATCGGCATGGCCAGCAGGCTTTCCATGGTGCCGCGCTCGATCTCCCGCGTGACCGAGAGTGCGGTGAAGATCAGCATCGTCATGGTGAGAATGGTGCCGACCAGGCCCGGCACGATATTCAACGACGTGGTGGCCGCCGGGTTATAGCGGGCGTGGGTGCGGATCTCGAACGGCGGTGCGGCGCCGTCGGGGATGGCACGGTCGTGCCGGAGCGCGGTCTGCACCAAAGTGCCGAGCGCGGCCATGGCCGAGCCGGCGGCCACGGGATCAGTCGCATCGGCCGCAACCAACAGCGCGGGGCGATCGCCGCGGCGCAGCGCGCGCTCGAAATTGGCGGGAATTTCGATCGCAAACAGCACCGTGCCCGAGGCGAGCAGACGATCGAACTCGGTCTCGCTGTGGACGACGTGGGTGACGTCGAAATACGCGGTGTTCTGAATGGCTTTGAGGATCGAACGGCCGACATCGCTCTGTTCCTGCAACAGTACCGCGGTCGGCAGATGCCGGGGATTGGTGTTGATGGCATAGCCGAACAGTAAAAGCTGAATGAGCGGGATCATGACGATCATCGCAAAGGAGACGCGGTCGCGCTTGAGCTGGATGAACTCTTTGATCAGCATCGCCCAAGTTCGGCGCCAGAAGCCGCCAGAGGAGCGTGCGCGCGGAGCGGTGGTTTGGACTAACGTGCTCATTGGAAATTGTCCTTGGCCCGGCCCATGAGGTCGATGAAAACGTCCTCGAGAGAGGGTTCCGATCGCGTCCAGACGAGGTCCGGCCGCGTGCGATAGGGCGCAATCGCCGCCTCGAGTGCCGCCTCCTCACGCCCGCACACGTGCAGGCTGGTGCCGAACGGCGCGACCATGTCGATGCCGGGACGGCGGCCCAGCTCCTCGCCAAGCTCGGTCAGCCCTTCACCATTGCGCGCGCTGACCGTGTAGGTGACGAGATGCGAAGCTGCGATCACCTCGTCAACCGTCCCGTGCGCGAGTAGGACGCCGTAAGCGATGTAGGCGATCTCGTGGCAGCGCTCGGCCTCGTCCATGTAATGGGTCGAGACCAGCACCGTGAGACCGTGCGCCGCGAGCGCATGGATCTCGTTCCAGAACTCGCGCCGCGCCTTCGGATCAACACCTGCGGTCGGCTCGTCGAGCAGGAGTAGCTGCGGGTTCGGCAGCGTGCAGGCGCCGAGTGCGAGCCGCTGCTTCCAGCCGCCCGAAAGCTCGCCGGCAAGCTGAGCTTCGCGATCCTGAAGCCCCAGCCGCTCGACCATCGCGCGCGCCGCCGCCGCCGGATCGGCGACCCCATAGAGCCGCGCGACGAACTCCAGGTTCTCGCGCACCGAGAGATCCTGGTAGAGGCTAAAGCGCTGCGTCATGTAGCCGACCTGGCGCTTGATCTTGTCCGCCTCCCTGCGGATGTCGTAACCGAGGCAGGTGCCGCGGCCTTCGTCGGGGGTGAGCAGGCCGCACAGCATGCGGATGGTCGTGGTCTTGCCCGAGCCATTGGGACCGAGGAAGCCGTAGATCTGCCCGCGCTTGACGCGCATCGACAGATTGCGCACGGCCTTGCGCCCGTCGAAGGATTTCGTCAGCCCTTCGACATCGATGGCGATGTCAGGCGCCGTCGTCATTCGGCCCGTCCCAGCGCGACGCTCACCGGCTGGCCCACGCGCAGCCGCTCGGGGCGTTCTTCGGCTCGCGCTTCGATCAGGAACACGAGCTTGGAGCGCTCGTCCATGCTGTAGATCACCGGCGGCGTGAATTCGGACGTGCGCGAGATGAAGCTGATCTTGGCTGCGATGGCGCCGGCACAGCCATCGCAAGTGACCGTGACGGGATCGCCGAATTTGAGCTTAGGCAGCGTCGCCTCGTTCACGAAGAACCGCACTTTGAGGTTGCCGGGAGGCAACAGCGCGAGGATCGGCTTTCCGGCCGGCACCAACTCCCCGCCGCGATAGTAGATCTGCTGGACGGAGCCGGTGACCGGACTGAACACTTTGCGGCGCGTGAGCCTCGTCTGCACCGAGTTGAGCCGCGCCTGCGCCGTGCGCAGCGCAGCCTCGGCCTCGTCGAGGGCTTTTTGCGTCCCCACCTGCGTCTTGGCGAGCTGGTGCGCGCGGTCGTAGGCGAGCTGCGCGTTCTTCACAGCGGCCTCCTGCATGGCGACGTCGGCGAGCTGCAGATCGGGATCGACCGTGAAAAGCAGCGTGCCGCGCTCGACCTGATCGCCCTCGCGTACCGTAAGCGTCTCGACGCGCCCGCTCTCGTCCGGACCGACGAAGATCAGCTCGGCCTCGATCCAGCCCTGGAAGCTCGGCTCCTTGCCGTTGTCGCACCCGGCGAGCGCGAGGCACCCGAGCAATGCGAGCGCGAAGCGGCGTCCGCTCATGTGGCGCTCCTTTCCCCGAACAGCACATCGAGGTGAGCGCGCATGAGGTCGCGTATGTCGAGCGGCGCGAAGCGACCGAACAGGCCGTTCCAGATGATGGCGACGAGTGCGGGCGCGACCAGCAATTGCGGAAAGCGGGCGAGCGCGTCGCGGGAAAGCTCGCGCCGCTCCACCGCCAGCGCCAGCCGCGCGCGAATGACTGGGAGCACGCGCGCGATGACCTCCCGATAGTAGATCTCGGCGAGCTTGGGGAAGCGCGGGCCCTCGGAGATGATCAGGCGGATCACGTCCTTGCGCCGCGTGCCGTAGATTTCTCTGACGAACACGTCGACGATCATCTCGGCCACGGCGCGGATCGGCACCTCGCGCAGCGGCGCGGCCTCGATCGTGCCCACGAGCGGGCTGAGCATCGTGCGCACGAGTTCCTGGAACAGGCTCTCCTTGTCGCGGAAGTAGAGGTAGATCGTGCCCTTGGCGATGCGCGCGCGGCGGGCGACATCATCGAGCCGCGTCGCCGCAAAGCCGCGCGCTGCGAATTCTTCGAGGGCGGCGTCGAGGATGGCGGCGCGCCGCTTCTCGCGCCGGGCGACACGCGCATCCTGCGCGGGCGTGCCTTTGCGGCGACGTGCGGGGGTTCGCTTTGCTGTCCTTCTTGGGTTTGCGACCATGCCTGTCCAGCCTCTAAAACTAACTGACTGACTGGTCAGTCATAAATATACTGCTGCAAGTCTGCCGGCGCAAGCCCCCAAAAAGCGAGAGCGGAACTAACGGAAAAAATCAGGACGAAGCATGCGCCACGCCTGCGGTCGGGAAGCCGCTGGTGAGTGTGCGCTGATTTGCCAAACGAGCCGCCCCGCGAAAGCCGTAGCAGTCAATGCGGCGCGTCCCCGCTCGATTAACCAAGCCGACCGACGGAAAACGCTGCCGCCCTCATTTTGACCACATGAAACGGGCAGGAAGAGTTGCCCGGAGCACCGGGCCTTGAGCCTGAGGGGGGACCAGATGGGACGGACTCTTGCCGCGTTTGCCGTTGCCGCTTCATTGTTGACGCTGGCGTCGTCCGAGGCCTCGGCGTGGGTCTGCTACGCGACCGGGCTCGGCTCCAGCGGAGCGGCCCGTGCCTACGACATCATCGACGCCAAGCTCTTCGCGCTGCGCCGATGCGAGCGCAACAGCCCACTGCCGATCTGCACTATCTTGTGGTGCCGTCCCGGCCGCTGACCAGCGACCACTTCAGCCAAATGACTCACCCCCGGCTTGCGCCGGGGGAATTCATTTCGAGAATGCGCCCTCAATCGCGGCCTTGACGCCGACGAGCGCTTCCGGGGTGTCGATGTCCACCAGCGCGGCCCTACCCTCGAGCGGCACTTCGACCACGGCCTCGCTGTAGCGGCCGATGAAGTGGCGCGCGCCCACGTCGCCCTCGATCGCCATCAGGTCAGGAAAGAAGCGCCGCGACCACAGCACCGGATTGCCGCGCCTGCTCTCGACCGTCGGCATCACGATAAGCGCGCCGCGGTCCGGATCGAACGCGGCGATGAGCCGGTCGATGAGGCTCGCATCGACCTGCGGCATATCGCCAAGGCAGACGATCGCGCCATCGGCCTCCGCCGGCACGGCGGCGATTCCGGCCTTGAGCGAAGTGCCCAGCCCCTGCGCGAAGTCCGGATTATGGATGAGCTGCACCGGCAACCCCGCGAGCGCCTTCTCGACATCGGCGCGCTCGTGCCCCACGACGACGATGACCGGCTTGGCGCGCGAGGCGAGCGCTTCCTCCACGACGATGCGCAGGAGCGGCCGCCCCGCGATCTCGGCGAGCAGCTTGTTCGGCCCGCCCATGCGGGTGGAACGCCCGGCGGCGAGCACCACTGCGGCAATACGGCGGTCCGCCGCCGCCGGCGGCTCCGCGCGCGGCTGCGGCCGCGTGACGATCTCCATTAAGAGCCCGCCGACGCCCATGCCGGTGATGGCCGCGCGCGGCACTTCGAGGCCGGCGAGCAGACGCATGAGCACCCAGTCAAAACCGTTTTCCTTCGGCGAGCGCGCGCAGCCCGGCGCGCCGACCACGGGACGGCCGCGCGCCGCGGCGACGAGCAGGAGATTGCCGGGATCGACCGGCATGCCGAAATGCTCGATGCGCCCGCCGATCGCCTCGACCGCGGCGGGGATCACGTCGCGCCGATCGGCGATGGCGGATGCGCCGAACACGATGACGAGCTCGGCGCCCTCCCCGAGCACCTCCTCGATTGCGCGCGCGAGCGCGCGCTGCTCGTGCGGCACGCGCCGCTCGGCAACGATGGTCGCACCCGCCGCCGCCAAGCGTTCCTCCGTCACTTTCAAGGTCTTTTCGATGACCTTGCTGGCGAGCCCCGGCAATAGCGTGGAGACGACGCCGATTTTGCGAATGCGGTAAGGCGCGATCCGCACCAACGGCCGCGCGGCATTGGCGATTGCGAGCGCGGCATCGCGCGTTTTCTCCGCGACCGCGAACGGAATGATCTTGACCGTGGCAATCATCTCGCCGGCAACGACCGGCTTGTAGGCCGGCAGCGTCGCGAACGTGATCGACTCGTCCACCTGGTTGAGGCGGTCGATCGCATTTTTGTCGACCACCAGCACGCCGGCGGTCTCGGCGAAGAGGTTGGCGCGGCCGGTAAAGGCGCGCTCGACGTGCACCCCCTCGCCCGCGACCGCCGCCGCGATCTCAGCCGCAGCCGCGTCCTCGGCGACGTCGCCGGGCTCGACCCGCGCGACCACGATTTCGCCGATGCCCGCAGCCTTGAGCGCGCCAATCTCGGCCTTGCCGATCAAGGTGCCCTTCTTCAGGACCAGGCCGCTCTGGCGGATCGAGTGCACCGCGACACAGCCCTCAGCCTCCTCGACCGGCACGGCGCCGAACTTCATGACGTCTTCTCCGCAGACTGGCGCAGCTCCACCGTGATCTCGCCCATGATCGCAACCGCGATCTCGGCCGGCGATACCGCACCGATCTCGAGACCGATCGGCGCATGGATGCGCGCGAGCGCGCCGTCGGATAGGCCTTGCGCTTTGAGCCGTTCGATGCGGCGCGCGTGCGTCTTCTTCGAGCCCAGCGCACCGATGTAGAAGCAGTCGCGCGCGAGCGCATAGGTGAGCGCGGGGTCGTCGATCTTGGGATCGTGGGTGAGCGCCACGAAAGCGGTATAGCGATCGATGCCGAGCGGCGGCAGCGCCACATCGGGCCATTCCGCGATCACCTTCACGTCGGGGAAGCGCTCGATCGAGGCAAAGGCCGTGCGCGGATCGACGATGGTCACGTCGTAGCCCACAAGGCGCGCCATCGGCGCGAGCGCCTGGCTGATGTGCACGGCGCCGGTAATGACGAGCTGCGCGGGCGGAACGTACACGGTGAGGAAGACCTTCCCCGCAGGCGTCTCCACCATGCCACTCCTGCCGCGCCGGATGTGCTTTTCGACCACTTCTTTGAGCGGATCGCGCGCCACCTCGGCCGCCTTGACCAAGCGCTGCTCGCCGGTCGTCACATCGGTGACGACCACCGCCGCGCGGCGTGCCGCGCGCTCGGCGTTCAGCGCTCTGAGGATCTCGAGCTTCATGATAGTCCCTGCCCCGCGCTCGGTGCGTCCCCTCCCCCCTTGCGGGGGAGGGTTAGGGAGGGGGGTAGCGGCTGGCGCAGGGCCTCGGCAATGCGCTCGAGCACTCCTGTAAGATTTGCCAGCACCTCGTTGTTCCAAAAACGAAGAACCACAAACCCCTGTTCTCGAAGCCAGGCATCACGCGTGGCGTCCCTGTTCGCTTCGATGAGGGCGTGTTGCCCACCATCGATCGCGATAATGAGTCGCGCTTCAGGGCAGATAAAATCCACGATGTAGGAACCAACTGGAAACTGCCGCCGGAACGAAAGGTCTTGAAACCGGTGCGCGCGGAGCCGACTCCAAATCCGTCGCTCCGCCACCGTCATCTCCCGGCGAAGTGCCCGAGCGCGTGACCTTTGATGGGAAGCAACGACTCTGGGCATCGCGGCTTACCCCCCTCCCGGCCGGCTACGCCGGCCGACCTCCCCCGCAAGGGGGGAGGTGCACCGAGTGTGTCGCACCTGCATGTACCTTCCCTCCTACTCCACCTTCTCCACATAGACCCGGATGGTGCCGCCACAGGAGAGCCCGACCTTCCAGGCGGTCTCGTCGGCCACACCGAATTCGAGGGTCTTCGGCTTGCCGCTCTCGATGACGTCCAGCGCCTCGGTTACCACCGCGCCCTCCACGCAGCCGCCCGAGACGCTGCCGAGAAAATTGCCTTCGTCGTCGATCACCAGGTTCGAGCCCACCGGCCGCGGCGCCGAGCCCCAGGTCTCCACCACGGTTGCGAGCGCAACCCCGCGCCCTTTCGCCCGCCACTCCGCGGCCGCTCGCAGAATGTCTTCATCGCGCGCCAACATATGCACCTCCATTGTCACCGCGAGTAGCGAACAGCGAGTAACCGGCAGGCATACGCTATTCGCTACGCGCCGTCCGCGCCCTTCCGGCTTTGTCCCGTATTAGATGGATCGTCCGCGCGCGCCCGGCAATGACCGTCATGCGACCTTGTCCAACCACACCTTCGGATCGCCGCTGCGCCCATCCGGCGCCGAGAGTGCGCGCACCAGCTCCGCCATCGACTCGAGGTTATGGATCGGCCGCAGCTCGTCGACGTGCGGCACCATCGTGCGAATGCCCTTGGCCTTGGCTTCAAACCCGGAGAAGCGCAGCAGCGGATTGAGCCAAATCAGGCGTCGGCAGGAGCGGTGCAGCCGGTCGATTTCGAAGGCCAGCCGGTCGTCGGGGTCGCGCTCGAGCCCGTCGGTGATCAGCAGCACGATCGCGCCTTGCGTGAGCACCCGGCGCGCCCACAGCTTGTTGAACGCGCGCAACGAGGTCGCGATCCGCGTGCCGCCCGACCAGTCGGCGACGTTCGCCCCGACCGCAGCCAGCGCCTCGTCGGGATCCTTGGCCTTGAGCGCGCGCGTCACATTGGTGAGCCGAGTGCCGAACAGAAACGTGTGGACGCGTTTGCGCGCATCCGTCACCGCGTGGAGGAAATGCAGGAACAGCCGCGTGTACTGGCTCATGGAGCCGGAAATATCGAGCAACGCCACGATCGGCGGAGATTTCGTGCGCGGCCCGAGATATTTGAGATCGATCACCGCTCCGCCGGCTTTCAGGCTTGCGCGCAACGTGCGGCGGATGTCGACGAGATGCCCATGACGATGCGGTGCAAGGCGACGCGTCTTCACCTCGTCGATCGACAGCACCAGGCGTTTGATCGCATCCTTGGCGGCGGCGATCTCCGCCGCCGTCATCTGTGCGAAATCCTTCTTCTGCAGCACCTCGCGGTCGGAGACGGTGAGACGCGCGTCCACCTCGAGTTGCGGCGGTTTGCGCTCGGCCTCCGCGAGACTCGAGAGCAGCGCCTCCTGGATGCGCTGGGCGCCCGGCGGCGCCTTCTCGTGTTCGCGCGGCGGCGCCTGCGGCAGCATGGCTGCGAGGAGCTTGTCGAGCATGCCGCGCCGGCGAAAGAAGATGCGAAACGCCTGATCGAAGATGAGCGAGTGCTCGTGGCGCTTCACCAGAACCGCGTGCAGCGTCCAATAGAAATCTTCGCGCGTCCCGACACCCGCGGCCTCGACCGCGGCGAGCGCATCCATGACCGCTCCGGGCCCGACCGGAATGCCGGCCGCGCGCAACGCGCGGGCGAAGTGGACGATGTTTTCGGCGAGACGGCCGGTCTGCGCGTCTGCTCTTTTCGAGGGTGCTTCCATTCTAGTGGATCACTCCGCCGCCCGCAGCTCAGCGCGCACCTCGTCGATCAGCTCCTTCACCTTGCCGCCTTCGATCCGCGCGATGTCGTCCTGATACTTGAGCAATACGCCGAGCGTGTCGGAGGCGGTTGAGGGATCGAGCGCCGCCACGTCAAGCTCGGCAAGCGCAGCTGCCCAATCGAGGGTCTCGGCCACCCCCGGTGCCTTGAACAGATCCTCCTTGCGTAGCGCCTGCACAAAATGCACGACCTGCTCGGACAAGGCCTTGCCGATCCCCGGCACCTTGGCGCGCACGATCTTGAGCTCGCGCTCGGCCATGGGATAGCCGAGCCAGTGGTAGAGGCAGCGGCGCTTGAGCGCGTCGTGAATTTCGCGGGTGCGGTTGGACGTGATCACCACGATCGGCGGCTGTACCGCTTTGACGGTGCCGAGCTCCGGGATGGTGACCTGGAAGTCGGCAAGCACCTCCAAAAGAAAGGCCTCGAACGCTTCGTCGGCGCGGTCGAGCTCGTCGATCAGCAGCACCGGCGCTCCCGCCGGGTCCGGCGCGAGCGCCTGCAGCAGCGGCCGCTTGATCAGGAAGCGCTCCGAGAACACGTCATGCTCGAGCCGCTCGCGATCATGCGCGCCTTCGGCCTCGGCGACGCGGATGGCGATCATCTGCGCGGCATAGTTCCACTCGTAGACGGCGGCGGAGACGTCGAGGCCCTCGTAGCACTGCAGCCGAATGAGATGGCGCCCGAGCGTCGAGGACAGCACCTTGGCGACCTCGGTCTTGCCTACGCCCGCTTCGCCTTCGAGGAATAAGGGCCGACCCATCTTCAGCGCGAGAAACAGCACGGTCGCGAGCGAGCGGTCGGCGAGATAATCCGCGCGCGCGAGCAGATCGAGGGTGGCGTCGATCGAGTCGGGCAGCGAACGCGGCGTCAGTGTCATGACGCCGAGCTTATAGCCCGTTGCCGCTGGGCTTGTCCTGCCAAGAACGCAGACGTGGGGCGCGTTCAGGGTTCGAGAAGTTATAGACCGTCGTCCCCGCGAAAGCGGGACCCATGACCACCGCCTCTGGAATATGGGTCCCCGCTTTCGCGGGGACGACGGCGGATCCCTGCCTCCCGATCACGCCGCCGCCGCGACCGCCCGTCGCGCCAGCACGCCGACCAAATGCGCCCGGTATTCGGCGCTGCCGTGAATATCGCTCGCCATGCCATCTGCCGGCACGGTCATCCCTTCGAGCGATTTCGGACCGAAGCGCTTCTTGAGCGCCTCCTCGAACGCGGTCACGCGAAACACCCCGTTGGTACCGGCGCCCGTGACCACCACGCGGATCTCCGAGCTGCGCTTGGATACGAACACGCCGACCAGCGCATAACGCGACGCCGGATTGGGAAATTTCACGTACGCCGCCTTGTTCACCTTCGGGAACTGCACCTTGGTGATGATCTCGTCCGGCTCGAGCGCGGTTTCGAACAGGCCTTTGAAGAACTCGTCGGCAGGAATGCGCCGCTTGTTGGTGATGATGGTGGCGCCGAGCCCCAGCGCGGCCGCCGGATAGTCGGCGTTGGGATCGTTATTGGCGAGGGAGCCGCCGATCGTGCCGCGATGACGGACCGCCGGATCGCCGATCTTGCCGGCGAGCTCCGCCAGCGCCGGAGTATTTTCCCTGACGATGGGCGAGGTCTGCACCTCGACGTGGGTCGTCATCGCGCCGACGACGAGCGAGCGCCCTTTCATCTCGATGCCGGTCAAGCCCTCGACCTTCGACAGGTCGACGAGATGCTTCGGGCCGGCGAGGCGCAGCTTCATCGTCGGAATCAACGTATGGCCGCCGGCGACCAGCTTGGCCTCCTCTTGTTTGGCCAAGAGGCTCGCGGCCTGACGCACCGTCGT
>Ga0209239_1001819_pt1 | contig 12741 bp, 11 predicted proteins | sample GraSoi013_2_20cm_FD_185824 | JGI IMG/M metagenome (GOLD analysis project Ga0209239, IMG submission 185824) | Grasslands soil microbial communities from the Angelo Coastal Reserve, California, USA - Sample 10_02_2013_2_20cm (SPAdes) (version 2) | ecosystem: Environmental > Terrestrial > Soil >...
AGCGTCCCGCCTACGGACCGGCTTCGCGTGCTGGGGATCCTTGGCGGACGGTGGCAGGGATTTCGCACCGTCGCGGGCATGGTCGGAGTGATCACGGCGGTCCTGGCGGGGTCGACGGCGAGCCTGACGAGCCCGGGCGCAGCGGAGGCCGCCCTCACGGGCGCGGCGCGGACGCGCCCTCGCCGAGGAGACGGATGGCGAGCACCGTCACGCCGACGGTGATCGCGGAGTCGGCGACGTTGAACGCCGGCCAGTGCCACCCGCGATAGTGGACGTCCACGAAGTCGATCACCGCGCCGAAGCGGGCGCGGTCGATCAGGTTGCCGATGGCCCCGCCGAAGATCAGGCCGATCGCCCCGTGATCGGCGAAACCGCCGCGAGGCAGGATCCGCAGGGCGACGCGGACCAGGATCACGAGCGCGACGAGTGACAGGAGCGCGACGATCCAGCGCCATTCCGTCGGCACGCTCGCGAGGAGGCCGAAGGCGAGGCCCGGGTTGAGCACCAGCGTCAGCGCCAGCACGTCGTCGATGACGCGGACGGTCGCGCCCGGGACGAGCCGGGCCAGCGCGATCAGCTTGGTGATCTGGTCGAGCACGACCACGACGCCGGCGAGGACGGCGACGCGCGTGGTCGCCGGCCGCGTCATCCCCGCCCGAGGACGACCGGCACGCAGCGCTCGCAGAGCCCGGGGTGCTCCCGGCTCTCGCCGACCCGCTCGCTCCACGTCCAGCAGCGCTCGCACTTCCGGCCGCGCGCCCGGTCGACGCCGATGACGAGGCCGGGGATCTCCTGGCTCTCGTACTGCACGGCCGCGCTCGCGCGCGCGCCGCCGAGCTCGACCTGCGACACGATGAACAGCGTGGGCAGGAGGGCGCGCTTGGCGCGGAGCAATTCCGGCAGGTCCTCGGGCGCCGCCGCGATGCGCACCCGGGCCTCGAGCCCGCTGCCGATCAGGCTCTGCGTGCGGGCGGTCTCGAGAGCCTTGGCAACCTCGCGGCGGACCTCGAGCAACCGCGCCCACTCGCGCGCCAGCGTGTCGTCGAGCCACTCACGCGGGACCTCCGGGAATCGCTCCAGGTGGACGCTCTCGCCCTTGACGCCGGGCGCGTGCCGCCACGCCTCCTCCGCGGTGAACGTGAGGATCGGCGCCATGAGGCGGGCGAGCGCACTGAAGATGTCGTGGCACGTCGTCTGGGCCGCTCGCCGCCGCGGGTCGTCGGCCGCCGAGGTGTAGAGGCGGTCCTTGATGATGTCCAGGTACTGCGCCGAGAGGTCCACGGCGCAGAAGTTGTGCACGGCGTGGAACACGGTGTGGAACTCGTACGTCTCGTAGGCGCGCGTGACACGACCGACGAGCCGGCCGAGGCGATCGAGGATCCAGCGGTCGATCTCGTCGAGTCGCGCGGACGACTGGCGGTCGCGCGCCGGGTCGAAGTCCGCCAGGTTCCCCAGGAGGAATCGGAACGTATTGCGGATGCGGCGGTAGGCGTCGGCGAGGCGATCGAGGATCTCCGTCGAGAAGCGGATGTCCTGCGTGTAGTCCTCGGCCGCCGCCCAGAGCCGCAGGATCTCGGCGCCGTACGTCCGGAACAGCTCGTCGAGCGTGCCGTAGTTGCCGAGCGACTTGGACATCTTCCGGCCGTCACCGTCCACCACGAACCCGTGGGTCAGGACGCTCTTGAACGGGGGTCGCCCGCGCGTGCCGATCGCCTCGAGCAGCGAGGACTGGAACCAGCCGCGGTGCTGGTCCGAGCCCTCGATGTACATCTCCGCCGGCCACCTGAGCTCCGGCCAGGTCTCGAGGACCGCCGCGTGGCTGCACCCGGAGTCGAACCAGACGTCGAGGATGTCGGTCTCTTTCGCGAACCGCTCGCCGCCGCACTTGGCGCAGCGCGTGCCAGGCGGCAGCAGCACGGCCGCCTCGCGCGCGTACCACTCGTCGCCGCCCTGGCCCTCGCGGAAAATCCGCGCGACATGCTCGACGATCCGCTCCTCGAGGAGCAGCGTGCCGCACGCCACGCAGTAGAACGCGACGATCGGCACGCCCCAGACGCGCTGGCGCGAGATGACCCACTCGGGCCGGTGCGCCACCATGTTATAGATCCGCTCCTCGCCCCACCCCGGGATCCACTGCACGTCGCGCTTGATCGCCTCGAGCGCACGGGCGCGGAATTGGTGCTTGTCGAGCTCGATGAACCACTGCTCGGTTGCGCGGAACAGCGTCGGATTCTTGCACCGCCAGCAGTGCGGGTAGGTGTGATCGAGCGCGCGCTCGGCGACGAGCATCCCGATCGATCGGAGATGGTCGATGATCCGTGGGTTGGCCTCCCACACGGTGAGCCCCGCGAAGTGCTCCACGCCAGGGACGAAGCGCCCGTCGTCGTCCACGGGGTTGAAGATCGGCAGCCCGAGCGAGCGACCGAGGTCGTAGTCCTCCTCGCCGTGACCGGGGGCGATGTGGACGAGGCCCGTCCCCTGGTCCATCGCCACGAAGTCCGCCGCCGCGATCGGGCCCTCGCGGTCGATCCACGGGTGGCGGAACGTGTGGCCGACGAGCTCGCGTCCGTCGAAGGAGGCGAGGGCGTGGTGCGCCGGGTTCTTGAAGAGCCCCAGAAAGTCGTTGAGCCGCGCGCGCGCGACGACGTAGACATCCGCAGACTGCCCCGGCACCTCGACGGCGACGTAAGGCTGCGTCGGGTGGACGGCGATCGCGAGATTGGCGGGCAGCGTCCACGGCGTCGTCGTCCAGATCACCGCGAAGGCGCGCCGGCCGGCGAGCGCCGCCTGGAGCGGGGCCGGCGCCGACACGAGCGGAAACTTCACCCACACCGAGGGCGTCCGCTGGTCCTCGTACTCGACCTCCGCCTGCGCCAGCGCGGTCTTGCAGTGCATGCACCAGTGCACGGGCTTGAGCCCTTTGTGGACGAGGCCCCGGCCGACGAAGCGGCCGAACTCGCGCGCGATGATCGCCTGGTAGGCGGGCGCCATCGTGACGTAGGGGTTGTCCCAGTCGCCGAAGACACCCAGGCGCTTGAACTCGGCGCGCTGGATGTCGATGAACCGGAGCGCGTACTCACGGCACTTCCTGCGCTTCTCGACGGGATCCATGGCGCGCCGCACGTCCCCCGAGGCCTGGTCGAGACCGAGCTCCTTGTCGACCTGATGCTCGATCGGCAGACCGTGACAGTCCCAGCCCGGGACGTAGACCGCGTTGAAGCCGAGCATCGTGCGCGACTTCACGATGACGTCCTTCAGGACCTTGTTGAGCACGTGGCCCAGGTGGATATTGCCGTTCGCGTACGGCGGGCCGTCGTGCAGGATCCAGAGCGGGCGATCCGCGGCCACGTGGCGGAGGCGCTTATAGATCCCGAACTGCTCCCACCAGGCGAGCATCGTCGGCTCTCGCTCCTGGAGGTTGGCCTTCATGGGAAAGGCGGTTTTCGGCAGGTTCAGCGTGGCTTTGTAGTCCATGGTCAGATCACGCATCGTACCACGCCGCGCGAGAGCGACGGCCGCCGGGGATTACTTGATCTTGGGCGCCAGGGTGGCGATGCCGTTGTCGGAGTCGATCGAGACCTTGAACTGGTCGAGGAAGTCACGTCCGAGGAGACCGTCCACCGCTCCCTGCTCGATGTCGTGCGCAACGACCAGGAGGTCGATGACCTTCGCGTCGCCGATCTCGAGGGATTCGAGCGCTGCCGTCTGCACGCTCGCGGACCCCGTCGCGCCGCGAATCTGGCCCGTCGGCCCTTCGGTCAGGGACACCCCGGCCTCCGTGAGCGCGCGGGGGTTGATCACGGTCCGGTCGGCGCCGGTGTCGAGGATCAGCTTCACGGAGGTGCCGCCATTGATCGTCGCGTCCACGACGATCGCCTGCCCCTTCGTGAACCTGATCTCAGTAGCGGCCGGGCCCTCGGAGGCGCCCGTCTCCGCGGACGTCCTCGACGACCCCGGCGCCCTCCTGAGATCGAAGGGCGCCGCCGCCGAGCGGTACTTCTGGGGGACGCTGTCGATGCCCTGGACGAAGTGGGGCACGCCGCGCTCGTCGACCCAACGATAGATCGGGGCGTCGGCCGGTGCGGGACGAGCCAGGAGCAGGGTCGCCGCGACGAGCACCGCCAGTCGAATCATCGCGCGAATCATACCGTACAAACCAGTCGACGCGAGAGGGTTGCCGCGAGGTCAGAGCGACGCGGTCGGCGTGGGCACGGCCGGGCGGATTACGACGCCTTCTTCTCCTCTTCCTTCTTCACGGCAGCCGTCGAGTCGTCCTTTGATGTCTCGCTGACGCCCTTCTTGAACTCCTTGACGCTCGATCCCAGCGAGCGCGCCAGATCCGGCAGGCGGTTGGCGCCGAAGAGGATCAACACGATCACGAGGATGATCAGCAACTCCTGGTAGCCCAGTCCAAACATGAGAGGCTCCTTTCGGCGCCTTCACCATACTCCGCGCCTACCCGCCCCGCAAGACCCGCTTCTCGCCCATCCGGACCGTCACCCGGCGAGCGTCCAGGTACTCCAGGAGCGGGATCGCGTACTTGCGGGAGATCCCCAGGAGGTCCTTGATATCGCCCGGCCCGATCTCCTTCCGCTCGCGCAGGAGCGCCACGACCTTGTCCTGGATCGCGTCCAGTGCCGCGGCGTGGAAGTAGAGCGACTCCTTGACCCGTACGAGCCTCTTGCCCTCGACGAGGAATTGAAAGAGTTCGTGCTCGTCGCCGCCGCTCACACCGGCGTGGCCGAGCGCTTCCTCGGGGCTCGGCGGCGACGCCTCGGCCTTGACGAACTCCTGCTCGACGCGGTCCACGATCCGCTGCTGCTCCGGCGTCAGCCGCACCTGGTGCGCCGCGAGTCGGATCTTGTCCCGGTCGGTCGCCACCACGCCCTCGCTCAGGAGCCCGGCGACCAGCGCCGCGAACACCCGCTCGTCGGCGCCGCCGGCGCGCACCCGGAGCTCCTCGCGCGACATCCCCGGCTTGAGCGGGTTGGCGCGGTGGAAGGCCTCGAGCGCCGTGAGGGCCTGCCCCCGGAGGCTCGCCGAGCTCTCGGGATGGAGGTACCACTCCCGCTCGACGACGAGGACCCGGCCCTGCGCCACGAGGCGGTCGAGCACGCCCCGGAGCTGCTCGGGCCCGAAGGGCACTCGGCCGAGCAGGGTCGCCAGGCGCGTGCCCGCGGCGCCGACGTGGCGCACGTGCTCCTCGACGACCTCTGCGGGGCTGCCTGTCTGCAGGAGACCGAGGTGCGCCGCCAGCGCCGGCGCCTTGCGTTTGAAGCGCGGCGGATTCACGTCGAGGATCGTCCCGCCCCCGATCGTCACGACCGGCGAGTACGAGCGCACGACGAACCGGTCGCCGGGAAGTGCGACGAGCGGCGCCTCCAGGCGGAAGCGCGCGAAGGCCGTCTGGCCCGGTTCGAGCTCGGCCGTATCCAGGAGGAGGACGCGGGCCATGATCTCGCGGGTCCCGACGTGAAAGCGGACGCGGGTGCGCGACTTGATCGCGCGCGGGGCGTCCCCGAGGAGCTCGAGCGTCCCGTCCACGAGCACCGTGGGGACGAGCGTGCCGGCGAGGCCGACGACGTCACCGCGCTCCACCGCCGCCCGCTCCACGCCTTGCAGATTCACCGCGGTGCGCTGGCCCGCGAACGCCTCCGTCACCGGATGGCCGTGCGTCTGCAGGCCCCGGATCTTCGTCTCGACGCCCCCCGGATAGACCTGGACGCGATCGTCCACGGCGAGCCTGCCCCCCCTGAGCGTCCCGGTGACGACGGTGCCGAAGCCGCGCACGGTGAACACGCGGTCGATCGGCAGGCGCGGGAGCTGGTCCAGACTGCGTGGCTCCACCGCCTCCGCGAGCCGTCGGAGCGCCGCGCGAAGCTCGGCGAGGCCGTCACCGGTCTTCGCCGAGACGGCGAGGATCGGCGCGTCCGCGAGGAACGTGGCGCGCACGAGCGTCCCGACGTCGTCCCTGACGAGCTCGAGCCAGTCGGGGTCGACGAGATCGGTCTTGGTCAGGACCACGAGGCCGCCCTTGATGTGCAGGAGCGAGCAGATCGCGAGGTGCTCACGTGTCTGCGGCATCACGCCCTCGTCGGCGGCGACGACGAGCATCGCCAAATCGATGCCGCCGACGCCGGCGAGCATGTTCTTGACGAAGCGCTCGTGCCCGGGCACGTCGACGATCTCGATGGTCGGGCCCGGGGGCTCCTCAAGAAACGCAAACCCGAGGTCGATGGTGATCCCGCGCGCCTTTTCCTCGGGCAGGCGGTCGGTGTCGATGCCGGTGAGGGCTTTCACGAGGGCGGTTTTGCCATGGTCGATGTGACCCGCCGTCCCGACGACGACGTGCTTCATGGTCGTTCCCGCGGGGGCCGCGGGGCCCGCGTCAACCGCCGGTGGCCCGAGAACGGCACGCTCGGCTCCGTGGTGGCGCGGGCCGGGTGCACGGTGTGCTCCGTGCGCGGCCGACGCTAGGCACGGTCTGGCTCCACCGCGGCTGACAGCGCTCGAGCGAGGATGGCGACCTGGTGCGGCAGGACGGTCCGGCAGTCGAGGAGCAGGCGGTCGTCCACGATCCGTCCGACGACGGGCGGGTCGCCCGCCCGGAGGCGCGCGTCGAGACCCATCGCCTCCGTCCCGCCGTCGCCGATCGCGACCGCGGCCGTCGGCAGCGCCACCGTCGGCAGCGCACCGCCGCCGACCTGCGCGTGGTCGTCCACGACGCGGGCCTTGAGGCGCGCGCGCGTCGCCGGCGCGAGTCGTCGCAGGACCGCGCGCGCGCGGCTCCGGACGCGGGCGAGCGGCTCGGTCAGGAGCCTGAGCGTCGGGATCGCCTCGAGCGCCGTGCCGGCTTCGTACGCGTACAGTGTCGCCTCCAGCGCGGCGATCGTGAACTTGTCGATCCTGAGCGCGCGGTTCCAGGGGTTCTTCTTGAGCCGCGACACGACGGCGCGCCGGCCGACGACGATCCCGGCCTGAGGGCCGCCGAGCAGCTTGTCGCCGGAGAAGGAGACCACGTCGACGCCCGCGGCCACGGTCTCCTGCACGGTCGGCTCGTAGGGGAAGCCCCACGGACGCAGATCGATCAGGGATCCGGAGCCGAGGTCTTCCATCACCGGGACCCCCCGCTCGCGCCCGAGCCCGACGAGCTCACGGGACGACACCTCGGCGGTGAAGCCCACGACGCGGTAGTTCGAGGTGTGCACCTTGAGGAGCAGGGCCGTGTCCGGCGTGATCGCGTCCGCGTAATCACGAAGGTGGGTCCGGTTCGTCGCCCCCACCTCGCGCAGCACGGCGCCGCTCCGCAGCATGATGTCGGGGATCCGAAACTCGCCGCCGATCTCGATCAGCTCCCCGCGTGAGACGATGACCTCCTTGCCGTGCGCGAGGGTTTCGAGCGCCAGCAGGACGGCGGCGGCGTTGTTGTTGACGACCAGCGCGTCCTCCGCCCCGGTCAGGCGCTGGAGGAGCGGCTCGACGTGGCTGTACCGTGACCCGCGCTCCTTGCTGGCGAGATCGAGCTCGAGGTTTGAGTAGGCGACGGCGACGGCCGCGAGCCGCTCGAGGGCGAGCGGGCTCACGAGCGCCCGCCCCAGGTTGGTGTGAAGCACGACGCCCTGTGCGTTGATCACCGGGCGCAGGGAGAAGACGCCGGCTCGCCGCACGCGTTCGACGACACGGGTCACGAGCGTCTCGACCCCCGCCGGCACGGCGTGCTCTTCGAGGACGCGTTTGCGCTCCTGCTCGAGCGCCTCGCGGACGAGCGCGGTCACGCGCGCGCGCGTGATGCCGTGGAGTTCCGCGCGTTCTGCGAGACGGCGGAGGAGTTGGTCCACGGAGGGCAGGCCGCGGAGGGCCGTCGCGCGGTCAGCGCTCATCGAGCGCGGCCTCGACCTTCTTCCGCAGGCGGGCGACGACTTCCTGGGTCTCGTGGCGCCACGTTTGGGGCGTCCACTTGCCGTCGCGGGCCTGCCGGCCGCTGCGCACGGCGTCCTCGACGAGCCCCGCCCACAGCTCGTCGAGGTCGGCGCGCGACAGGCCCTGGCCCCGCAGCGCCCGCGCCCACTCCTCGGCGAGGCCGTCGATGAGCCGGTCGCGCTCGGTGGCGAGACGCCGCGCCTTGCGGATCAGGTCGGCCAGACGCGAGGGCATCCGCCTACTCCTTGACGAAGTCCCGCACGGTGTCGAGCAGGTTCGCCTCGAACCGTCCGGTCGACGCGCACTGGTAGACGGGCGCGGGGCGGAGCTTGCCGCTCCCGCCCTTCCGGTGCATGTGGGTGCGCATCTTCGCGTTGATCTGGACCTTCGTGTGGGCGCCGTTGGGCTCGGCGAAGAGCGTGAAAGCGACGAGCGCCTCGCCCTCGAGGAGGTCGTCGCCGATGCGGCCGCAGTCGGCGTAGACACCGATCGGCGCGATGAAGTCGTCGGTCGCGATGACACCGGAATCGCGCGCGATCGCCCGGAGCGCCACGTTCTCCTTCGCCAGCGCGCGCACGATCGCCGCCCACGTGACGTCGTAGCCGGCGGCGATGTCCTCGCGGTGCGGGGGCGGCGCGAGCGGCGAGACGAACGGGCGCGCACACGCCGCGAGGAGCAGCGCCGCGGTCACGACCCCGCGGCCGACCCTACTTGTTGTGGTGGTCGATCCCACGGTACGCCTTGACGAACCGGACGATCCGCTTCTCGTCGAACTCGTCGAACGCGTCGATGCGCGTCCACGCGGTCAGCGCGATCCGGCTCTTCATCGTCGGGTACGGCGCCAGGATCACGTAGTGGGTGTAGCGCTGCACGATCGCGCGGAGCTTCTCGACGAGCTCCGGACAGTCGCAATTGTACTGGACGAGCACGCCGCCGTCCTCGAGGTTGTGGACCTGGAGTGGCTGCGGGATCGGACGCGTGTGCACGCCCCACGGCGCGATGTACGGCAGGTGCGGGCCCGAGGTCGGCGGGTCGGAGTTGTAGGGCTCATGGGGGCTGTCCTCTGTGGGAATGTGGAGGTTTCCCTGGTCGGGCATCTGCGCACCGGGGAGATTCGCGGCGGCCCGGTAGGCGAAGTATCCGACGGCCACAGCGACGATGACCACCACCGTCGCGACGAGCATCCGCCGCTGCCGGCGCGAGATCCGTCGGTGGGAGCGTGGCTGCCGATCGTGTTTGGCCATCGTCTCCTGTGTGGCGGAAGCGTATGGGAGTCGAACCCATCGACCGTTTGTCTAGAACGGTCCACCGGATTTGAAGTCCGGGAGGCCCACCGGGTTCCTAGACGCTTCCGGCACCGTAACTATCTGTCGCTTCAGCCGTCTGAGTGTACCATCGCCCCCTTTGAGCCGGCCGACTGTCGCCGTGAACCGACCTCGCGGCGCCGCGGTCGAGGGCGGTGGACCCCGCATCACGCCCGCCATCGCGGATGGCCCGCGGAGAGCTCGAGCGACCGCGAGCTCCGCCCGCGTCTCCGATCCCGACGGGCTCGCGCTCACCGCGTCGAGCCGGCTTACGAACCTGTCGAGACGTTGCGCGCGTGGTTTCCGGAGAGGCCTCAGCCAAAATTCCGCAAAATGAATCCGTCTTCACATCGGCGACGGCCCTCTTCTGCCATCACGCAACAAACTTCACTTCCGTCAATCCGATGGCGACCGCATCTCCGCGCGGTTCCAAGGGTCCGCCCGTTTGGCAGCGGGTTTGCGTCTGTCCCGCTCGACGAACCGAGACCGCGGCTCCGACGCACGCGGCAAAGACTGCGAAAGGACGCGAATGATGACTTTGAGATTGCCTGGTGCTCTGGGGGTATTGCTACTCTGCCTTCTGTCGATCGTCGGAACCGCCGCGGCCGTTCCGACGCTCGACTTCACCATCAACGCGCCCAATCCCGGATCGATCGCCTACGGGGTGTCCGGCGCGGAACTCGTGGGCAGCGGCATCACGATCGCCAGCATCGTCGGGGGGCTGGGCACGGCGGACACGGCCACGCCTGCAAACAACGGCGTGGTGGCGGCCTGCGTGGGCTGCGTGCTCTCCTTCGCGACGGGGAGCCTGACAGCGTCGAGCTCCACGCAGTGGTTCTTTGACTCGGGTGGCACCATCCAGCTCGTCGGAGAGGTGGCGGCCGCGGGAATTTCGGCGGGGACGACATTGTTTTCTGGAACGTGGTCGAGCGCGTCGGTCACGCAGATCGGAGATTCCTTTAATATCGCCGGTGGCATTTTCTCCAGCTCCACCGACGCCACTCTGGCCGCATTCTTCGGCCTGCCGGACGGCGGCCTTCAGTGGACCGGCGCTCTCAACCTGAGCCTCCTTGCAGCAGGGAGTCCGCCCGACGCGTTCGCAAGTAGCGCCCTCGGGAGCGGCGACGTGATGGTGGTTGCGACACCCGAGCCGGCGACCTTCCTTCTCCTGGCCTCCGGGCTGGTCGGGATCGGTCTCGCCGCGCGAAGGCGCGCACGGCCGGGGCACGCTCTCAGCGAGTAGGCGCAAGAAGCGCCCCTTTCGAGGGCGAGGATCTGCGGCGGGCGCTCGCCGCAGGCCTCGCCGTCCAAGGTGCGGGCCGGCGCTCGACCGAGACGCCTATCGTGTGACGTCGCTCGGGTCCCGTCGCTGACACTCCCCGGATCGCCTGATTTCCCCTCCGGGCCGCCGGCGCCTTGCTACGATAGTCGCCGCCTTGACGGAGCTCCCGCACACGGGCCTACAACCGGTCCGACCGACGGCGTCCCCCTGGTGGCTCGGGGGACTCTCCGTCCGGCAGCTCGCCCGTCGTGTGTATGGCAGGGTCTGGGAGGACGAGCTCCTCGACCGCGCGGCCGGGCTCTCGTATTACTTCTCGTTTGCGCTCCTACCGACCTTGCTCTTCCTGACCGCCCTGCTCGGGCTCTTGCCCTTCCCCGACCTGATGGGCCAGTTGCTCGATTATGCCGATCGCATGCTACCGAGCGACGCGGCGTCACTGCTCAGGCGGACGCTCGCGGAGATCGTGAGTGGCGCGAGCGGCGGCCTGCTCTCGATCGGCGTCTTCGCCGCGCTGTGGGCAGCGTCGAGCGGGATGCTGTCCATCATGACCGCGCTCAACGTCGCGTGTCGCGTGAGCGAGCAACGCCGCTGGTGGACGTCCCGGCTCATCGCGATCGGTCTCACGGTCGGGTTCTCCCTGTTCACGCTGAGCGCGCTCCTGCTGCTCGTCTTCGGCGGGCGTATCGGCGAGGCCGTGGCGCGGCGAATCGGCCTGACACCGGTCTTCACGCTCGCGTGGACGCTGCTCCAGTGGCCGGTGGTGTTCTGCCTCGCCCTCACGGGCTTGGCCCTCGTCTATTATCTCGCGCCCGCGGCGGGGCGGCGCTGGCACTGGATCACGCCGGGATCGACGTTCGCCCTGGGAGCGTGGCTGGCGATGTCGTCGGCGCTCAAGTTCTACGTGACGTACTTCGTGAACTACAACGCCACCTACGGCTCGATCGGCGGCGTGATCCTCTTGATGCTGTGGCTCTACGTGAGCGGTGTCGCCCTGCTCGTCGGCGCCGAGATCGACTCCGCGGTCGACGAAGCGGCGGCCGAGGCCGCCGAGCCCTCACGCGTGCTGCGGCCCATGCCTCCCGCCAGCGGTGGGAAGATCGCGATCACGTCGCCCGCATCGAGAGGACGCCCGGGCTCGGGGTCCTGACCGTTCACGAGCACGACGCGAGCGAGGTCGGGGGGGATCCGGAGGCGCCGCGCGACGTCGTCAACGGTCGACCCAGGAGGCACGTCGAGGGCAACGGCGCCCTGCGGGTCTGGGGCCGGCAGATACGCGAGGAAGGCCGCGAAGAGCCGGACTTCGACCTTCAGCGGAGTTCGGCGACTCGCAGCCGATCGCCAGGCCGGATCGGATCCTGGCTCTCGAGGCTGTTCCAGCGGAGCACCTCTTTGACCGACAACCCGTAGCGCTTGGCGATCGAGGTCACCGTCTCGCGCGGCCGGACGACGTGGATCTCGGCCGCAGCGTGGCGGGGCGCCCTCGCCTTGGCGATGCCGACCGACCGGCGCGGCGCCAGCGCCGCGAGAACGCCCTCCCGGGTGCCGGCCGGAACACGAATCTCCCACCTGGTGCCCGGCGGTGTCACCCCGCGGACGAGAGTGGGATTGAGTGCCCGCAGCATGGCGGGCGAAATCCCGGCGACCGTGGACAAGCGACGGAGATCCGTCGAGGGCGGCACGGAGATGCGCTCGGTGTCGTCCCACGGCTCGCCTCCCACCTCGAATCCGTACTGGTCCGGATCGCGGCCGATGAGCGTCGCCGCCTGGATCGCGGGGACGAACTCACGGGTCTCCCGCCCCAGATACTCCGTGCGTGTCAGGGCCCAGAAGTCCGACGAGCCCGTCACGCGAATCGCCCGGCTCACCACCACCTCACCCGCGTTGTACGCCGCCTGCGCGAGCTCCCATGCGCCGAACTGGCGGTACAGATCCCGCAGGTACGCCGCGGCGGCGACGGTGGATTTCTCGGGGTCGAGGCGCTCGTCCACCCACCGGTCCACGCGCAGACCGTAGCGGCGTGCCGTAGGAGCCATGAACTGCCAGAGCCCCTTCGCGCCGACGCGGGAGACCGCGCGCGGGTTGAAGCCGCTCTCGATCATCGCCGTGAATGCGAGATCGGTCGGGAGGCCTTGATTTCGGAAGACCTCCTGGATCATCGCGAGATAACGCCCGGATCGGCTCATCCAGAGCTCGACGACCATGCGCCGGCTCCCGGTGAAGCGGTCGAGGAAGTAC
>Ga0209239_1001820_pt1 | contig 12738 bp, 18 predicted proteins | sample GraSoi013_2_20cm_FD_185824 | JGI IMG/M metagenome (GOLD analysis project Ga0209239, IMG submission 185824) | Grasslands soil microbial communities from the Angelo Coastal Reserve, California, USA - Sample 10_02_2013_2_20cm (SPAdes) (version 2) | ecosystem: Environmental > Terrestrial > Soil >...
TCGCTACACGCTCAACGCACCTCGAATCCGCCCGTAACCTGTTTCTCACGATGATGCATCGGGCATCGAACAGCGATCCCGGCGATGAAGCTCTCCGCTATTTCACCCTGCGCAAGCTTTGGGAAGCCAAGCAGTACGGCAAGTTGAGTCAGGATGACCTTGAGTTCCTGAACCGTGCAACAAAGCAATTTAACGATGCCCCCAGCGAAATTCGTTATTACGAATGGGTTCAAGGACGCGTTTCTTCCGACATGGTCCGAGCGCAATTTCGTGACCTTGCTCCCAAGCAGGAGGTGTCTTTCTGCACCGAACTCGTTGACGGCCAAACCGCCCTTTTCGAGCCCAAGGTTTCGTCCCGAGTCGCCCGAAGCGCAGTGACGAAGGTGACGCAGAGCCTGCGATCAACTTTCGGGCGACCTTTCCAGCCAGTTTTCGGAGCAGTGGACCGACAAGGTCGAGAAAAGTAACCAGATGCATAAAACGAAGGTGACAACTCTGCACGCGGGCAAAACACTAGGATGGGCGGGAGCGACCCCACTTTTGTGCGCGCAGAGCCGCCCAAAAGGTCTGTGGGGTCACTCCCGCCCGTCACCAAGGAACGGTGACCGTGTTTTGCTCGCGTGCATACAGAGATGTAATCAACCCCAATGCAGAGAAGTAAGGATCTCGAATAAAGAAAGGAGCGAACCTCGATGGCAGTCTTGAAGGCACCACCCAAACAACCCAGAACCACCGTCGTCCAACTGCGGCTCGACGACGAAGCAAAGACCTTGCGAGGTATGCAGAGTTCCTCGATTGCTCACCATCCTACGTCGTAACGGAAGCTCTGAAGCTCGTCTATCACAAAGACAAAGAGTTTCAGTTCTGGCTTTCAGCCGACACAACAGTAATCACGAATCAAGCTCGAAAGGAGAATCGTTCCAGCTGGAATTGAAATAAAACCCCATGCGCCATCACCTCCGATTCGGCATGCGCGAGAACCCAGCGTCACATCGACGACATGGCTCGCGCTTCGAAGTAGAGAGTCTTTCGAATGGAACTCGCACCGAGAAGGCGAGCGTCGCATCCGAGGAACTTGCGCCAGCTCACATTCATTCGCCGGCTGCTGGTCACGGGACCGTCAACGCCGTGCCACCTCACGTGGCCACACGGGGAGAAAGGGACAATGCTGCTAGACATTCTGCTGTTTTTGTGGGACCTCGCTTGCCCGAGAACGCCCTGCACGGCTTCGAACCCTTAATTGGCAGCTGCGAGGCAGCCAAGCTACTCGGCAACATCCACGTCAAGACCCTGCAGCGCTACGCGCGTCACCGACAGGTTCCCGGATATCAAATTGGGGGTCATTGGTATTTTCGTGCATCGGAACTGGACTCATGGTTGCAATCTCGGATAAATTTGACGTGCCATCCGTGCCGCTTACAGGAGAAATCGGATGGAACATAAGCGGCAACGGGTTCAGTTTGGTTGGGTTGGTTTGAAAGCACGAAAGAAGGGTCCTGACGTGTGGGCTCTGCGGTATCGCGAGAATCTGCCGGACGGCGGCAAGAAAAGGCGAAGCGTAGCCATCGGAACGGTTGAGGAATTTCCGACCGAACCCCTGGCTCGCAAGGCCGCGCTATCTTGGTTGTTTTCGATGAACGCAGAACCATCAAATGGTACGACTGTTTCGTTTCGGCGCAGTCATTCAGCGATATTTGGCGGAAGAGATACCTGAAAGGCCCTCGACTGCTTCACGGTATCGTTGCTGGCTAAAGAACCATGTTGAGCCGAAATGGCGAGACTATCCAATCGAGCAGATCAAACCGCTGCTTGTAGAAGATTGGCTCAAGAAGCTCAACCTCGCGCCGAAAAGCAAGTCCCATCTCAAAAACCTAATGCGCGTCTTGTTTAACGCGGCGATGCGCTGGGAGCTGATTCCCTATCAGCACAATCCCATGAGTCTCGTCCGTGTCAAGGACGGTTCAAAAAAGGCAACGGCAACCGAAAGCACTTTCCGTTGAAGAATTTCGGAAGTTGCTGGAACACATTCCGGAACCTTTTCGAACGATGTGCATTGTGGCGATTTGTTTGGGGCTGCGGGTAAGCGAAATCCTCGGCTTGCGGTGGAGAGACATCGATTGGGAGGGCTTGCGATTAGCAATACAGCAAGCCTACGTGTATGGACGAGAAGGGGACGTCAAAACACAGGCCTCCCAACGATGGATGCCTCTCGACCGATTGCTAGCGGGCAAACTTCGGCAATACAAAGAGAACTCTGCTCCGTTCGCAAATCCGGAGGCGTGGATTTTCGCAAATCCAGAAACAGGACGCCCCTATTGGCCAGGCCGAATTCAAGAGAACTGGCTGGTCCCGGCCGCTCAACGAGCGGGACTGGGGAGGATCGGCTGGCACAGCTTCAGGCACAGCCATTCAACGTTACTTCACGCGCTCGGCGTCGATCTCAAGGTGCAGCAGGAACTCTTGCGACATGCGGATATTCGAACGACCATGAATATCTACACGCACGCGGTTCCACTGGCCTTGCGAGAGGCGAACAGCAAAGTCGTTCGATTGGTTTTGCCGGCGCAGGTGGCCTAGCGTTAATGGCCCCTCATGGCCCCTCGAGAATCTGCAAACCATTATTCAGGAAGGAGATGTTGGTAGGGGCGGTGGGGATCGAACCCACGACCTTCGGCTTAAAAGGCCGCTGCTCTACCACTGAGCTACGCCCCTATGGCATGAATTTCTTATTGTAGCATGCTCGCGGCTAGCAAAAGGAAAGGCGACCGCCCCAAATGATGTATGACAACAACAAAAGCTGCGCGCCGCAATGGTGGCGCGCGACAGTTGCCCTCTAGCGCCTGACGTCTGCAGGCGATGGGACGCCAACTGTTGAGCAAGCACTAAACGAGGCGTTAGCGGGCGCACTTGGTGAGCGCGGAGAGTTGCGGAATTGTGCGTCACCGAATCCTTCGGCAAGCGCTACGGCCCACGGCCCGCATGAGCTGAAGGACTCAGTGGGCGAAACGCAGCGCGCGACAGATCGCAAGCCGCAGCCAGCGACAGCTTGAGCGGCGCGACGTGGTCGCTAATTCAGGAGAGGGCTTCGGCACTGGGAAGAGGGCGTTTGCGCCTCCACTCGTAATCTTTGCGCAGCTTGGCCTGATGCTTTTTGACTTGGGCTTCGAGATCGCTGAAGGCTTTCTTGCAACTGGTCCGCACCGTGGCGCCAATGCCGGTGGCATGCAACGTTCCGCTCGGCAGCGATAAATTCAGAGTGCAGGAATTCTCGTCCGTGCGCGGCGTTTTTGAAAATACGCCGTGCAATTGAATGAGATCCGGCGAGTAACTCTGGAGGAGTTTTTCCAGTTTACCAATGTGACGCGCAACTTCGCCTTCGACCGGCTTGTGGGACTCGACATGCTTGTAATTGAAGGAGAGTTTCATGTGTGCACCTGTAAAACCTAAGAGAGAGGAGGGGGGCACGGATCGGCTTCTCACAGCACATCGGCGAAAAGCATAGCAGCCTGCGAGGCCGGGAGCAACGGCGACCGGAGAATTTGTATTTGTCCGCGTTGACACTTCTCCTCCCTTCCCTCTACTCTGCATTCATAAACAATCGCCTGCGCCACTTCATGACACGCCGCAAAACACGAACTAGAGCGCCCTCAAACGAAGCCGGTCCTTCTTTCCGTCCCGTGGCGGCGAGTGCCGGCGCGGGCCCTACCTCGCCGCCAAAGAATATCCTGCGAATTGGCCCCGCGGGCTGGTCTTATCCGGACTGGGCCGGCTACGTCTATCCATCTCGCCGCCCCAAAGGATTTCATGAGGCGACCTATCTCGCCGAATACTTTGACACTATCGAGATCAATACTTCGTTTTACCAGCCTCTACGTCCGGAGCATGCGGCGCAATGGATCGAACGAGTAGCGGCGAATCCGCGATTTGGTTTTACCGCAAAGCTGTGGCAGCGATTCACGCATGACATAAGATCCACGACCTCCGGCTCCGCGGCATCGGAGGAACGCGAGGTTCGCGCCGGCTTCGATGTGCTTCGCGCCGCGAATAAGCTCGGCGCGGTCCTGCTGCAATTCCCCTTTTCGTTTCATCGCACGGAAGAGACCGTTGCGTATCTTTCGTCGCTGCTCAAGCGATTTGCCGACTATCCGCTGGTCGTGGAAGTACGGCACGGGACGTGGGATTCACCGGAAACTTTGGAATTGCTGCAAAGCAGCGGAGTCAGTTTTTGCAACATCGACCAGCCCATCATAGGACGGTCGCTTGGCCCGTCCGCCAAGACCACTTCTGGAGTCGGGTACGTTCGACTTCACGGGCGGCGCTACGACACGTGGTTTAGCGACGACGAAGCGATCCCCGCCCATGAGCGCTACAACTATCTTTACACCGCCGAAGAACTCGCTCCCTGGGTAACGCGCGTCCGAAAAGTCACGGAGCGGGCACGAGAGACGTTTGTGATTACCAACAATCATTTTCAGGGCAAGGCGGTGGTCAACGCTCTGCAGCTCATCAGTATTTTGAAGGGATCGAAGGTGAAAGTGCCGGAGCCGCTCCGGCGGCACTTCCCGGAACTTGAAGAGATTGCCGATAGTCCTCCCGCCGAGCCGACGCTCTTTCCAATCGGAAGAGGAAGCAAGGACGAAACGAAGTAAAGATATAAGGACGGAAACTTGCACGCTATTCTCCGCTAACAATTTGTTCCCCATCCCCCATACCGCGGTGTTTTGTGCAAAGAGTGCGAAATCGCTTGAAAATAAAAGAGTTGGTTTTTCGCCCCATGCAAAAGAGTGCGCAAGAATGTGAAAGTAAAGAGGATAGTTCGGAACACGCGGAAGACCGGGAGGGGGCTGCGATGGCGGGAACACGCTGGCCAGCTGGACCAGCGGGATTTCCTACAACCAGATCAAAGCGTTTGACTGCAACAACGGACTGCATAACGTCATTTCCAATAACATTGTGGTGGGTCAGTACGATAATTCCCCGAACCACAGCGACGGCAATGGGTTCATCCTGGACATTGACGCGACACCATCGGCGTGCGCCGGCACGGCGGCTCCGTATGAACCGGCAGCGTTGATCGTCAATAACGTGGCCTACGGGAATGGCGGCAGGTGCGCCGAAGCATTCCAGGTGGGTTTCTTCTGGATGATGGCGAATAACACGCGCATCAAAAATAACTTGGACAATGTGAACGCCAACCAGGCGACCGCAGCTTCGCTGGACTCGGATACGGCCAAGAATGGATATTTTGCAGACAACATCAGCGTCTCCTGGCAAGCATCCAATCCGCCGTACGACCTGCGAAACGCAGGCGCGAATATTCAATATTTCGCAAACCTTGCCTGGGGCGCGCCGTGCTTGCGGATCCTTCCGGGGTTGATTTTTGCGCAAAAAATTCGCAGCTCCTCAAAGCAGACCCGATGATCGTCGCGGCGCCTTATTTTGATGCCACGGCGCCGCCGTTCTTGCTGGAGAACGGGCTGACGGTTCAGCCCGGCAGCCCCGCGCAGTGCCGAGGGGTTGACCCCACCAGGCTTCCCGGAGTGCCCGCGCAAGTCGCAGCAGACATGAAAAATCCCGCCAACGCTTATTTCAGTTATGCGGACCTCAACGGGAACCCGCGCCCAGGTTCAGTAGGATGCTGGGACCTGGGAGCCTATCAGCACTAAGGATCGCTGCGGTCAGGATGCTCTGGCCGCGGGAACGATGGGAAAACAGACGAGAGAGCCCCACCTGGCATTGCGGCTCTGTGTTTTTCTGCGCCCAATACGCCACAGATTCCCTCATACGGGATTGCAAGATTCACCCGATTGAGTATTGCCCTTCTCCTGTCTACAAATGTACCTGTCAAGTGGTCCTTGGAGTCCCGGGGCGGTTCTGAACCTAGCCTGCGACCCTGATCCCGCCAAGGTAGTTTGAAAAACCGCCGAGGACCTGGCTACCCGCAAGCGTGCATGCAGTTCACATGTTTAATCAGGGATCGCCTTATGGAGAATCGATTGATGAAACAGCTCAAGCTCGTTTTGTGCCTGGCCGCTCTGGGAAACATGCTAACTGGCCCCTTCCTTGGCTCTTCCTACAGCGCCGTTCGATTGTCGATGCCCTTTGCCGTGATTGACACGACGAACTGCGCACCTAACTCGCCAACGGTGTGGTTTGCCGCCTCCAACGGGGACGACGGCAATGACGGCAAGACTCCTCAAACTCCCATGTCAGTTTATGGCGCTACTCACACGGCGCTGCCCGGTCATCGAATCTGCTTTATGGGAGGAACTTATGCGGAGACGGGGACTTTTTATCCTCCGCGAAGCGGCACGCCGTCGGCATGGATCGTGTACCAGGCATATGGAGACGGGCCGGTGAATGTTGTTTGGACTCCTACCACGCTGGCATGTCCGCCGGCCGGGACTGCGGACTGCACCATGGTCAATGCCGTACCCTCAAGCGGAAACTCGTATCTGGAATTCAGGGGTTTCACTTTCTATGGCCAGGGACTGGCTGGAGACGCGTTCGGTTGCAATAATTCGCATCACCTGCGATTTATCGGCAACACCGTATACAACGTTCAGGGCGCGGGCGTGGGCGCGGTTCAGTGCGACTATTTGGTCAGCGATCACAACATCGTCTATCACAGCGGGTACTCCGGAACGACGGCCAGTTGGACGAGCGGGATTTCGTACAACCAAATCAAAGCGTTTGACTGCAACGACGGACTTCATAACGTCATTTCCAACAACATTGCCGTGGGCCAATACGACAATTCCCCGTACCACAGCGACGGCAGCGGCTTCATCCTGGACATGGATGCAACACCATCGGCGTGCGCTGGAACGGCGGCTCCATACGAGCCGGCAGCGCTGGTGAGCAATAACGTAGCCTACGGAAACGGAGGCAGGTGCGCCGAGGCGTTCCAGGTGAGTTTCTTCTGGATGATGGCGAACAACACCTGTTACATCAACAACTTGGACAACGTGAATGCGAACCAGGCGAACACCGGCTCACTGAGCACAAATGCGGCCAACAATGGATATTTTGCGGATAACATCAGCGTTTCCTGGCAAGCGTCGAATCCACCTTACGACCAGCGAAACACGAATACAAATATTCAATATTTCGCAAACCTGGCATGGGGAGGCCCTTGCTGGGTCGATCCGGACGGTAGTGATTTTTGCGCAAATAATCCGCAGTTTATCAAAGCAGATCCAAGGTTCGCCGCCGCGCCTTATTTTGATCCTACGGCCGCTGGGCAGTACGCGCCCGCAGCGCCGCCCTTCTTGCTGGCTAACGGACTGACGCCTCAGCCGGTGAGTCCCGTGTACTGCCAGGGCGTTGACCCCACTACACTACCGGGAGTGCCTGCACAGGTCGCCGCAGACATGCAAAACGCGGGCAACGCTTACTACATTTATAAAGACTTCAATGGGAAAGCGCGCCCCGGTGCTGGAGGCTGCTGGGACTTGGGAGCGTATCAGCACTAAGCTGCGGCCGCAGGCGTTCAGGGCAGAGGACCGCCTGGCAGCCCGGCGCAAGAAAGACCGTCGATACTCGGTGTGATATCACCTCAGAGATGTTCCCGCCGTCGTGAATTTTCTATTGGGGGTATCCATTTGACTCAGGTAACCACCGAGGCCGAGCGCAACCGACATGCAGGCGTCGCGCAACTCTTCGGCGAGGACGGGGTCGACGAGTGCGCGGGCGACGACCATGCCTCCGATGCATATAGAAGCGATGCCCTGCGCGGTGGCTCGGCGAGGGCGGCCGTTCTGGAGCAGGCTGCGCTCGAGGACGCTAACCATGGAGCGGAAGACGGTCTCGAAGGCGCTCCTGGCAGACTTGCCGCTGCGCGCGACGTCCGTGGGCAAGGCGACCATGGGGCAGGAATCCTCAACGTTCTCAAAATGCTGGCGGGAAAGATAAGCGCGGACGACCTGGGGACCGACGTCGGCGGAGGAGAGGTCCACTTTCACGCCCTCCCAGCAACTCTTCCAATTCGGATCGATGAAGAAACAGTTTAGGACTTCGGCGTAGAGATCGCTCTTGCTATCGAAATAGCTGTAGAAGCCCCCGTGGGTGAGGCCCGCGCCCGCCATGATCTGCTGGATGGAGACACTCTCGAAGCCGTGGCGATTGAATAGTTTGCGCGCGCTATCGATGATGGCTTTCTTGACTGCAGGGCGATGTCCAGAGGGGTAAGGCATGAGGGCTCCTTGTGCTGTTGGGTGCAGAAGTATGCCCGAAGGAGGTTACCGAAGCCAGCAAAAGATTATCTTGAACATATTTTGGAGGGATGGTCTGATGCGCTGCGGTCGTACGAAAAAAGACGGAGGACGAGAATGAGCGAAGGAAAGAATTCGAGTGTATTCATGAATGCGCCGACAAGACGGCAATTGATTGCGGGGATGGTCGTTGCGTTTGGCGGCGTGACTCTGGGATCAAGCAAGGCGCGGGCGAGAGCCGAGGAGGAGATTTCGCGTTCAGCGGAAGCCATTCACCAGGAGCCGGTTTTCAAAGCGAGCCGGAAGCGGGTGTATGAAGCGCTTACGGACGCGAGACAGTTCGAGAAAATCGTGCAATTGAGCGCGGCGATGAAATCCGGCATGGCGCCGGGAGCCAAACCTGCGGAGATCAGCCGCGAAGCGGGTGGAGCGTTCTCACTTTTCGGCGGGTACGTGACGGGAAGGCAGCTGGAACTGATGCCGAACGAGCGGATCGTCCAGGCGTGGAGGGCGGGCGGCTGGGATCCGGGAGATTACTCGATCGCTCGGTTCGAACTCGTGGAGCAAGGAACGGAAACCAAGATTATCTTTGATCATGCCGGATTTCCCAGAGGCAAAGCGGAACACCTTGCGGAAGGTTGGAAGATTAATTATTGGGAGCCACTGGGGAAATTCCTGAGTTAGGCGCTGGGCAGAAGCAGGAGCCGGGCGGAGTAAGGCCGACAAAAAGCCGTCGCATGATTAAAACCGAGGCAAAAATCGGCCGCGCCGAATGTGCCGGGATTGACCTACGGATTGAACTTGAATTCCAGGAGGACCGTCGCTTCCGTGCTGGCCGGCGCATACTTCCAGTTCTTCAGCGTCTCTTCGACCGCACTCACAAGCAACGGATGACCACCGACGACCTTAGTGGCTTTGATGTGGCCGTCTGGTGCGACTACGACTTCCACCTTTACGACGCCCGTAAGACGGAACCTTTTCGCCGTTTCGGGATAAGCGGGCGTTGGATTTGAAATCAGCTTGCGGCCTTCTTGTGCTGGCAGATTTAGCGCGGTCAGAATCAGCGCCATGGCTAAGAAGCTGCGAGCCAAAATTTTTGCGCCTTTCGCTTTCTCGTCCATGACGATGTCTCTCCCGATACCAGGCTAGGTCTGACCTCGAAGAGCGCACAAAAGCACTCTGCCGACTGAGCGCGCTATCAAGTTCAAACGTACCGCGAAACAAACGTTAGGGTAGCTGTGGGGAGGTACAGGTGTGTCTAGCGAAACACTGAGCTGTGGTTCAGGTACGGAATTCTTACATTGAAGAAAAAGAGAGCGGAGAGACCATCCAGGGCCAGCCTTGAAAGGATATCTTTGCGGCAGAGCGGAGAAAAGGCCGCCAGCCAGGTGACGACCGCTTCAGCACAAACCTAAATGATGCGGCGGGGCAACAGTGGGTTGAGGTGCATGGTGAGGTCGTAAACGGAAGCGCCGCAGGATTCGGAGACATCCTCGGGGCGACAGCCCGGCTGCGAGTCAAAGAAGGTAGCGACGTCGCCGATCTTGACGCGCTCCTCCCTTCCCACTTCGACGATGCAATGGCTCGCAGAAACCGAGGCGATAACGGGATACAGATCGCCGTTGACGCGGACCTTTGCGCCCTTATCGCGAGCGAGTGCGGCGGCGCGGGGCCAGCCATCGGCGTGGCCGCCAGGCAGCGTAGCTACACATCTTCCTTGGCGAGGTAGGCGCGGTTGTAGCCCGCGCTGTCGCCTTTGCTTAGTTTCTTCACGTAGATGACGCGAGCCTTCAGGCTAATTGCGGGCCGAAGATCCATGATGGAAGTGCGGCGAAATTCGTTTTCGGAGTAAATGCCGTAAATGGCCATGCCCGGGCGCACCATGTCGAGAAACGCTTCGGGATGCTGGAAAAGACTGAAGCTGGAAGCGGCGTGTTTTTTGCCGAGGGCGATGCCTTCCTTTTCGAGAGAGGCGCAGATTTCGTGGAAGCGGCGAAGCTGCTCTCTGTCGAAGTCGGGGTCCTCCGTGAAAGTCATCATCGTTCCCTGGATTTGGACGGACTTGCGGGCGGCGAGATCGCGAATCAGTGGCACCGCGTCTCGATAAGGCACGCCAACGCGGCCAATGCCGGTGTCAATGCAGATGTGGAACGGGATGGGCTTTTGCGTTTTGGCGGCGATCTTGTCCAATGTGAGGCCCAGCGGCGTGTAGATCATGGGCATGATGCCTCGTGCGACGGCGTCTTCGAGATTGTGCTCGTCGAACGGGCCGAGCAGGAGGATGGGCTTGCGAATGCCGGCATCGCGGAGAGACATGGCTTCGTGGAGCTTCACGACGGCAAAGCCGAAGATTTCCGGCTGAGGCTCAAGGAGCTTGGAAACGTTGGTCACGCCCATGCCGTAGCCGTTATTTTTGATGACCGCGAGGATGGGACGAGAGGCGGCGCGGCGGGAAATTTCCTGGACATTGTGGCGCAGGTTTTCGCGATGAATCTCCACCCACGGATCGAACGAGGAATCCTTCGAAGTGCCCGATTCATAGCTTTGCGCGGCGGAGGCGAAAGAAGGAGAAGCGCCGAGCAAGACGGGGAGAGTGAGACCTGCTTCCAGGAAGGACCGCCGCGAGGGCTTCATCACGAGGCTATTTCTTGAAGAGGTTTTCGAAGGCTTGGCGCGCATCGGTGTGGCGCGGAGGTCCGGGGGGAGGCGCCGAGCCAGGAGCGTTCGGCTGAGTATAAGACGTTGGCGCAGTATCTTTTTCAATGGTCATGCGGAATTCGTAAAAGGTACAGGAGTTCTTTGCGTCCTTCGGAGAGATGCGTTCCTGGATCGGCTGGGTGCATTCGAACTGCGCGCCGGAATCGAAAAAGCGGCACTGTTTGCAGCAGTGCAATTCGGCCTGGCACTTGGGGCACTTCCCGTTGGGATCGAATCCCGGTGTGAGCACAGCACCGCAATTGGAACAGCGCGCGCGGGTGACCGTGCCGACCATACGGGGCGTGCGGGGGCCGAATTGATCGGCGCCGCGCGGTCCGCCGGCGGGGGGCTTACGTTCGTGCTTGTCCTTCTTGTCCTGCTTTTCCGCGTCGCGGTAACCGCGGTGACCATACTTTCGATCCACAAACGCCTCCGTCCGCCCAGTCTCGACGGACTGCCACAACTACAACTCATGCTTTTGCGCTGTCGCGCTTGCCAACCTGGCTTGTATCCAATCGGATTGTTACACTCGGCCGGACGGCGCACTCATTCCCTAGAGATTCCTTGCAGAATTGCGAACGTCTAGCGAGCAGGAGATGGGACCTCTATGTTTGTAGCGCTCTGGGAGTACGAAGTCAAGCCAGGTTGTGAAAAAAGGTTCGAGGAAGCCTATGGCCCGGGCGGCGGGTGGGTGCGGCTGTTCCGGAGCGATTCGAACCACATCGAGACTCGATTATTGCGTGATCCCTTTCGCCGTGCGATTTACGTCACTGTCGATTTTTGGAATTCCCGCGGGGCCTATGAGAAGTTCATGACGGGACACCAGGACGAATACACAGCACTGGACGACGCCGGTGAAGAGTTGACGAACATCGAACGGCGGGTTGGCTGGTTCGAGGCGGTTGACGCGTGACCCCGAGGCAGACGTAAGGAGACGGTTCTCGGTTTAAGGAAGGCCTCAGTAAAGGGCAAAGTCTTTCATCATGAAACGGAGCCGGGAAAGCGCAATGACGGGTTACTGCCCAACCACATGGCGATGAAACCGTCGGGCGGAAGATCAGGTTGGAGAAATTCTCGAGGCGTTGCTTCGGAGCGGAGAAGGGCTTCTGCGGCCAGATAGCCGCTGCGCACAGCGCCTTCCATGGTGGCGGGCCAGCCAGTCTCGGTCCAGTCACCTGCCAGAAACAAGCGAGGGACGGAGGTTTGCTGCCTGGGGCGCCAGCGATTAACACCGGGTTCCGGCGAAAACGTCGCGGCAGCCTCCTTGATTACCGTGGCCTTCAGCAATTCCGCGTTGCGTGCCGCAGGAAGGGCTTTCCGGACTTCGCCCAAACAGAGGTCGATAATTTCTTGACGTGGCTTCTGCAACAAATCGTACGACGCGCTGATAACCAACTGCAGGTACTGTCCGGCTGGCACTGTGTTTGCTGTTCCATTTGAATCGCGGCCGTAGAGCGCAGTCTTATTGAAGATCCACTGCGTCGTGGTGTCTAGGAGAGTGACGAACGGCTCTTTCATCACGGGGCGGTCAAACCAGAAATGCACGCCGGTGATGGGCGCAACCTTAATCTTGTCCAAATTGGCAAGGGATGGATCGCTCTGCTTCACACTCTGCGGCAACAACTCCGCCAGCGCGGTGTGCGGCACAGCGAGGATATAGGCATCGGCCGATTCTTCTCGGCCTTCATCGAAGCGAATTCCTGCAATCTCGCCGCTTTCCATTTTCAGGCCGCGCACCGGCGCGCGGAGAATCACTTCCCCGCCCCGTCGCTCGATTTCAAACTTGCAGCCGTCGTATAGATTTGCGAGCGGTACGGCGGGCACTCCC
>Ga0209239_1001822_pt1 | contig 12735 bp, 12 predicted proteins | sample GraSoi013_2_20cm_FD_185824 | JGI IMG/M metagenome (GOLD analysis project Ga0209239, IMG submission 185824) | Grasslands soil microbial communities from the Angelo Coastal Reserve, California, USA - Sample 10_02_2013_2_20cm (SPAdes) (version 2) | ecosystem: Environmental > Terrestrial > Soil >...
GTGCTGGACGATCTCCCCGTCGGTGCCGAAGAACGTCTGGATGAAACTGAGCGAGCCGATCGGCCAGGCCTCGTGATCGCTCCAGATCAGCAAGAAGCCTCCGGATCCGAGCATCGCCATCGGCAACAGAAGACGAGTGCAGGCGAGGGCGGTGAGCGCCAGGGGATACCGGAATTCGCCGAGGACAATCAAGAGAACAAACACCCCGGCGGTGTGGTGGTTAAAATCGGAGTAGGCCTTCCCTTCGGGAGATCCTTCCCAGCCGCTTCCGGCGACGCCAGCATGATCATGGCCTGACGCGTTTTGGTGGTGAACCGGTTCCCGGCCGTGGCCGGGAGGCTGCGCGGGGACGGAGTCCGACAGCAGGATCGTCAGGGACAGGATCATCCCGAGTCCGGCCAACCACGCTCCGGCAGGAAGAGGGGGAAAACGAAAGGCCCATCTAGCCGGCCGGATGGGCCTTCTTTCCACGAGGGGCATCTGGAGCGCCTTACATGAATTTCATGAACTTCTCTTTGGCTTCGTCCATCACCTGGGCCGTGATCGTGGTGGCGCCACGCTCCTTCGCCATCCGCTCGATCTCCCGGCGGGCCATCGGTCGGATGAAATCCGGAATGTTCTCCAGCCGCTTCTCGGCTTCGGGCGACCAGGCGACTCCGTTCGATTCACTCTTCGAGTCATCCATAACCTGTAGCGTGATGGTGGTGTAGCCCTGCTTGCGCGCATAGGTTTCGATGCTGCTCTGCACCATGGGCTTCACGAACGCGGGGAGCCGTTCCAGCCTCTCCTTGGCGTCAGCGGTCCAGGTCAACTCCGACTTGAGCGCGCCGCTGCCGGCCTCGCTCCCGGAGGCAGTCAGGCCCATCTGCGTGACCATCGCCGAAAAGGGGCAGCCCCCGCCCGCCTTCGCCGAGCCTTCGGCGGGGTTCCCCACCGGGGTTGACGTTGAAGCGGGCTTGCCCGCCGAAGCATGGGCGGAGGCGGGTTGGCCGGCTTGAATCTTCTCGTTCAAATAGGCAGCCATCTGGCCCGCCCCTGCCTGGGCCTCTTCCTTCAGCGTCCCGCGCGTCATTTCGAACGGTTCGGCCGCGACGGTTCGGCCGCCGAGCTGCACGCCCAGGGAGCTGACCATCTGGGTTTCCCCGGGATTGGTCACCATAGAGAATTTCGCACCGCAGGAGGGACAGCCGAAAAAGACGCCGAGGGAGCCCTCGGCCGGCTTCTCCACTTTCTCGAAGCTCATGTAAGTTTCGCAGTTTAAGCAAACGAATTTCATAACGACCCCTTCCAGGATGCTGAAAAAGGCCCCCAACTTTGTTCTCGGTCGCTCCGACCCCTCAACGTACCCAAGAGAGTACGCCTCGGGGCCTTCGCTCCCTGCGGCCGCGTTGGCTGGCCTTTTTGAGCATCCTGAGCTTTTCGGCCTGTTCTGACTTGTTCTGCCATCGAGTTAGGCGCGAGGCTATGGGCTATGGGTGGGAGTGAGTTCTTTACCAATCGCCTATAGCCTATCGCCTGTCTTACAGTTTTTCAGCCAGGACTTTCTTATAGTCTAAAAGCGCATGGACCCGTTCCGCAATCTCCCGGTAGCGTTGAAGGGTCGGGTATGCCTCATCCAGCAGGGGCATGCCCTTATCAAACGTGCGGGCCAGCGTGCGGTCGAAGGGAATCCGTCCCAGGAGCGGGACATCCAATGCCTCGCACATGGCCTCGGTGTCGCCTTCGAACAGCTCGTGTTCGGCTCCGCAGGACGGGCAGCGGTAACGGCTCATATTCTCGACCATGCCCAAGACTCGGATCCCCATGTCCCGCGCATAGGTGACTGACTTTCGCACCACGTCCGAGGCGACTTCCGACGGCGTCGTGACGACGATGGCGCCGGCCAGATCCGGAATGAACCCCGCCATGACCGGCGGTTTGTCGGCTGCGGCTCCCGGCGGGAGGTCGGCCAGGAGGTAATCCAGATCGCCCCAGATGATATCGGCCAGAAACTCTCGGATCACGTTCATCTCCATCACTCCCAGCCAAACCGGGCTCAGGTCCATGGGCCCTTTCCAGCGGAGCGGAGAGGCGGCTTGGAGGAAGAAGTCCATCGAGCCGACCTTGATGCCCAGGGGTCCCACCGGCGGGATGGCGCCTTCCGGGGTGATGGTGAGCGTCTGGCCATGCATCCCGAGCATGCGCGGCACGCAGGGGCCATTGAGATCCACGTCCAGCACGCCGACCTTGTGTCCGAGGCGGGCCAGCGCCAGTCCCAGGTTCACGGTGGTCATGCTCTTCCCCACGCCGCCCTTCCCGCTCATGACCACGAGCTTGTGCTTGATGCCGGCCATGCGCTCCTGGACCTGCCGTGTCTGCTCCGTGATCTGCTGGACGACTTTCGCGTCGTCGGTGTACTGGAGCTTGCTCAGGATCGCTTTCAAATCTTTCTCGGCCATATTTCGTGAAGCGTTAAACGTGCAAAGCCAAGACCCTTACTCCTTAAGAAAGCAGCACCGTAACACAGCGGTTTCCGGGGAGTCAAACCAGCTCATTGCGCTCTTGGCTATAAGCCATCAGCTATCAGCTCTGATCCTAAATAGAGTATTGGAACGTCGGTTTCGCGCCAATCGCATGCGCCAGGACGCCTTTGCGCTTGAGTTCTTCAAGGATCCGGCGGGCCGCCGCATCAAAATCCTTGGGGCCGGCGAAGTGCAGATCGGTGCCGGGCGGCGGTTCCTCTTCGGTCTTGCTCATGTGCACGGCAATGACGGGCGCCGGATGCACGAGCGTCCGGATCGCCTGAATCACCTGGTGATGGGCAAGCCCGAACGGATTGGTGGTGGAGACCACGATCAGCCCTGTGTCGATCAACAGGCGGGCCACCTCCCCGTAGCGGCGGACCATCTCGGCCGAGTCCGCCTTCTGGGACTGAGAAAGATCGGCGTCGAGGCCGCGCCGTAGGTTTTCCGCATCCAAGAGATAGGCGTGGCGCCCCTCGGCGACGAGAAAGGCCTCCAGCTTCCTGGCGAGAAAGGATTTCCCGGTGTGCGCCGCGCCGGTGACCAGCACGACGGCGGCCCGGTGGCCGAAATGCTGCGCGCGCTCCTCCAGACCCACTTCTCCCTTGACCCAGGCGAAATCCCGCCGCCGGGCCTCGTCCCGCAGGAACTCCTGCTCGTCGTGGACGAGCTCGGTAATGATCCCGCCGCCCGCGATATCGAAGTCATCCACGAGGACGAACCGGCCGGTCGTCTCAAATGATCCGTACAGGTCGAAGCTCAGCGGCGACTTTGCCCGAAGCGTCAGGTCGGCCACTTCGTTTCTTCCGACCGCGGATGCGCCCTGTCGCTGATTCAGGTCCGCGGCGTCGATGATCCGGTGGATGGCCGCCACCTCACAATCCACTTCGCGCGTCGCCAAACGGAGAACATATTTCTTCCCTCGCTCCAGCGGCCGCCGGCCCAGCCAGAACAGGTTGGCCCGGAAGGCGGTGGACACGAGAGGAATCTCGTCCTGGCGAGACGCGATTTCGCCCCGCTCGATGAAGATCTGCTCGTCCAACGTGATCCCGATGGATTGGCCGGCCTGGGCCTCGATCGGCTGCGGCTCGATGTTGAAGGCCTCCACGGACTTGATATTGGCGGTCTTGTTGGACGGGGAGAAGACCAACCGGTCGCCGACCTGCCGTAACCCGGCCGGCCAGGATTCGGCGCGCGTCGAACTTATACACGTCCTGCACCGGGAACCGGAGCGGCTGCTCGGCGCGGGCGGTCTCCTTCCTGAACAACCCGAGTGTCTCGAGGACGGTCGGGCCGCGGTACCAGGACATGCGTTCGCTGCGCGTCACGATGTTGTCCCCGTATTTCGCGCTGACCGGCACGACGCGCTCCGGCACCACGTTCAACTGGGCGAGGAAGTCGCGGTATTCTGTTTCGATGCCCTCGAACACCTCCTGACGATATCCGACCAGGTCCATCTTGTTCACGACCACGCCCACCTGCTTCACGCCCAACAGCGACAACAGGTATCCATGCTTGATCGACTGCTCCCTCACGCCCTCCGCCGCGTCGATCAGCAGCAGGGCCGCTTCGGCGCGGGCGGCCCCGGAGATCATGTTCTTGAGAAACTCCTTGTGTCCGGGCGCGTCGATGATGATGTACTGCCGCGTGTTCCACGTGAAAAACGTACGGGCCGTGTCAATGGTGATGCCCTGTTCCTGTTCTTCCAGGAACGCATCGAACAGGAAGGCGTATTCGAACTCCTTTCCCTGCTGGCGGCAGATGGCCTGGACCTTCTCAAGCCGGCCGTCCGGGAGCGAGCCGGTGTCGGCATAGAGCCGGCCGAGGAGGGTGGACTTGCCGTGGTCCACGTGCCCGACGAGCACGATATTCAGATGTTCGGTCGGTTTGGCGGTGGTTGCGGTCATATCATCATAATACTTGTTAGCAGGCGGCTCAAAAACTCCGGCCAACGTGTCCTCAGCACTCTGGTTCGCGCAGGCAGGGCAGGATGCGGCTTTACTGCGCGCGTCCAGCGAGCACGAAGACGATCCCTGCCCTGCCTGCTCCCCTTTTTACATGTAGCCGTCTTTGCGTAGGAGCTCCATCCCTCGCCCCTCGTCCTGGGCGCGACCGGACCGCTCGGCGATGGTGGTATGCCGCAGCTCCTCGATGATCTCGTCCACCGTCTTGGCCGTGGATTTGATCGGAAAGGTGCAGGGGGCGCACCCCAGGCTCCGGTACCTGGTGCCGTCCCCCCGATCCAGATAGAGGTCGATAAACGGGATATTCTCCAGCTTGATGTATTCCCAAATGTTGAGTTCGGTCCAGTCCAGCAGCGGGTGGATCCGGATGTGCGTGCCCTCCGGGAAGGCGGTTTTGAACTGATCCCAGAGTTCCGGCGGCTGATCCCGGAAGTCCCACTCGCTGTTCTTGTCGCGCGGCGAAAAGTATCGTTCCTTGGCCCGCGTGCCCTCCTCATCCGCCCGGACGCCGAGGATAATGCCGGTGTACCTTTTCTTCCACCAGTTGCTTCAGCGCGTCGGTCTTGAGGGCTGTGCAGCAGGTCACCCGCCCAAGCGTATGGTTCATCCCTGCCGTCAGCGCCTCCTTGTTCTGGCCGATGACCAGGTTCAGGCGCCATTCGCGGGCCAACCGATCCCGGTACTCGATCATGGCGGGGATTTTGTAGCTGGTGTCGACGTGCAGGAGCGGGAACGGCACGTGGCCCAAGAAGGCCTTGCGCGCGAGCCACAAGAGCACCGTCGAGTCTTTGCCCATGGACCAGAGCATGGCAAGATTGTCGAAGTGCTTGTACGCCTCCCGCAAGATGTAGACGCTCTGATCCTCGAGCTGACGTAAGCGGTTCACGTGTGCGAGCCCTCACTCCCTTGCTGAAAACGGCTCCCCGCGGCATGGACGGTGCCGGCCGGTTCTGCCGAGGCGACCAGGTCGTCAAGCTTGCGGGCCGCCGCGCCCGAATCGAGGGTTTGTTGAGCCAGCGGGACCCCGGCCGAGATCGAGGAGGCCTTTCCGGCCGCATAGAGCAGCATGGCCGCGTTCAGGGTGACCCAGTCGCGCGGGCCTCCACGCACTTGATTGTGGAGGATGCGCCGGATCAGCGCGGCCTCCTGGTCCGCCTGCGCACGAGGGAATCCGGCCATGTCTCGAAACGTGCCGAGCGGCAGGCCGACGTCCTTCGGCTGGAGCGCCAGCGGGATCACGCGCTCGTCGTTCACCTCCAACAGTTTCGTGACCGCCGCGATCGAGAGCTCAGGGTCGCCTTCCACGCCGCGCAGGACCAGGGCGCGGCGGCACCCCAGCATTCTGAGCGCCTCGGCGGTCTTCTCGAAGTAGGGGGGATGCGTAAGCCCGATGACTTGCGCAGGGGCGCGGGCCGGGTTCAACAACTTGGCGACCGGGTGAAAGAAGTTCCGAACGCCGAGTTCCCTCCTGAGGTCCAGGAAGCGAGCGATCGGTGGGTGATAGAGGGCGATGTCGAGGTACGCGAACCCTTTGGTCGCCACCTCACCGGCCACCCGCTTGGGGTCGAGATCGGCCGGAATCCCCAGCTTCGTCAGCACTGCCGCCGTGCCCGCTCGGTCTGGAATCCCGTCGTGACCATGCATGAGGATCGAGGCGCCACCGGCCGCGGCCACGATTGCGGCACCGACCGAGGCATGGAACGTGTCCTGCTTCCCGGCGTACGTCGGCAGGTCCACTATGTGGAGGCGCCGTGGTATGTCCAATGCCGGGACGTACTCGCGGGCCGCGGCCGTGAAGGCGGCCAGTTCGGCGACCGATTCCATCTTGATCCGCATCGCCAACAGGAACCCGCCGACCTGGGCGGGCGTAGCCTGTCCCTCGATGAGCAGCCGCATCGCCTGCTTGGCCTCGTCCCAGGTGAGGTCCTTCGAGGCTTTCTGGCCTTTGCCGACCTTGGCTATAAATTCATGCATGGCCATTCGTCTTCACCATCAGATAGCGGCTCACACGTCAGCACGGAGTCAGGCTCGGAGGGTCGTGACTCCGATCAGCTCTCACGCATGACGGTTCACGTCTTGATGTGCAACCCGCACTCTGTTTTTTCGAAGTTCTTCCACCGGCCTGACCGGGGGTCTTCGCCGGGCAGCACCGGCGCGGTGCAATGGGTGCACCCGATGCTGGGGTAGTTGCGGTCGTGGAGGGGGTTGTATGGGACCTCGTTGGCCCGGATATAGGTCCACACATCCGCCTGGCCCCACTTGGCTAGCGGGTTGAACTTGATCAACTGGAACTTCTTATCCCATTCCACCAAGCCGGCATTGGCGCGGGTGATGACCTGATCGCGCCGGATCCCCGTGATCCACGCGGCGTAGCCGTTCAGCGCTCGGGCCAGCGGCTCCACCTTCCGCAACTGGCAGCACCGGTCCGGATCGCGCGACCAGAGGGCCTCACCGTACCTGGCCGCCTGCTCGTCTGGCGTGAACAGCGATGTGACCTGGATCATCTGGCTGGGAAGCAACCCGTATCGGTCCACGATGCGATCCCGCAGCTCGTACGTCTCCTTGAACAGGAAATCCGTATCCAGGTAGAAGAGGGGAGTCCGCGGGTTGATGCGGTGAATCATGTCCACTAACGCCACATCCTCGGCGCCGAAGCTGCACGCCAACACGATGCTGGGGAAGTAGCGCTCCAGGGCGTAGGCCAGCACCTCCTGCGGCTGCTTCGACTCGAAGGAGTCGCTCAGCGCCTTCAGTTCCTCATCCGACGGCCTCGTCTCTGCTCCTGCCTCTTTGTTCACGTGATCTCTCTTGGGCTCTTCTTAATGAAGTTCTGCCTCTTCTCCCTCTCCCCCAAACGGGCGAGGGCATGTCCGACGAGGAGTGGCTGGACTGTCCCCCACTGCGGCCGTCGAGCGGGCACATTCTGATCGTGCGCGCTCCGGGAGCACAGGGGATAGTCCAGCCACTCCTTCCTAATCGCTATCCTTCGACCTTTTCTACCAATACCTTGAAATGCCGCGCATCCGGTTCCAACGGCTCCTCCGCCAGAATCTTATGCCCGTCATTCCGAAGACTCATCGGTACGTTCTTGATCGGATCGCCCGCGTCCAGCCAGACTTCCAGTCGCTCGCCGGCATCCATCATCTCCAGCTTCAACTTGGTCTTGACGTAGTTGAGCGGGCACATCACGCCCCGGAGATCGAAGACCGCCGCGCCGGCCGTCTCGCCGACGGTTGCCCCGGCCGGTGTGACGGGGAGCTTGCCAGCGCCCTCGGTCTTTCCTGCCTGGCTCAGCTTGAGGTCCTTTCCCATCTGTTCGGTGGCGGCCTTGCAGACCTCCACGAATCCGCGCGCAAAGCCGATCTTCGCGTGGGCGAACTCCGGCGAGGTGTCCTTCGGGCCCAAATCCCCGATCTGGGCGCCCAGGTTGTGGTACGAGGCCGGGACGAAGCCCTTCTCGGTCAGCCGCCGCTCGAACTCCGAAAAGGTCTCGGCGTCGGTGGCGGGATCAATCCCCTCGGTGACCAGCAGGGCCTTGGCCGCTGCCAGCACGGCGCGGTAGGACTTGTTCACCGAGACAGAATACTGGTGCTTCTCCGCCAGGAGGCGGGCTTGGTACAGTTCCTGTTCCGCTTCCAGAATGCGGTTGTCGATCATTTCAAGAGCGCCGCCGGCGCATTCGCCGGGACCCAAGTCCTCAGTGACGAACTCGTCGTCACCCTCCCAGTCATAGTAAAAGCTGCGGTCCTCCTCAAAGGTCGGCATGATCGTGTAGGGGATCAGCTCTTCCTTCAGCTTGGCCTTGCCGGTCCGGTTGATGAAGGCGTGGAGACTCTCCCCGGTCTGCCGGTCGCGCCGATAGACAGCCAGGAGGTGCGAGATGGCGGCCGGCACCTTCCTGGCCGGCAGCTTGACCGTCATCTGGCCGATCTTGGCCGTCCCGTTCACCTGGCCCCCGAGGTGCAGCTCGTAGTAGGGGGCGACGTGCTCGCCCACGCGCTTGCCCACACCGTGAAGGCCGATCGTGGCGATGTGGTGCTGCGCGCAGGAATTATGGCAGCCGCTGATCTTGACGCTGACGCCCGTGAGGTCCTCAGGCACCCGGCCGGGAGGGAAGATCTCCGCCATGGCGCGAGCCAGGCCTTTGGAGGAGGTGATCCCGAGACCGCAAGTATCCGTGCCCGGACAGGCGATGATGTCCTCCACCAGCTCGGCGCCCGGATCAGCCAGGCCGTGCTTGATCAGCTCCTCGTACAGGGCCTCCACGCGGGATTCCGGCACCCATCGAATGATGAGGTTCTGATTGATAGTGGTCCGGAGGTTGCCGTTCGAATAGGCCTCAGCCAGGTCGGCCACCACGTACATCTGCGCCGCAGTGATATCACCCATCGGAAGCTTGATGACCACGGCGGCATAGCCTGGTTGCTTCTGGGCCACGACATTGGTCCGCTTCCACATCTGGTAGGCGGACTCTTGGTTGAGAGGGGCTTGGGCCGTCTGTCCGTTCCCCGTCGCCCCGTTCCCCTGTACCACACCTGTCACACCGGTGGCCTCAGGCCTGGTCGGCATGATCAGGGGGACGGGTTCGTCCTGGTGCTGAAGCAGTCTGATCGGCTCGCGGTCGGGGCGGGCGTGGCCCATGCTGACATAGGCTTCCTCCCAACGCCGCTTGAACTCCTCAAAGCCCAGCTTCTCGATGACGAACTTCATCCGGGCCTTGTGCCGGTTCTTGCGGTTGCCGAGCGTATCGAAGACCTTGATCACGGCCTCGATCGTCGGGATCAGATCGTCCATCGGGACGAACTCGCGCAGGACCTGGCCGATGCGGGGAGCGGACCCGAGTCCGCCGCCGACGGACATCCGGAAGCCGATAGTCCCGTCGTCACGGCGAGCGGCCAGCAGGCCGATGTCGTGAATGGGGGTCAGGGCGCAGTCGTGGCGGCAGCCGGAGAAGGCGATCTTGAACTTTCGGGGCAGGCTCTGGTTGAGCGGATTGCGCAGCAGGTGCAGTGCGACGGTTTTCGCGTACGGCGTCACGTCGAACACCTCGCCCTTGCAGACTCCCGCCAGGTGGCAGGCGGTCACGTTGCGCACCGTGTTGGCGCAGGCTTCACGGGTCGTGACGCCGACTTCGGCGAGCCCGCGCATGATGGTGCCCACGTCCTTGAGCAGGGCGAAATGGAGCTGGATGTCCTGGCGCGTGGTGACGTGGCCGACTCCGGTGGCGTAGGTGTCGGCCATCTCGGCGATGCGACGCAACTGATTCGCCGTTAATCCTCCGAAGGGGATCTTGATCCGGACCATCTGGACGCCCGGCTGACGCTGGCCATAGATCCCGTGCTGCAGGCGGAACGGTTTGAAGATGTCGGCCGACACCTCGTCCGCGTTCAGGCGCCGGACCTCGCCTTCGAAGGTCTCGATCTCTTCCAGAACCGCCGGCGGGATCGGCATGGTCTGGACCTCGGGGTGACTCGTCCCTGGAACATTCATAAGCGTCCCTCTATGCCAGGATCATCAGTAACCAATGAATCGCTCTCAACGGGTGAGAGCTTGTTCTCTGCTTCACGGTTCACGTACGACGTATTGCGCATCTCAGATGTGGTACATCAAGGTCCGCTCTTGTTCGAGTTGTTGATGGTGCTCCACCAATTCCTTCAGGGTGACGGAGTTCAGGACGCCGAGCTCCGCCTGCCGAACCCGAACCCGTTCCCACACCCCGGCAAGGAAAGAGTCAGGCTTGCGCGGCTCCCGACCGCTGCGCCCGGCCATCCGCCGGGCAGGCGAGGTGGTGAGCGGACCGTCCAGCGCTTCCACGATCTCGGCCAGGGAGATTTCTGCCGGGAGCCTGCCGAGCAGGTATCCCCCGTGGGCTCCGCGTAAGCTCTCCACTAACCCGGCTTTCTTCATCGCGTGCAGGACCTGCTCAAGAAACCGAAGGGGCATCGCATGCCGACGCGCAATCGCCTTCGCCTGCACTGGAGATATGCCATTATGCATGGCTAAATCCAGGGCCGCCAGGATGCCGTACGTGGCTTTGAACGAGACTTTCATCTATTGTCTAGTATTCCGATAGGAAATAAATAACACATAGTGTATTGTATACAACTAGACGTAACCGGATGTCAAGCACAATGTTGCGGTCAGTCGATCAGACTGCTCGTACTCGCGATAGCCCCTCGTCCGATCATCTGTCTCCGCCCCCCAACGTCCTGACTGAAGGACGCAGAGGACAGTCGGTGTACTCTCTCCACTACAGTGGTGCCTGACATGGTGATGTCATGTTTTTTATCTCAGTGGAATGGAAGTCTGCGGAGCAAGCGGTCCACTGAACACCTGATCGCACACTCGTATTCAAGGGGTCGACCTGGTGTTCGTCATGATCCCTGTGACGTCGACCTACTCTGGTTTGCGAGCCATGGTTGCATTCCTGCACTCACCGCACCATCTGTAGGCCACAAGGCTTCCGCCGAAATTTTGCTCAGATGCTTGGCATCCTGGTTGCAAGAAAATAAAAAATATTTGGAAGATTTTCCGATTGACATCAATGCACCCATGGAGGATAATCCCGCCCTCTTCATTCGCCCTGGTGGCTGCATGACGGCTCGATCCTCCGTGTTTAGCGTCCTCCTGCTCAGCGTGGACCCCGACCTTCAGGCTCAACTCGAGCAAGACCTCAGGAAGGCCACACACACGCTGAGCATTACTGCGGCCAAAGACTTGGCATCCGTGCCGCGGGCCGCTGCAAAACGCTCGTTTGACGGTGTGATTCTCGAAATGAAACGCGGCCATCGTAACGAGCTAGCCGAGGTCCAACGCGCCGTGGATCCGGCGCATACCTTCATCCTGGCGGGGTCCCGCGCAGTCCTGCGGAGTGCTTCCGGGATCGTGGAAGCCATGGCCAACGGCCACGGCCGACTCTCTCACAGCTATCGTCTTGAGGACTATATTGAGTCAAAGCTTGGCGATTTCGTGAAAGGGATGAAGAATGGCTCCGCCCGGAACCTCTATCCTATGCTGATCAGGGCGGTGGAACGCCCACTGATCACCCTGGCGCTCAAAGAAACCAACGGCAACCAGATCCAAGCCGCTCACTTACTGGGGATGAACCGTAACACCCTGCGGAAGAAGATCACCGACTTACGGATCCCGATCAAGCGGGAAAAGGCTCGGGTAGTCTGACCGGGTCTGATACAGAACGCCGGCCGGGATCGTGACGGGAAGAAGGCCCTGACTGCCGGTTCCCGAGGGTCCACAGCTGAGGGTCGGAAGACGGCGGGGCTTCAAGGATTTCAGGTTCTGACGGTCAACCTACGGGGAGGGACACCATGACCAAAGAGGAAGTGATTGCGAAGATGTCGATGTCAGCCGGCATTACCAAAGTCGCCGCAGGGGATGCGCTACATGCCTTTACCGGTGCCGTCACCGCTTCCCTCAAGAAAGGCCAGCGGGTGAGCCTGGTGAATTTTGGCACCTTTACCGTTGCCAAGCGAAAGGCGCGAAACGGTCGGAACCCCAGGACGGGGGCGGTCCTCCGCATTCCCGCCGCTCGGGTGCCGAAATTCTCCGCCGGGAAGGCCCTCAAGTCTGCGGTGAAGTAAGGCTCGTCCGGGTCCGCGCGCGTTCGTTGGTTGGGTGTGAAAGGCAGCACGGCATGCCGTGCTGCCTTTTTCTTTGCCGTGCTGGCGGCGATTCTTGACACTGCCGGCGGGGCTATATTAGCATGGCCGCGGACGATAGGCGCGTAGCTCAGGGGGAGAGCGCTACCTTGACACGGTAGAGGTCGACGGTTCAAGACCGTCCGCGCCTACCATCCGGGTGAGGGCATCGGGCCGCCAGGAGGGGCCTGTCGGAGAATCCCTTCGCCATGAGGTCAAGGAGACAAGGGCAGATGCGGAGCCGCAGGCTGGGAACCACCGGAGGCGTATCGGGGACCCGTTGTTCGGGGCGCCCGTTGCTCTTGAGATTGCAACGGGCCACCTGCAACGGGTGATCAATACGTTGAGGATGGTTCGGGTACCCATTGCGTGACGTCGTCGGGTACCCATTGCCAGCCCCGGTCGGGCCCCCATCACCAGCGTTGGTCGGGCACCCGTTGCCAGCTTTGGTGCAACGGGTGGTGGTGGTGGTGCTGGTGACGAGCACGTCGCAGATGGCCTTGAACTCGTTCGCCGCAGGGGAATGGGGATGCTCCGACCGGTTCGGAGTGCGGTCGTGATGCCTTTTCTTATTTGTAGCGAATGCCCAGAGATTCCAAACAGATTCAGGTGACG
>Ga0209239_1001826_pt1 | contig 12719 bp, 10 predicted proteins | sample GraSoi013_2_20cm_FD_185824 | JGI IMG/M metagenome (GOLD analysis project Ga0209239, IMG submission 185824) | Grasslands soil microbial communities from the Angelo Coastal Reserve, California, USA - Sample 10_02_2013_2_20cm (SPAdes) (version 2) | ecosystem: Environmental > Terrestrial > Soil >...
GGCGAGCGAAGAGGAGCTCGCGCAGATTCGCGACTGCCTCGAGCGCCTCGGCGTGCTCGAGCAGGCCTCGGTCTAGGAGGGCTTGGCGAAATACAGTCTGTGCCGTCGGCCCGCGCTGCTCGCCCCGAGGCTGCGTCCTCTCTATGAAGGAGGGCCGTCTGTCAAGCGGGCCTTCGCTGGTCGTCACCTCCTCGTGTTCGGGGGATTTGAGCTTGGCTCATCTCTCTATGGCGCCGTGGTCGGCGATCAGTTGGGTAGGAGCTGCTCCGGTGGCGCAATTCAGTTCGGGGCCGTCATGCGGCCAAGGACGCAGGGGCGCCTGCCGGAGCAAACGGTTGATTGGTGGTCAGCATGTGCCAGATCGCCTCGCTCAAGCGCCGGCCGATCTCGATCGCGGCGATCTTCGTGCCTCGCTTGCGACCGTGGCGGGCGCGCATCCGCTCGCGGACCGGCTGATAGGCGGGATGGCGGGCGGCGCTGTGCGCTGCCTCGACGAGCGCCCAGCGCAGGTAATTGGGCCCGTTCTTGCGCAGCGCCCCGCGCCGGTCGCGCTCGCCGGACTGCTCGACCCGCGGGCAGAGGCCGGTGTAGCCGACCAGCTTGGCCGGGCTCGGAAAGCGGCCGATCTCGCCGATCTCGGAGGCGATCGTGAAGGCGAGCACCCAGCCGATCCCCGGACAGGTCATGAGCAGCGGGATGTACCTGTGCTCGGCGCCGAGGGCTCGCAGCTCGCTCTCGCAGCTCGAGATCCGCTCGTCGAGCAGGTCGATCAGCTCGAGGCTCGCGGCGACCGTCGAGGCCCAGGGCTCGGGCAGCTGGAGCCGCTCGAGCAGCGCCCGGCCGCCGGCGCCGAAGAGATCGCTGCCCGGACTGGGGACGCCGTGCTGGAAGAGGATCGCGTGGATCCGGTTCTTGAGCGCCGAACGGTGCTTGACGAGGTGCAGCCGGAAGCGCGCCCGCTCCCGCTCGGCCCGCACCTCCGGATCGGGCAGCCAGATCTCGGGCACCAGGCCGAGCCGGGCGAGCTCGGCCAGCACCCAGGTGTCGATCGTGTCGGTCTTGCAGGCAAGCGGCGCGATCCCTCGCGCCTTGACCGCGTCGGCGATCCGCACGTCCCAGCCAAGGAGCTCGAGCTCGTCGTGCACGAAGCGGGCGCCGCTCATCGACTCGATCACCGCGAGCACCGGCACATCGCCCAGTCCTCGCGCGAGCTTGCTGAGTCCGTCCCGATCGGGCGGAACGGCGCCGATTGCGGCCCGCTCGCCGTCCGACAGGAGCGCCTGCCAGTCGAGGCGCTTGCGGCTGAGGTCCAATCCGACATACAACATTGCAGGGGCCTCCCTTCGTCTTGTAGAGGACGTGCGGAGTTTCTCTCCGCGGGAGGCCCTCCTTCATCAGATTCAGTCGCGCCAATAGCTTTGGCTATTGACGCTCCCTGCGTCCTTGCCTCCGAACGACCATCGCACCCCGACGACGAGCGGCGTTCCACCAAGCCCTCCTAGTGCTGCCGGCAGAGCCGGTCGCGGTACGAGTCGAGAATCGCGTTCCCCGCCTGCTCGTAGGCGACGTCATCCGGGTTCTTCGGGTCGTAGGGGTGCAGCCCCGGTCCCTCCCAGCTGATGTCGGGCGTGACACCCGGGCCTGGCACGGTCAGCCGGTAGCGCTTCCCGACTCCAGGACCGCGGCGGTGGTGGCGCGGCCAGTTCGGGGGCGCGACATAGCCGCCGCCCGTCGGGTCATGGCGGTAGAAGCCGTAGCAGAAGACACCGGTGCCCTTGTGGGTGACGAACGAGTTCTCGCGCCGCCAGCCGCGCCCGTAGGCGGGCGCATTCAAAGTGTCGAGGTAGAGCAGGCGCCCGAAGCGATCCGTCGGAGCTCCCAGTCGCGTCGTGCCGTAGCCGTACACCGGACGGCCCAGATAGGTGAGCCGCCCGAACAAGTGCTGGAAGCGGCCTCCGTAGATCCAGTCCGTGTGCACCTCCAGCTCCGCGATTGGGCCGCTCCAGTGCGAGAGCGTCAGCCAGGGGGTCTTCTGAGCCGGCAGCCAGGGAAGGAACCCGAGATCCGGCAGCGCAGCTCGCCAGCTCTGCAGGGCCCAGTAGCTTCCGTCGCCCGCCGTGCAACTGGCGACGACGTTCGTGAGCATCGGTCCGTCGTAGCGCCGGCACGTGTCGGGGAACGCCTGCCAGAGGCGCCGGTGGTACGTGCCCCACCCGCCTGAGTAGTCGAGGCGGAACGAGACCTGCTTCCCCCCGCTCGAGGAAGGGCGCGCGTTGATCGCGCCCCAGCCGAGCACTCGCCGGAGCCTGCCGCTCGCGCGGTAGGTGATCAGCGCCTGCCCTTTGGCGTTGACCTGGATGTGGACGTTGCGCGCGTTCCGGTCGACGAGCTGTGAGGCTTGTGCCGGGTCGCCGAACGCGAGTGCCGCGAGGGAGGAGACGGACAGGGCCAACACGGCGAGGGGGATGTTCTTGGAGGGAACCGAGCGGGCCCTGCCCATGTCTTCGTCTCCTCAGCGTTGCAGCGTCGGGAGATAAGGAGCGGAAGCCGCCGAAAACTTGCGGTCGGACTAGGCGCCTGCCGCCGGATAACTGACCGTCAGCGCAAACGCCACAGGCCTGCGGCTGGTCGTGCTGACGACGAGTCGACACGTCCGCGCGCGGACTTGGGCGCGCAGGCTCGCGCGGCCGGCGCCACGGGCGGAGACCGCGACGGGTTCCGCTGCCACCAGTCTGAGCCGGATCGTTGGGCGGCCGGTGCGGGCCTTCACCGTCGCTCTGAGCACGCCCGCACCGGTCACGATCACGACACTCGCGTTCTTTCCGCGCCTGAGCGTGCCGGTGACGACCTTCGTCCTTCGCGCCCCGGCAGAAGTCCCAGTCCCACTTGCGCCGCCCCGCGGCTGCGCCTGGCTTGGGGCCGGGATCTCCGTCGGAGCGGAGCCGGGAGCCAGGGTCCGCAAAGTGGCGTAGGCGTCGACCCGCCCGCTCGCGACGCCGGGAATCGGGACGGCGCTCGCCTCGATCGCCTGCTCGACCTGCCCGGGCGTCGCTCCCGGCACGAGCGAGAACGCGAGCGCGGCGATTCCGCTGACGACCGGAGCGGCCGAGGATGTGCCGAGGAACGAGACGTAGATGCCGCCGAGCCCGGTCGTCGAGTTCTCGCCCGGGGCGGCGACCCGGGCACCGGAGTTCGAGAACCCGTAGAGCCGGTCGTTCTGGTCGGAGGCCGAGACGCTCAGCACGTTGGGGAGAACGGCCGGGTAGTCGGGCGACGGGCTGCCCTCGTTACCGGCCGCCGCGACGACGAGGACACCGTGCAGCCAGGCGTACTGCGCGCCGGCCGCGAGCGTCAGATCGTTGACCGGCGAGCCCAGGCTCGCGTTGATCACGCGGGCGCCGTGGTCGGTCGCCCAGATGATCCCCTGCGCAAGACCTGACGCAAAGCCGGTCCCGTCGGCGCCGAGCACCTTGACCGGCATCAGCCGGCAGGCCCAGCAGTAGCCCGCGACGCCGATCACGTTGTCCGAGCTTGCGGCGACAACACCGGCGACGGCGGTGCCGTGGCCGTTGTCGTCGCTCGGGTCCTGGTCGTTGTTGACGTAGTCGTAGCCGGCAACGAGCTTGCCGCGCAGGTCCGGCTGCCCCGGATCGATGCCGGTGTCGAGAATCCCCACGACCACCTGGGAGGAGCCGGTGCTCAGGTCCCAGGCCTGCTCGGCGTGGGTCTTCGTGACCGACCACTGGGTCGGCAGGAACTCGTCGTTCGGAACCCGCGAGGCGCGGACGATTCCGTCGAGCTCCGCGTAACGGACGCGCGGGTCGGAGCGCAGGAGCGCCAGCGCACCATCGGGCTCGCCGCCGTCTAGGCGGAGGACATCGGCCCGCAACGCTCCGATCCGTCCGATCACCTCGGCGCCGAGCTCCCGCTCGAGCTCAGGGGCGCCGCTGTAGCCCTCAGCCGTGTAGCCGACGACGATCCGCGTCGCCGCGGGAGAAGCCGGCACTCCGCCGGGCGAAAGAAGCAACAGCACCCCGGTGGCCAGCGCCGATCCAAGCGAGCGGAACATCGCGATGCGGCAGGGAGCAGCGGGCCACCTTTCTTGCGGGCGGACGCAATCTTTCCGGCCGTCGTGCCCCTACCGAACGAGATCGCAACAAACGAGGAGGTACTCGAAGCGATGTCGTTCAGCCCAGCAAGAAAAGCCCAGCTCTCCGCCGTGTTCGGCGCGCTCGCAATCGCGCTCGCGCTCGTGCCCGGCGCTCGATCCGGTTCGATCCCGCAGCTGCTCAATCTCGGCCCGATCACCGTCCTCAACGGCACCGCGATCGTCAGCGGCACCGTCGGCGGCGCCGGCGCCGGCTCGCAGCTGACGGTCAACGGCCACCCGCTCAGCCTGGACGCCGCAGGCAACTTCGCCGGCGTCGTCAGCCTCGACGGAGCGAGCACGCTCGACCTCAGCATCGGGAACTCGAGCGGCCAGCTGGTGGACTTCCACGTTCCCGTCGCCCTCGCAGGTCCCGGTGGGATCATTCCCGGCTCCGTCCTCGACGCCGTCAAGCAGGCAGGCGCGACGCTGCTCGAGCCTGCGGGCGGGTTCATAGGCGGCCAGCCACTGACGGTCGCCGGCAGCGTGGCCGACAAGGGCCAACTCGCCGCCCTCGCAGTGAACGGAACCGACGTGATGCGGTTGCTCGGAACCGACCAGTCGTTCTCGGTCCAGGTTCCCGGGACGACGAAGGAGATCACGCTCACCGCCACCGACAAGAGCGGAGTGACCGAGACGACGCATTACCAGGTGCTCGCCGGCTCGGGCGGCCTCGCGACCCCCCTCGGCCCGTACGTGACCGCGAGCAGCGCGGTCGGGCTCAAGATCGCGAAGGTCCGGTACGTCGCAACGGGCGTCGCGAAGACGAAGCGGCTACGGATGATCGTGACCGTCAAGGACAGCCGCGGCCTCTTGGTCAGCGGAGCGAAAATCAAGATTCGCTCGAAGGCGGCCGGCCGGCTGACTCGCCGCGCGCAGATCAAGGCGAGCAGCAAGACCGGCCAGGCGGCCTTCATCCTGCGCGTCAAGCCGCGAATCCTCGGCAAGCGCCTGGTCATGGTCACCGTGGCGCGGACACCAACCGCGAAAGCGGCGAAGACGACCTCGATCCGCCTCGCGAAGGCCCGCAGCACCAGGAAGCACTAGCCCCAGGTCCTCCTCGAACCGGCAAACGCGGATGCCGCACGGGCGGCATCCGCGGCCGGCCCCACCGACCGCAGGACTCATGCGAGCGGCGCTGTCCGCCGACAACCAGAGCAAAGCCGCCGAAAGGGTCGGGCGATGCTCGGAAGCTTCAAGCACAAACTCGCGGTCTATTTCCTGCTCCTCGCGGTCGCGCCACTGACGGCCGCCTTCTGGGGCTTCGGCACGGTCACGAAGCACGCCGAGGAGCGGCGGGCCGACTCGCGCCTCGAGGCCGAGCTGCGAGCCGTCTTCGCGTCCTACGAACGGCAGGCAAATCACGTCGAGGCGCTCGCGCGGAACCTGGCCGGGCGCCGCGACGTCCAGCGGGGCTTGCGTCTTGGCAGCTTCGGGCGGCTCCCCCGCGACGTTGCAGTCCTCGGGCCGCACCGCCTCGTGGTCGGGCTCCGGGGGACGATCGAGTCAACCCAGACGGTCCGGGTCAAGGCGGGCCGGCGCGTGATCGGATCGATCCTCGCGGTGCTCCCGCTCGACCGCTCGCTGCTGCGCCACCTGCATTCCGAGAGCGGACTCGCGCGCGGCGACCGGATTGTCTTCGTTCCCCGCTCGAAGCCCGACCGGCCCGCGCCGCAGCCGGTCGCTTCCGGCCGGCCCCTGGCGGTGTCTGTGGCCGGGACGCGCTATCGAGCGCTCGCGACCAGGCCGCTGGGCGAGCAGCCGGACGTCCAGATCGCGGTGCTCGCGCCGGCGGAGCCGATCGAAGCCGAGGTCGCGGCGACGCGGCGGCACCTGCTCTACGTCCTGCTCGGGGCCCTGCTCGTCCTGGCGGCGATCGCCGCCGCCGAGGCGAGGTCGGTCATGCGCTCGGTGCGTGAGCTTGCCAGCACGGCGGATGCGATCGGACGCGGCCGGCTCGATCGCCGCGTGCCCGTCCGCGGCCGCGACGAGTTCGCCGACCTCGCCGGCTCGTTCAACTCGATGGCCGACCAGCTGCGGACTCGGCTGGTCGAGCTGGAGCTGCAGCGAACCCGGCTCCGAGAGTCACTCAGCCGGACCGGCGAACTGCTGACGGCGACGCACGACGTCGACCAGCTCCTGACGCTGATTGCCTCGGCCGCCGTCGAGGCAGCGGATGCAGAGGGAGCGGTTCTGCTCGGCGAGGACGGTGCGGTAGTCGAGGTCGGCACCCTCGCGGACGACGCGAAGACCTTCGAGCTCCCGATCGCGACCAGCGACTCCCGTTTCGGGATCCTGATCCTGTACGCCGCCGAGCTCGACGAGGACAACCTGCTCGCAACGCGGGCTCTGGTCGCGCAGGGAGCGAATGCGCTCGAGAACGCGAAGCTGCACGAGGCGGCCGCAAGGCAAGCGAGATCCGACGGCTTGACGGGGCTCGCGAACCGGCGGCACTGCGAAGAGCGCCTGCTGGCCGAGGTCGCCCGCAGCGAGCGCTACGAGACGCCGCTCGCGGTGGTCCTCAGCGACATCGACGAGTTCAAGGCCGCCAACGACACGTACGGCCATGCCTTCGGCGATCTCGTCTTGCAGCGGTTCGCGGACGTGCTGCGCGAGACGCTCCGCGACATCGACGTCAGCAGCCGCTGGGGCGGCGAGGAGTTCCTGGTCGTCCTGCCCGGCACAACGTTGGAAGGGGCGGTCGAGGCCGCCGAGCGGATCAGGACGGCGTTCGCGGCGCTCGAGCTCGCGGCCGGAGATGCGACAACGCGGATGACGGCGAGCTTCGGCGTTGCCAGATTCGTCGCCGGAGTCGACCCGCTCCAGCTCGTTCGGGCCGCCGACGAGGCCCTCTACGAGGCGAAGCGCCGCGGCAAGAACCGCGTCAGGGCCGCTGTCGAAACCGTTGCGGCCGAGCGCTGAGCCGGGTTCCCTCGGATGAGGGAGTTGCCGGGTGACAAACAGATACGGGAACTTCCGCAATAAAAGGTGTTCAAACCTGCTCGAAGGTTGTGAACAGCGCTTCCCCGGTCGGGTGATGCGAGCGGGCCTAGGTTCGGGCTAGCTGCGACTACGTGATGACGACGCCGCGCGGGAGGCACCCCGCAGCAACCGCGACCGTTCCTCGATCGGAACTGCCACAGGTCCGCCTGGTCCTGGGGGCAGCAGCCGCTGCCGTCGGGCTCTTCGCCGCGCTCCACTGGATCGTCCTGCCAGGCGACCATCTCTGGCTGGATCAGAAGAACCGCCGCACAGGGTCGGTGGCCGCGCTCGACTCGGCGAAGGGCGCCGGGTCCCGCCGCAACGCGGCCGCCGATCGCGTCGCCGGAGCACATCCAGCCGCGCGCGGGCGAGCCGCCGCCGTCAAGGCGCGCCGCGGGCAGACCCAGAAGACGGCGCCGCGGACGGCCGGCAAGCCGATCGGATCTGCGCCGTCGACCAAACAGCCCGGCGCACCGGCCGTCGGGGGCGACCCGACCGCAAGCGGAGGCGAAGGTCCGGCAGCGACCGAGACGCCCGCCGTCAACCAGGACTTCGGTTCTTCGCCGCCGCCGCCCCCGCCGCCGCCCCCTCCGCCCATTGGTCTACCCCAGCTCCCGCAGCTGCCTCAGGTTCCCGAGGTTCCTCAGGTTCCCGTCCCGAGTGTCCCGGACGTGCCGAAGCCGCAGGTACCGAGCGTCCCGACCCCACAGCTGCCGACGCTCCCGTGAAACGGGCTTTCAAGAGCAGCGCAAGTTTTTCGCTACCGCTGCCCCACACCTATGCCGACACACGCATCGAGGAGGCGAGGGTGGGCAAGTCAGTCGTTCCAGCGTCAGCAAACCGAGGTACTCCGTCAACCCCTCGTGAGAGGGGTGCCGCATGAGCGCGGTGCTCCATGCACCCGTTGCTCGCCCGACCGAGCCCGTCGAGCTGACCGAATACCTGTACGAGAATTACGGCCAGCGCGTCTTCACGTTCTGCTACAGCCGCCTTCGCAACCGCGAGGAGGCACAGGACGCGGCGCAGACGACCTTTATCTACGTGCTCCGCTCGCTTCAGCGCGGCGTCGTGCCCGAGTTCGAGCTCGCGTGGCTGCTCAAGATCGCGTTCAACGTCTGCCGAGGCACCCGGCGGTCGAGCGGGCGTCTCACCGCCGTCACCCAGGAGGTCGAAGACATCGACGAGCTCGCTGCGCCTCAGGCGGCCGGCCACGAGGGGAGCGAGCGGCTCGAGGCGCTGCGGGACGGGCTCGCGCATCTTCCCGAGCGCCAGCGTCGCGGCATCCTCCTGCGCGAGTGGCAGGGCCTCTCCTACGCGGAGATCGCCGATGAGCTCGATCTGAGCGTCGGAGCCGTCGAGACGCTCCTCTTCCGCGCGCGCCGCAACCTGGCGTCGCGGCTCCAGCACGTTCGCAGCGGCGTCGCCGCGATCAACGTCGTCACTTTGGCGCCGTTCCTTCGCTCGATCGCGCGAGGCGGTCTCGGCAAGCTCGGCCTGATCGGTGCGAGCGCGACCGTGGCGCTCGTCCCGGTCGTCGCCATTGAGATCGCGCCTGCTCTCGCGGACGGCAAGGCCGCCGTCACGCTTCGGTCCGCTGTTCCGGTCGAGCCGTCGAGTGCCCCGCAGCTCGCCACCACTGCCCATCACCCCACCGCCGAGGCGGCCGCCTCCCCCGGCGTGCTGCCCGCCGCCCGACACCGGCAGTTGCCGCAGCGGCCGACCACCGCCACAGAAGCCGCTGAGTCCACTCTCCTCCCGGGTCCCACCGCCCCCGCCCCGGCTTCGGGCTCCCAGGAGCCAGCCCCGACGACACCCGAGCAAACGCTTTCAACGCCGCCGCTGAAGGCGCCGCCGTCGGCCCCGGTCGGCGTTCCCGTTCCGAACCTCGAGCCGCCGGCCGGACTACCGCCGGCAGCCACCGACGCGCTCGGCACGCTCACGACCGTGGTCAGCGGCGTCACCGAAGCCCTCCCTGTAGGGAAGTAACCGCGTTAGCGGTGCCAGGCGGCGACAACCGGCAGTGCGACAAGAGCGACTCCCCCGCCGGCAAGTAGCGAAGCCGCGACGGCTCGCCGGCGCAGCCGCCCGCCTACGGCCTCCTGCTTCCCTCGCACCCAGTCGGCGACTGCGAGCCTCGGAAGGTGATGCAGGTAGGCGAGCACGTGGATGCCGATCGCCCCGAGCCAGATGATGAAGCTGACTTTGTGGATCGCGAAGACGAGCGAGTTGGGATGCTCGAGCAGCATCAGCGCGACTCCGCTTCCGAACAGGCCGATCGTCGACGCGACCAGGGCCGGTGCAACCAGGATCCGCATCATGAGCTGGGGCGGCCCTTTCTCCCGGAAGATCGCGCTGCCCGTGTAGTAGCGGAAGAACCGGTAGAAGGTACTTCCCAATTTGAGCGCGACCGGCGGAATCAGGGCGACGCCGATCAGCATGTGCAGCGATAGGAACGAGTGGAGCGAGAGCAGCGTCAGCCCCTCGATCGGCAGCAGCACGAGGAGAATGAGTCCGGTCGTCGCGGTCAGGCGAGCGTTTCCGTCGGCGCCGGTGAAGGCGGTCCGAAGTCTGGCCGCTCGAGCCGGGCGACGTTCGCGAGTGAGCGTTTCCACACCGGAAGTGGAGCAAGACCAGATGAGAAAACCGTGAAAGCCGCGCGGACTCTCGAGAGTGATTGTGCAGCCAAGCCTCCGGGGCGTCATGCTCAACGAGGACGCGATCGAGAAAGGAACCACGAGCATGAGCGGATCAGCGAGTGAGCCTGGTGCACTTCCGGCGGCCGAGCCGTTCGACATCAGCGGCACCAAGGACAGGCTCGCGGCCGGCACCGGCGGCTACGAGGTCGTCCATCGCTCCCCCGGGCTCGAGATCGGCGTTTACGTGCTTGTGTCACCCGAGGCAGACCGCCAGTCGCCCCACGACGACGACGAGGTCTACATCGTGATCGAGGGCAGCGGCGTGCTCGAGATCGAGGGAGAGAACGTCGAGCTTCGCCAGGGGCACGCCGTCTTTGTTCCGGCGGGCGCCGAGCACCGCTTCGTCGGCTACGAGCAGCTCAGCGTGCTCGTGATCTTGGAGAAGTGGCGGCGATGAGCCTGCCGTCCACAATGACGCAGACGCTGCCGGCGGAAGAGTTGCGGCTAATCGACGCGTACTGGCGGGCCGCCAACTACCTCTCGGTCGGCCAGGTCTACCTGCTCGACAACCCGTTGCTCCGCGAGCCGCTCCGGCCAGAGCACGTCAAGCCCCGCCTGCTCGGCCACTTCGGGACCGTTCCCGGCCTCAATCTGATCTACGTCCACCTGAACCGCGCGATCCGGGAGCGCGACCTCGACGCGATCTACATCACCGGCCCGGGCCACGGCGGCCCGGCCGTCGTCGCAAACGCCTGGCTCGAGGGCACCTACACCGAGCTCTACCCGCATGTCGGCCGAGACGAGGAAGGGATCCGCCACCTCTTCCGCCAGTTCTCGTTTCCCGGCGGGATCCCCAGCCATGCGGCGCCCGAGACGCCCGGCTCGATCCACGAGGGCGGCGAGCTCGGCTACTCGCTCTCGCACGCCTTCGGCGCCGCCTTCGACAACCCCGAGCTGGTCGTGGCCTGCGTCGTCGGCGACGGCGAGGCCGAAACCGGCCCGCTGGCGACGGGGTGGCACGGCAACAAGTTCCTGAACGCGCGCACCGACGGCGCAGTCCTGCCGTTCCTTCACCTCAACGGCTACAAGATCGCGAATCCGACCGTGCTCGCACGGATTCCCGAGCAGGAGCTCGTCTCGTTTCTCGAGGGCTGCGGCTGGCGGCCGTTGATCGTCGCCGGCGACGAGCCGGACGCGGTCCACAAGGATCTCGCCGGCGCCCTCGACGAAGCCCTCGACCAGATCGCCGAGATTCAGCGCGCGGCCCGGGAGGAGGGCGTCGAAGCGCGGCCGCAGTGGCCGATGATCGTCCTGAGGACGCCGAAGGGCTGGACCGGCCCCAAGGAGGTCGACGGTCTGCCGGTCGAGGGAACCTGGCGCTCGCACCAGGTGCCGGTCACGGGCGTCCGCGACAACCCCGACCACCTCCGCGTGCTCGAGGACTGGTTGCGCAGCTACCGGGCCGAGGAGCTCTTCGACGAGGAAGGGCGCCTCGTTCCCGAGCTCGGTGAGCTGCCGCCGCGCGGCGGCCGGCGGATGAGCGCGAACCCGCACGCCAACGGCGGCGAGCTGATGCAGGATCTCGTCTGCCCTGACTTCCGCGACTACGCGATCGACGTCCTGGCGCCCGGCACGACCTTCAGCGAGCCCACGCGCGTGCTCGGCGGCTTTCTCCGGGACATCGTCGCCCGCAACCCATCGAACTTCCGGATCTTCGGGCCCGACGAGACGGCGTCGAACAGGCTCGACGACGTCTTCGAGGTGACGGAGAAGGTCTGGGAGGCGGAGATCGTGCCGACCGACGAGAACCTCGCCCCCGAGGGCCGGGTCGTCGAAGTGCTCTCGGAGCATCAGTGCCAGGGCTGGCTCGAGGGCTACCTCCTCACCGGCAGGCACGGGCTCTTCAATTGCTACGAGGCCTTCGTCCACATCGTCGACTCGATGTTCAACCAGCACGCCAAGTGGCTGAAGGTGACTCGGGGCATTCCCTGGCGGCGCCCGATCGCCTCGCTCAACTACCTGCTCAGCTCGCACGTGTGGCGCCAGGATCACAACGGCTTCACCCACCAGGATCCCGGCTTCATCGACCTCGTCGTCAACAAGAAGGCCGAGGTGATCCGCGTCTACCTGCCTCCCGACTCGAACACCCTGCTCTCGGTCGCCGATCACTGCCTCCGCAGCCACCACTACGTGAACGTGATCGTCGCGGGCAAGCAGCCGTCCCTCAACTACCTGCCGATGGACGACGCGATCGTGCACTGCACCCGCGGCGTCGGTATCTGGGAATGGGCGTCGAACGACGAGCAGGGCGAGCCGGACGTCGTCCTCGGCTGCTGCGGTGACATCCCTACGCTCGAGACGGTCGCCGCGGCGGCGCTGCTTCGCGAGCACCTGCCGGAACTGAAGGTGCGGGTCGTGAACGTGGTCGACCTGATGCGCCTCCAGCCCGATACCGAGCATCCGCACGGCCTCTCCGATCACGAGTTCGACGCTTTGTTCTCGCCGAACCGGCCCATCGTCTTCGCGTACCACGGCTACCCGTGGCTGATCCACCGCCTCACCTATCGGCGCACAAATCACGGGAACCTGCACGTCCGCGGCTACAAGGAGGAAGGCACCACGACGACACCGTTCGACATGGTCATGCTCAACGACCTCGACCGGTTCCACCTCGTCATGGACGTGATCGACCGCGTGCCGGGGCTGGCCGAGACGGCAGGCAGGCTGCGCCAGGAGATGAGCGACCGCCGGATTCGCGCGCGCGCCTACACGCGCGAGCACGGCGAGGACGATCCGGAGATCGCCGGCTGGGTCTGGCCGTACTAGCAAAGCGGGCGGCCTCCTGGTCGAATGAAAGACCCATTGGCGACCCCGGATAAGACGGACGCGGCGGCAAAGCCGCCACGTCCTCTAAGACGGATTCGCAAGCGAATCCTCTGCGTCAACGCCGGCTC
>Ga0209239_1001827_pt1 | contig 12719 bp, 11 predicted proteins | sample GraSoi013_2_20cm_FD_185824 | JGI IMG/M metagenome (GOLD analysis project Ga0209239, IMG submission 185824) | Grasslands soil microbial communities from the Angelo Coastal Reserve, California, USA - Sample 10_02_2013_2_20cm (SPAdes) (version 2) | ecosystem: Environmental > Terrestrial > Soil >...
TTGGCAAAGCGCGCGCCGAGTTGTCGATATTCGGTCAATCGCTCACGCAGTCCGTCGAGACCCTCGGTAATTTTCTCGCCGTGAAAATTCGCCATCGCCTTGGCGCCTTTGTCCACTTTGATCCCAGGGATGATCCCTTGCTCTTCCAGCGCTTTTACGAAACTGCGCCCGTCGCGAGTCTTCTGCCGAATCGTTTCGTCAAAGAGAATTACACCGCTGATAAATTCGCCTGCACCGGCAGTGGTAAACAAAAGTTCGCGATATGCGCGACGGTTCTCCTCTGTGGAAGGAACATTAATGCTCTTCAATCGCTTCTCGATCGTCCCCGAACTCTCATCGGCTGCCAGGATCCCCTTCCCCGGTGCGACCAGTTTTCTTGCTACCGATTCCAAGGTTTCAGTACTCATAATTCTCTCCTAGCTAACAAGATCATAACCTTCTTCCTCGCAAAATGCTTCGAGAAAAGCAAACGAAAATAAACACCACGGGATTGTAAGACCAAAAGGCGCTGAACGCTTTTCTTCGACTCGCGGTCTAACTTGTGCTATACGCAAGTCAATGCTGACCAGGATCATAATTTCGATGACGATGGCTGCCGCGCTTTTCACGGCTCCGGCGGGCCTTGCCGCGCGATCATGCATCCTCTCCAGCGCACCAAGTGAAAAAGCTTGTCACTCGAGTTGCTGCGCTAACAAGACGTGTTGTGCGACATCGCCAAACAGAACAGCGCCGTCGTCGCAGCCAATTACGCAAACCGATTCCAGCTACAAACTGAATACGGCGTGCGTTGGGTTAGTCTCCGCAGTTTCGCCAAGCCGACAATTTGGCACTCAACAGTTTCTGCTTACCAATGCTGCGTCTAGCGCGCATTCGCCGCCGACGCTCGCGTTGATCTGCATTCGTCTCATCTGATCCAGGGCCCGCTGACGCCCGAGGTGTCCCCTGTAGCCACGGCTCTGTGAGCCGTCAAAACGCGCCTATGGCGCGTGGCTACGAAACTTCAACCGCAGCCCTGGATCAATGAAAACGAAATCTCTTTCAGTCTTATTAGTTACATCTTTATTGCTTTGCAGTCAGATCGCCGCTGATGGCGGTGAAGACGGCGCCGCTTCACGAGGGCTCTCGTTGACCGAAGTTACGCGCTTTGTGCTGGAGAATAATCCAGCGATCAAAGAAGCCGAGCATCGTTGGCGTGCGGCAATCCAGCGTGCGAACCAAGCATACGCGTGGGACGATCCGCGCGTTGCCGGTGAATCGCGTGTGCGCCGCTTTGTCGATGTACCGCCGAATGCGTTCATGGATCAAACGCTCGCCATCGAGCAACTGATCCCGATCACTGGGAAAAACCTTGTGCGAGGACGGACTGCTGCAGCCGAGGCGTTCTCTACATTTCAAGAAGCGCGACGCGCTCAGCTCGATGTGATTGCGAAGGCTCGCGGCACCTATTTCCAGCTGGCGAATGCCTATGACCAACTTGACATCAACAACAAGAACCTTACTTCACTCAAACAAATTGCTGATATCAGCCGCTCTCGTTACGAGGCTGGTTTGGAGACCGCGGCGAATGCGCTCATAGCCGAGACAGATTACAGCAAGCTGCAGGAGACACGGCGGGATTTGGAGCGCAATTTATCGGACGCGCAGTCGCAACTGAACACGGTCATGAATCGCGACGCGTTTGCGCCGCTTGGCCCGCCAGCGGGAGCCACAATCAGTGCGACGGAACTCTCCGCAAGCAGGTTGCGCGCGATCACGCTAGCTCAACGACCCGAGGTGCAGATGGCGCGTGCGAAGATCGACGGTGAGAAGTCAAAGCTTCAGCTAGCGCACCGCGCGTGGATTCCCGATCCAGCAGTGAATATCAAAGGTCAACGTTACAATGATGCCGCGGAGGCGGTTAGTGAACTCGACGCCGGCTTGTCGTTCACAATCCCCTGGGTGAATCCCAGTAAATATTCAGCTGCCGTACGCGAGTCGCGCGCAAATCTTGCAGCTGCCGAGCAAGGACTTGAACGCGAACAAAAGGAAGCGCTGCGGCTGTTGCGCGATCAGTTGGCAAAGATCGAGACGTTTCACCATCACGTCGAGCTGTTTGACGACAAGCTCGTGCCACAGGCGCAGCAGGCATTCGAGGCGACGCGGCTGAGCTACGAGTCAGGAAAAGCGACGTTTCTCGATTGGATCAGCGCGCAACGCAACCTGCGTGATATCGAAGCCATGGGACGCGAGCATTTAACGCATTACCAAGTGGCAGTCGCAGAGTTGGAGGCAGTGATCGGCGCAGACATTTACTCGCCGGCGCCAGCATCATCGAAGGGGAGGAAATCACGATGAAGCTGTTTCTGCAAAAGACTGCGCTGTTGGTCATGCTCGCTGCGCTTCTTTCTGGCGCTGCGTCGTGCTCGAAGAACAGCTCCACGGGGAAACCGAACAAGATCGATTACTGGACGTGCACAATGCATCCTTCGGTGCGCGAAAAGGGACCCGGGAAATGTCCCATCTGTTCGATGGATCTTGTCCCGGTCATGAAAGAAAGCGCCACCCCAGCGGGCTCGAGTAAAAGCGCCCCTCAGCATGATCACGCGGCCATGCTCGCGGGGAAACCGTCCGATAGCAGCGCGACTTCATCGCCGTCACACGAATTCGTCGTGCCCGTCGAGCGTCAACAGCAGATCGGCGTGCGCTATGCAAAGGTCGAGCGAAAACCACTCCGTCATACCATCCGCGCGGTCGGGTTGATCGTGCCCGATAAAACACGCAACTGGCAATTTGTGTCGCGTGTCGATGGCTACGTTCAAAAACTGGACGTGACCGCGCCGGGCGAGCTCGTAGAAAAAGATGCGCCGCTTCTGTCGATCTATAGCCCCGATTTACTCACGAGTGAGCGCGAGTTCGTGGAGCTATTGCGCATGCGTGACCAGGCGAAGTCGAAAGACGCGCGCGAAACTCCGCAGCGCTTGATCGAGTCAGCGAAGCGCCGGCTGCAACTTTGGAACGTCACGGAGCAACAGATTGCGTATCTCGAAAAAACGCGCAAAGCCTCCGACACGCTCACGTTGCTTTCACCATTCCGTGGCGTCGTCCAGTCAGTGCCCGTTGAACAGGGCAAGAGCGTAAAACCGGGAGACTTGCTTGTAGAGGTTGCCGATCTCAGCGTCGTCTGGCTGTGGGCGGAATTTTACGAGAACGAGTTGTCGATGCTTCAAGTGGGGCAAAAGCTCACCGTTACCGCAAAGTCGTATCCTGGTCAGAACTTCGACGGCACGCTCAGCCTGATTGATCCGTTTCTGGACGCGACGAAACGCACGGCCAAGGTGCGCATCGATATTCCGAATCCCGATTTCAAGCTGCGGCCCGGAATGTACGTGAACGCGGAATTAGAAATGGACATGGGTGCGGCGCTCACCATTCCGGTCAGCACCGTGATGCCGACTGGCACGCGCAGCGTCGTCTTCGTTGACAAGGGCGAAGGAAAACTTGAGCCGCGCATCGTGCAACTTGGCACGAAATACGGCGACATCTACGAGGTGAAAAGCGGCCTGCAAGAAAACGAGCGTGTCGTCGCAAGCGCAAACTTCTTGATTGATGCCGAGTCAAAAGTGCAAGGCGCTCTGAAAGCATTTGAAGAGACCCCGGCGCCTGGAACAAACCCATGACCGAACCGGAACCGATTTCGGCAGAAGGAACCGCCGAGATTCCAAAGCGAGGGACGTTCACCGAGCGGATTATCGAGGCCAGCGCTCGAAACAAATTCCTCGTCTTCGTCTTCACGATCTTCGCTGTCGCCGCGGGATTCTATGGCCTGATGCATACGCCGCTCGATGCGATTCCCGATCTGAGCGACGTGCAGGTGATCGTTTACACCGAATGGGAAGGACGCTCACCTGACCTCGTCGAGGATCAGATCACGTATCCCATTTCCACCGTCTTCATCGCCGCGCCGAAAGTAAAATTTGTCCGCGGCGAATCGATGTTCGGCAAATCATTCATCTACGTCATCTTTCAGGACGGGACAGATATTTACTGGGCGCGCTCACGCGTTATCGAATATCTCAACTCAGTCCGCGGTTCGCTGCCGGAAGGTGTGAACCCTGTCATTGGCCCGGACGCGACCGGTGTCGGTTGGGTTTACGAATACGCGCTCGTTGATTACAGCGGGAAGCACGATCTCGCGCAGCTGCGTTCCATTCAGGATTGGAATCTGCGTTACGCGCTCTCCTCGGTGAAAGGTGTCGCCGAAGTCGCGCCGGTTGGCGGTTTCGTGAAGCAATACCAGGTCGATCTCGATCCAAACGCTCTCGTTGCCTACAACATCCCGCTCAGCGAAGTCGTCAACGCGATTAAGCTGAGCAACGCGGATGTCGGCGGCAAAGTTTTCGAAGTCGCCACGACCGAGTATTACATCCGCGGCCGCGGCTACATCAAAAAGATCGAAGACATCGAGAATATTGTCCTCAAAGTCGAAAACGGCACGCCGGTTTATCTGAAAAATGTCGGCAACGTCCATCTTGGCGCTGATATTCGGCGCGGCGTTGCCGAGCTTGACGGCAAAGGCGAAACGGTCGGCGGGATTGTCGTTATGCGCTACGGGGAGAACGCACTCAACGTCATCGACGGCGTCAAAAGGAAGATCGAAGAAATCAAACCGTCGCTACCAGAAGGAGTGCGGATCGTTCCGACTTATGACCGCAGTGATCTGATCAAACGCGCGATCGGCACGCTCCGCGAAAAGCTGATTGAAGAGAGCATCATCGTCGCGCTCGTCTGCGTGGTTTTTCTCTGGCACGTCCGTTCATCGCTGGTCGCGATCATTACCCTGCCGATCGCGATTATTCTGTCATTCATCCCGATGTGGTGGTTGAACGTCACCTCCAACATCATGTCGCTAGGCGGGATTGCTATCGCAATCGGCGCAATGGTCGATTCGGCCATTATAATGATCGAGAACGCACACAAGGCTCTCGAACATTTTCGCGAAGACCACGGACGCGAGCCGGGCAATCGCGAGCGTTTTGCTGTGATTGTCCGCGCGGCGAAGAGCGTCGGGCGTCCGCTCTTTTTCGCTCTGCTTGTCATCACGGTCAGCTTTATTCCGGTATTCTCGCTTACTGCGCAGGAGGGCCGGCTGTTTCGGCCACTCGCGTTCACGAAAACATTCTCGATGTTTTTTGCATCGTTCCTGGGCGTGACGCTCGTGCCGGTACTCATGTTACTTTTGATTCGCGGCAAGATCGTGCCGGAGAAGGATAATCCAATAAACCGATTCTTGATTCGGACCTACCAGCCGTTTGTAAATTTCGTGCTGCGTTACCGCTGGTTCACGCTCGGCTGCGCGCTCGTTATTCTCGCGCTCACGATTTTTCCATTCTCAAGACTCGGCAGCGAATTCATGCCACCGCTCAACGAAGGCACGCTGCTCTACATGCCGACCGCGATTCCCGGGATGTCGATCACCGAGGCTACGAAAATTCTTCAAATACAAGATCGACAATTAAAAAAGATTCCCGAGGCCGTGACCGTTTTCGGCAAAGCTGGTCAGGCCGAAACGCCTACCGATCCCGCGCCGTTGTCGATGTTCGAGACGGTCGTCGCGCTGAAGCCACCTAACGAATGGCGCAAAGGAATGACATGGGACAAGCTTCTCGCCGAAGTCAACGCGAACATCAAAACGCCCGGCATGGCGAACATCTTCTGGATGCCCATTCAGACGCGCACCGAAATGCTCACAACCGGTTTTCGCAGCGTTCTTGGGGTGAAAGTCTTCGGGCCTGATCTCAGCGGCATCCAAAAGCTCGCCGTGCAGATCGAAAAAGAACTGGCCGATCTCCCGAACACGCGCAGCGCGTTCGCCGAGCGCACAGTCGGCGGTTATTTTTTGGATTTCACCGTTAACCGTGAAGCAGCCGCGCGCTACGGCCTAAAAGTTGGCGATGTAAACGACATCATCGAATCAGCCATCGGCGGAAAAAACATCACGACTACGGTGGAAGGCCGCGAGCGCTATCCAGTGAACACACGTTATGCGCGCGATTTTCGCGAAGACCTCGACGCACTCAAGCGGGTGCTCGTTCCCACGCCAACTGGGGCGCAGGTTCCGATCTCGATGCTAGCCGACATCCAGCACAAAACGGGTCCGCCCTCAGTCCGAAGCGAGAATGGCAAACTGGTCGGTTTTGTTTTTGTGGACGTAACAACCAGCGACATCGACGGCTATGTGCGCAAAGCATCGCAGTTGCTCGGCCAGCGTATTCATTATCCGCCCGGTTACTACATCGAATGGGCAGGACAATTCCAATATCTGCAAGCTGCCAAAGAGCGGCTAAAAATTGTTATTCCGTTCACACTCCTGATCATCTTTGTTCTCATTTACATCAACACGCGTTCTGTAGTGAAAACCGGGATTGTGCTCCTAGCCGTTCCTTTTTCGTTAGTCGGCGCGTTCTGGCTGCTGTGGTTGCTCGGCTACAACATGAGTGTCGCCGTATGGGTGGGACTCATCGCGCTCGCCGGTCTCGACGCTGAGACCGGAGTCGTGATGCTGCTGTACCTCGATCACGCGTGGGACAAATTCTGCGGTGAAGGCCGCATGCGTAACATGCGCGACCTCTATGACGCAGTGATCGAAGGCGCTGTCGGTCGCGTTCGGCCAAAGATCATGACCGTCTGCGCGATCTTATTCGGACTCTTGCCGATCATGTGGTCTCCCGCCCTGCAAGCTGGTGCTGACGTTATGAAACGCATCGCCGCGCCCATGATCGGCGGAATCGTTACTTCCGGAATTCTCGAGCTGCTGATTTATCCGGTGATTTACGTCATCTGGCGTAAACGCGAACTGCCCGATCAAACCGAAGAAGAAGTGCCTTTCATCCCGCCCGAGATTTGGACGGGACTAAAGTCGAGAAGCTAGATGACGACAGAAAACCTGGTCGAAGGTGAAACAAAGCGTTTCACGGCTTCGCGCGCTGATGCTGTCCGGCTGGCGTTACTGCTGACGTACATCACCCTCGGCTGGATGACGATCGAAGGAGCGGCGTCGCTCCTGCTCGGCTGGGCGTCGAAGAGCTTGTTACTGGAGGCGTTCGGCATTGACAGCGTCATTGAGCTTTTCAGCGCTGCTGTTTTGTTGTGGCGACTGCGAGTCGAAGCGAGCGGCGTTGCGGCAGTCGAACGCGTCGATTTTGTTGAGCGTCGCGCAGCGCGTTTGGTCGGCTACTCGCTCTACGCCTTGGTTGCCTACGTCGTTCTCAATTCCGGCTATGGGTTGTTCATAGCCAAGCGCATCACCGATACGCACGAAAGTGTGTGGGGCATTCTCATCGGCGCGGTGGCAAAGGTCGGCATGCCAATTCTTGCGGGTTACAAACTGAAAGTTGCAGCTCGCCTGAATTCACGCGCGTTAAGAGCGGACGCGGTCGAATCGATCACATGCGGCTACCTGTCGATCGTTTTGATGATCGGTTTGGCAGCGACAAGATTGCTCGATTGGTGGTGGCTGGATAGCGTCGCTGCACTTGCGCTCATCCCGTTCATTATCAAAGAAGCCCGCACTGCTATTTCCGGTGAGCCTTGTTCTACCTGCGGCGATGGGAAGCCACTCAGATGAACAGCTGCCCGCCGAAGCGCGTTCTCCCGCAAGTGCTATGATTCACGGGTCCTGCTCGACGTTAGTGTCCTCGCGATACATACTTGATCTTGCCGAGTTCGAATGCAAGGAACACCCTTTTCCCATCGCCTCGCTGCGGTCTGGTTTGCGGACGTGGCGGGGTACAGTGCACGTGCGGCAAAAGATGAATGCGGCGCGCTTCAGTTAGTTCAACTCCTTCAAGCACTCTCCCGAGAAACCGTTCGGCGCTACGAAGGGCGAATCGTCAAATTCGTTGGCGACGCAGTCTTAGCGGAATTTCCGAGCACCGCCCTGGCGGTGCAAGCGGCAGCGGCCTTGAGCAGAGCCTATTTGGAGCAATCGGGAGCAACCGGTCATGCACACAGTTTGACTCTCGGCGTTCACGTCGGCGACGTCGCCGTGGGATGGGATGGCGACCTTTACGGCGACGCAGTGAATGCTGCGGCCCGGATACGGGAAGTGGCCGAGCCAGGACAAGTAGTCGCCAGCCAAGACGTTTGGCGCCAATTACGCGGTCGGCGGGAGTTCTGTTTCAAACCCTTGGGAGATCGGTCATTGAAAGGGGTAGGTCCAACTGGTCTATACCTCACCACAGTCGAAGACACTAGGATTAGATCTCCGCAAAACGTACTACAGGGGAATGAATCGCTGGAAGAAACAAACAAGAGGATTCGCTCCCTTGGCGTGTTGCCGTTTGCGGATCTCAGCGCCGAACGGGATCAAGAATACTTCGGCGACGGTATAGCAGAAGAGATTTTGAATGCGCTTGCCAAAGTCGGCCCCCTCCACGTCGCAGCTCGAACCTCCTCTTTTGCATTTCGTGGAACAAGCATCGATGTGCGCGAGATCGGGAGACGACTTGGTGTGGATGCGCTTCTTGAGGGCAGCATTCGGAAGGCTGGGAATCGCGTCCGCATTACCGTCCAGCTCATCGACGCGCGGAATGGTTATCAGTTGTGGTCGCATCGGTTCGACAAACAGATCGAAAACATCTTCGCGATCCAGGATGAAATTGCCCGCAATGTCATTGACGCGCTGGGTCTTTCGCTCACCCAGCGCGAGGAGCGTCGTTTCCTTAAAGCGTCGACGAAAAACGTGGAGGCATACGAGTTTTATCTTCGTGCACGGAAGCTCTTTCAACGGTGGACGCGCCAAAATATAGAGCTTGCCCGACAGATGTTCGAGCGAGCGATCGAACTCGATTCGCATTTCGCTGCCGCTTGGGCGGGCCTCGCAACCGCTTACGTGTACCTCTTTGATTGGGGCGGAGGGGATCCTGATCTTCAGAAAGCCCACAACGCGAGCGCCCGCGCGCTGGAACTCGATCCGGAGCTGGCAGACGCGCATGTTGCCGCGGGCCAGAGCTTCTCGATGGAGCAGCGGTACAGCGAGGCGACCGCCGAGTTCGATGGAGCCATTGAGCTCGATCCCACGCTGTTCGACGCGTATTACTACTACGCGCGCTCGTGCTTTAAAGCTGGAAATCTCAAAAAGGCGCTTAGCCTCTTCGAGAAAGCGCACTCTGTACGGCCGGAGGACTATCAATCCGCCGCGTTAATCGCTGCGGTCTTGCGGCAACTTGGGAGGAGTGACGAGGCTCACCGCGCCGAGCATCTCGCAATCGAGTCGATAAATCGGCACTTGGAGTTGAACGTCGACGAGGCGCGCGCTTTTAACTTGGGTGCCATAATTCTGGCAAGGCTTGGAGACGTCGAGCGTGCCAAACAATGGAATGAGCGGGCGATGTCTCTGGCGCCCGACGACGACGCCATTCTCTATAACGCAAGCTGTGTCTTCGCGGTCCTTGGCGAGGAAGACCAGGCCCTTGCTGGCTTGCAGCGGGCGATCGAAGCGGGGCTCGCCGGCGGAGATTGGGTTTCGCACGATCCCGATTGGGAGCGGCTCCGCGATAATCCGCGCTTTCAAACTCTGGTGCAGCGCCTCCAGCGCTCATAAGATTAATTCTCAGGTAGTCAATCGCCCATCGTCATTTCGAGGGCTTCAAGGCTAAACTGATACGCTGCCAATCATTGTGTTCGGAGGCACCGCGATGCGCTGGTGGTGAAACGTCGCTCAGTTTGAATCAGACTGAGCGACGCGTGTCGCGGCGCGATGGTAATTTTCCTTCAACATCCAGTTGCAATGATGGGCTAAGGCCATTCGGACGGAATGTTTCGCGCAATAATTACCCGGTTGCCTATATGCCTAAACAGGTATATAGATTTCTATGACGCTCCAAGGCTTACAGAATGTGCTCGAAGCAAATCCCAGGCGGTTTCCGCGATTTGTCTTGCCGGATGGAGATTACATCCCCTCACACGCGCACGTCACCGAAGTTGGACATGTGGTGAGGAACTTCATCGATTGTGGAGGACTAACCGGAAAGGAAGAAAAGGTCGTGCTGCAAACGCATGTCGGCAATGACACCGATCATCGGCTTGGATCAGACCGCTTTGCGAAAATCCTGCAGCTCGGAAACCGCGTGATTCCGAGTGCGGACCTGGATGTAGAGGTTGAATACGACTGCTGTGTCGTGGCGCAATATCCAATTGCTGAAGCCACACCGGATGGCGAGCACCTAAATCTGATCTTGCAACGCGGCCGGACGCAATGTCGGGCGCGTGAGCGTCGTGAGGGCGAAACAACAACCGCCTGTTGCGTCGCGTCCGTGGCTTGTTGTTAGGCGAACATGGACTTGATCGAGATCTATCAGTGTTTTTGCGATCGCACGCGACTGCGCATTCTCCATCTTCTTACAAGATCTCCTCTCTGCGTTTGTCACTTCCAGGACATTCTTGACGAACCACAGGTCAAGGTTTCAAAACATCTCGCTTACTTGCGCAGCAGAGGAATGGTAAGGACTAAGAAAGACCAGAACTGGATCATCTATTCGCTGCCCGAACGACGATCGGACGAACTGGAGCGAAATCTAAAATGTTTGCAGGACTGCGTCCAAACAGATCCGGTGTTCAAACGCGATCTGGAAAAGCTTTCCAAACTTGTAAAGACCTGTTGTGAGCCGCGCGGCGTATTCAAGCGCGATGTAAACGGAGGGAGGACAAATGCGAAAACAAAAAGTTCTGTTTATTTGCGTTCATAACAGCGCTCGCAGCCAAATGGCGACGGCACTGTTGAATAAGACCTGTGGCGAATTCTTTGAAGCGCAGAGCGCGGGATTAGAACCAGGCACAATCAATCCACTCGTCGTGGAGGCGCTTCACGAACTCGGAATCGATGTCTCGAAGAATACGACGCGGCGCGTCTTCGATGTTTGGAAGTCGGGACAGATATTCCAATTCGTCGTGACCGTGTGTAGCGAAGCTGAAGCGGAAGGTTGCCCAATTTTCCCAGGCGTGACTACTCGACTACACTGGTCGTTTGACGATCCTTCCAAATTCACCGGTACTTACGAGGAGCGGCTGGAGAGAACCCGTCGTATCCGCGATCAGATCCGTGCAAGATCGATTCGGTCTGCGAAGAACACTGCGTCGCGAGCAAGGCGTGAGAAAGCTCGCGCCAGAATTCATCGGGACTTTCGCAGATCGCCTTAATCAATCCTGATCTTTGCCGGCAGCTTGACGTTGCCAGGGCAATTTGCCTTCGATTTCCAGTTGGAGTGACAAGCTGAGGAACGTGCGGATTAACACTATCAACCCCAGGACAGCCACGTTTTGCATGGTCGGCGCGACAACGACGGTCCGAATTAGGTCACCGGCGATAAGAAATTCCAAACCCAGTAAGATCGCGCGTCCCACGTCCTGGCGGTACCACACGTAATAATTCCCGGCGCCCTGCATGCGACGAAGCGCGAGGCGGACGGTGGCAAAGAGCGAGCCGCCCACAACGATCAATACCCCCACGCCATCCATGCTGGTGCCGACGATATCCATGATCCGTCGAAAAGATTCCATGGCCGCTCTTATTGCCGGAAATCGTGCAGATTTTCAATGCTGTTCCTGACGACGCGTTGAGGACAACGCGTACCACCTTCGCTTCAGGGCGGCGATCGCGGTGTGCTCAACTGACAATCGGGCCACGTTGGTGAATCGGGCGCATTTAGCGGGCTCATCGGTGCAGGGGTCGGTACGGTCGGATCTGGCACGCCGATCCGCTTGTTCACCCAGAGCACCTGGTACGCCCAAGCGGGGAGAGGCGCTGCCTTCGGCGTGCACGACCAGTTATTGAAGTGGAGGTTCACGAGGTAGAAGTTCCGCTTCAGCTTCCGGAGCACCTCGACAATCTTCGGATCATCGAAGCCGTGCAGCTCCATTGCGATCTGCGGAATCGAAGCCAGCAGCTCGTCAGGTGCTGCAAGGAGCGCATCCCATTCCGCTCCCTCGATATCCATCTTGATGATCAGGCGGCGGCCGATGTGGCCATTTTTTCTGATCTGGTTTTCCAGCGTGTCGAAGAAACGCGACTCCCTGTAGCCGGTCCGATCGCCGACGCATTCATTGTGAAACACGAACGTGCCGCCGTTGCAGGTTGGACGCGCGGGATCAAAACAGTCGTACTCATGCACCGGGACGTGATACCGGCGCGACACGTCGCACCCACAGTCGTCGTTCCTGCCAACGCCGTATGAGTAGCCTGCATCGAGCGGCTCAATCAGATTCTCGCACATTAGATATCCCCCATCATTGGCGCTGCCGAAGCGCTTCAATGTACAGTTCTTCAAGGCGACTGGCTGAAGTTCCGCAAGAATCGCCTCACGCAGCCTGCGGCCGGCCGCGTGGCGCTCGAGATCGCCAATCAGGACGGCGGCGGCAGCTGCCAGAGCGACGATGACGAACATGATGCGGATGGACGGTCGTTTTATAAAGGTGTGTTGCATCGACCGGTGGCCGTTAAAATGATTCTCACGCTGGCCAGTCAGCGATTGGCCGATGCGTCGCTGCGTGACTGATCAATTCGAACTCCAGGGCTATCACGGCTGAGCAGTCGTGCTCTCGAGGACAACAGACGCCATTGCGTGATGCTCGGTGTGACTAAGTGTGATTAGCGCGGAAGTGACGCCCCGTTTTGCAGCAAGCTCTTGCGCTGGCCCCGAAAAAACCAGGAACGGTTCGCCATTGCCTTTTTTCCGGATGTCGAT
>Ga0209239_1001828_pt1 | contig 12713 bp, 11 predicted proteins | sample GraSoi013_2_20cm_FD_185824 | JGI IMG/M metagenome (GOLD analysis project Ga0209239, IMG submission 185824) | Grasslands soil microbial communities from the Angelo Coastal Reserve, California, USA - Sample 10_02_2013_2_20cm (SPAdes) (version 2) | ecosystem: Environmental > Terrestrial > Soil >...
CGGAGGTCGCCAGGACGCTTGGCTCCCAGGCCATTCACGGCACACGCGGAACGGGAGGCGACGGATAGAATGGACCGCTATGATCTGCTCGTGATCGGCGGCGGGGCGGCGGGCATCAACGCGCTCAAGCAAGGGGTGAAGCTCGGCGCGCGCGTCGCGCTCGTCGACTCGGGGCCGCTCGGGGGGACCTGCATCAATCGGGGGTGAATCCCCAAGAAGACCTTGGTAAGGTCTGGGCGGATTCACCGGCTGGTCCAGGGCGCGGGGGCCTTCGGGACGCGGACGGGTCCGGTCACGCTCGACTGGGACACGATCGTCCGCCGCCAGCACGCGATCGTCCGCGAGCTCCAGCCGCCCGCCGCGGCCTTCGAGAAGCTGGGCGCGAAGATCTACCGCGGCGAGGCGCGCTTCGTCGACGCCCACGCGGTCCAGGCCGACGGCCACGGCATCGAGGGCACCAAGATCGTTGTCGCCGCGGGCTCTGAGCCCGTCGTGCCCCCCCTCCCGGGTCGCGAGCTCGCGATCACCTCCGACGACGTGCTGTTCCTGCCTCACTTCCCCGAGAGCCTCGTGCTCGTCGGCGGCGGCGTGATCGGCCTCGAGATGGCGGGGGCGTTCGGCGACCTCGGCGCCCGCGTGACCGTGATCGCGCGCGAGACCGAGATCCTGCCGACGCTCGACACCGACGTCGCGGCGTACATCCGAAAGGTGCTGGAGGGCCGTGGCGTCACCTTCCATCTCGGCGCGACCCTCGAGCGGCTGTCGGGCCGGCGCGGCGCGGTCACGGTCCACGTGACCAAAGACGGCGCGCCGCTGGCGGTCACCGCGCAGCAAGTCTGCCTCGCGCTCGGACGGCGCTACAATCCACGGCGCGTCGGGACCGACGCGATCGGGCTCGAAACCGGTCGGCTCGGGCTCAGGGTGGACGCGTATCTCCGGACGGCGCTCTCCCACGTCTACGCGGCCGGGGACGCGGCGGGCAACGCGCAGCTCACGCCCGTGGCCGCCTACGAGGGCAAGGTCGCGGCGCTCAACGCGCTGCGCGGCGACGTCCAGACCGTGGATTACACGGTCGTCCCGCAGACGATCTTCACGACGCCCGAGGTCGCGCGCGTCGGGCTCACGCATGCCGAGGCGCTGCGCCGTGGCGTCAGGTGCCACGTCGCCAGCCACGACACGGTGGGCGCGTCGAACGGGCGGGCGACGGGCGAGGACGGGGGTTACCTGAAGCTCGTCTTCGACGGGACGACCGAGAAGGTCCTGGGAGTCCAGATGGTCTCCTGGGCGGCGGCGGAGCTGGTCCAGCTCGCCGCCCTCGCCATTCGCACCGGCGCCGACGCCCAGTTGCTGTCGAGCCAGCTCTCGATCCACCCGAGTCACGGGGAGCGGCTGATCAGGACCTTCGCGCACGATTACCATGAGGTCTGCGCGCCCGACTAGTGCGGGCGGGCGCGCCGTCAGCCCGGGGAGGTGTGGCGAACGTTGACGAGGCGTGAGGGCGTGACCAAGGAGGAGCGGAGGCTCGAGGAAGCTCGAGAGCGGACCGCCCACTGGAAGCGCTGGGGACCATACCTCGCCGAGCGGCAGTGGGGCACCGTGCGCGAGGACTACAGCCTCCACGGCACCGCCTGGGAGTCCTTTCCTCACGACCACGCCCGGTCACGCGCCTACCGCTGGGGCGAGGATGGCATCGGCGGGATCACCGATAACCACGGCCGCCTCTGCTTCGCGGTGACCCTGTGGAACGGCAACGATCCCATCCTGAAGGAGCGCCTGTTCGGGCTCACCGGGACTCAAGGCAACCACGGCGAGGACGTCAAGGAGTCGTACTTCTACCTCGACTCGACGCCCACGCACTCGTACATGAAGTACCTCTACAAGTACCCGCAGGCGGCGTTCCCTTACGAGGCGCTCGTGGAGGAGAACCGGCGGCGGGACCGCCGAGCGCCCGAGTTCGAGCTCTTGGACACGGGCGTCTTCGACGATGACCGCTACTTCGACGTGCTCGTCGAGTACGCGAAGGCGGCGCCCGACGACATCCTCATCCGGATCACCGCCGTGAACCGTGGCCCCGAACCCGCCGAGCTCCACCTGCTGCCGACCCTCTGGTACCGCAACACGTGGTCGTGGGACACCGGGGGCCCGGAGCGCCCGGCGCTCCGCGCGGGACCGCCCGGGCGAGGCCACGTCGTCATCGAGGGCGAGCACCCGTCGCTCGGGGCGCGGTGGCTCTACGGCGAGGGCGCGCCGAACGTGACGCCCTATGTGAAGGACGCAATCAACCGCTACGTCGTCGAGGGCAGGACGGACGCGGTCAACCGCGCCGAGATCGGCACCAAGGCGGCCGCGTTCCATCGCTTCACGCTCGAGCCCGGCGAGAGCCGGACGACGCGCCTCCGGCTCAGCAACACGCCGATCCCCGGCAGCCCGTTCGGGCCGGACTTCGACGTCGCGTTCGCACAGCGCCTCGGCGAGGCGGACGAGTTCTACGCGACTGTCATCCCCAAGCAGCTCTCCGACGACGCGAAGAACGTCATGCGACAGGCGTTCGCGGGGCTCCTCTGGTCCAAGCAGTTCTATCACTACGACGTCCGGCGCTGGCTCGAGGGTGACCCGGTGTACGCGCCGCCTCCGCCCGAGCGGTGGCAGGGGCGGAACCATGCGTGGCAGCACCTGTACAACGAGGACGTCATCTCGATGCCGGACAAGTGGGAGTATCCGTGGTACGCGGCCTGGGACCTGGCGTTCCACACGATCCCGCTCGCGCTCGTCGACCCCGACTTCGCGAAGGCGCAGCTCATCCTGCTCCTGCGCGAGTGGTACATGCACCCGAACGGGCAGCTCCCGGCGTACGAGTGGGCACTCGGCGACGTCAACCCGCCGGTGCACGCGTGGGCGGCGCTGCGAGTCTACCGCATCGAGCGGCGGCTCCGCGGCCAAGGCGATCGCGCGTTCCTCGAGCGCGTGTTCCACAAGCTTCTGCTGAACTTCACGTGGTGGGTGAACCGGGAGGACGCCGAGGGGAAGAACGTCTTCCAGGGCGGCTTCCTCGGCCTGGACAACATCGGCGTGTTCGACCGTTCGGCGCCCCTGCCGACGGGGGGCCACATCGAGCAATCGGACGGCACCGCATGGATGGGGATGTACTGCCTCAACATGCTGGCGATCGCGCTGGAGCTCGCCAAGCAGGACGCGGCGTACGAGGACGTCGCGTCCAAGTTCTTCGAGCACTTCGTCTACATCGCCCACGCGATGCACACGCTCGACCTCTGGGACGACGGCGACGGCTTCTACTACGACGTCCTCCACACCGACGGCGCGGCCTGCCGGCTGAAAGCGCGCTCCATGGTGGGGCTGATTCCGCTCTTCGCGGTGGAGACGCTCGAGCCCGAGGTCGTCGACAAGCTCAAGGGATTCACGCGCCGGATGCAGTGGTTCGTCGACAACCATCCCGAGTTTCGCGAGCACGTCGCAATGGCCGCGAAGCCCGGCGTGGGGCTCCGGCGCCTTCTGGCCATCGTGTCGCGCGAGCAGCTCCCGCGCGTGCTCGGCTCCATGCTGGACGAGGCCGAGTTCCTCTCACCCCACGGGATCCGCGCCGTGTCGCGCCGCCACCGGGCGGAGCCGTACGTCCTCACCCTGAACGGCGTGGAGCACCGGGTGGAGTACGAGCCGGCCGAGTCCACGAGCGGGCTCTTCGGCGGCAACTCGAACTGGCGCGGGCCGGTCTGGTTCCCCGTGAACTACCTTCTGATCGAGTCGCTCCAGAAGTTCCATCACTTCTACGGCGACGGCATGAAGGTCCCGTGCCCGACGGGCTCCGGCCGGCTGCTGAACCTCTGGCAGGTGGCCGCGGAGGTCTCGCGACGGCTCACGCGGATCTTCCTGCGCGCCAAGGACGGCCACCGGCCCGTGCACGGGGGGACGGAGAGGTTCCGGAGCGATCCCCACTGGCGCGACCTCGTTCTGTTCTACGAATACTTCCACGGTGACAACGGCGCCGGCATCGGCGCGAGCCACCAGACGGGCTGGACGGGCCTCGTCGCCAAGCTCCTCCAGCAGAGCGGTGAGTGACCGTCTCGGCTAGACTATCGGGCGAGCCCGCCGCGTCGCCCTCGGGCGCCGGGTGAAGCCGGGGCGGTGCGGCCAGCGCCACACGACGGGGATATGGGCCTCCGTGCCACCGCCGCGGATAGCCGCCGGAGTAACGCCCGGCCGACGGGCTCACCTCACGCCCGCCCCTCCAGCGCGCGCGTGAGCTGGTCGAGGTGGTTGTCGTCGTGCCCCGCCATGACCGCGACAAAGTCGTCGAGCGTGATGCGCCCGCGGGTCGCGTGGGTGCCGCCGCGCTTCCACTGCTCCGGCGTGAGCGTCCGGAAGAACGCCAGCGATTCCTCGCGGCGCCTGCGGAAGTGAGCCAGCGCCTGCTGCACGTCGTGCCTCAAGTATTGACGCTCCTCGGCCCAGCGGTCGGGGGTGGCGGGGTCGAAGGAAAGCTTGGGGTTGTCCACGGCCATGATGAGGTCGAACCGCGCCCTGAACAGCTCCTCCGTGTCGCGCAGATGACAGACGCACTCCTTGGCCGCCCAGTTCTTCCCGTCGGGGCGACGGGCCAGCGCGGTCTCATCACGCCCCTTGATCGCGGCGGCGAGCTCGTCCGCCGTGCGGGCCATACGCTTGAATCGCTCCGCGAGCGGCTGCTTGGCATAGTCCTCCATCGTCGCCACACCCGTCCTCCTTTCCGGTGAGGAGGGCTCGACGAGCTGGTGGAACAGGCTCGACTCCCGCTTGTAGAAGCCCTCCGTGTGAAACGAGTCCTTGAGACGCAGCCCCGTGTAGTCTACGTGATGACCCACCTCGTGGAGTAGCGTCCGGAGGAACGTGCGGAACGCGACCACGCGCTTCTGCTTCGCGGTCCGCATCCAGAGCTGGATCTTCGGCGGCTTGCCGCGCTCGTTGGTGTAGAGACCGTGGAGCTCGCCCCAGCGCGCGTGGGGCCGGGCCGCCAGCACCTCGACCTGCACGGGGGGGAGGTCCATCGCCGCGCACAGGCCGTGGATCAGCCAGCGGCTCGCCTCCTGGGTCGTCGCGCGGTCTTCCGAGCGCAACGCCGCGTCCAGTGCCTCGACGAGGGGCCGGAGGTCGGACGGCCACGGCAGGCGGATCTCCGTGATCGCGTCGCTCTTCCGGTAGACCGCCTGCTGGCCGCGCGTCAGCCGGGCATAGTACGCGAACGGCACGGCGCTACGTTCCGGTGAATCGGGGCTTGCGCTTCTCGAGGAACGCCCTCGCGCCCTCGACGCGGTCCTCGGTGGTGCGGAGCAGCGTCGCCAGGTCGTTCTCGAGACGGAGCCCGTCGGCGAGCGGCAGCCCGAGGCCCTTGACGACAGCCTCCTTGGCATAACGGAGCGCGAGGGGCGCCTTCTCGGCGAGCGCGCGGGCGAGCTCCCGCGCCGCCGCGAGCAGGCCCGGCGCGGGGACGACGCGCTCGACCAGCCCGATGCGTAACGCCTCGCGCGCGTCGATGCGCATGCCGGTCAGGATCATCTCGAGCGCCCGGCCGCGGCCGACGAGACGCGGGAGGCGCTGGGTGCCGCCGCCCCCGGGAATGATCGCGAGGTTGACCTCGGTGAGACCGAGCTGCGCGTCCTCCGACGCGATCCGCAGATCGCACGCGAGCGCGAGCTCGAGCCCGCCGCCTAGCGCATAGCCCCGGATGGCCGCGATGATCGGCTGCGGGCAGCGGTCCATGGCGTGGCGGAAGTCCACGCGTCGGCGGCTCTCGCGGAAACGGACGGGCACCTGGGGCTCGACGAACTCGCGGATGTCGGCGCCCGCCGAGAACGCGCGCTCGCCGGCGCCCGCGACCACGACGACGCGCGCCTCGTCGCTGGAGGCGAGCGCGCCGAAGCAGTCGGTCAGCTCACGGCGCATCCGCTCGTTCATCGCGTTGTGGACCTCGGGCCGGTTGAGGGTGATCGTCGCCACGCCGTCGGCCGCGTCGTAGAGGATCGTCTCGTACGTCATCGACGCTCGCCGCCCAGCGCGCCGCGCGCGCGGAGCGCGGCGATGTCGGCGTCCGTGTAGCCGAGCTCGCGCAAGACCGCGTCGGCATGCTGCCCGAGCGTCGGCGGCGGACCCGGGTCGCGCGTCGGCGTGTCGGTGAAGACGAGCGGCTGGCCCATCATGCGCAGGCGTCCGACCTCGGGGTGATCGTACTCGCGGACCAGGTCGTGGTGGCGCACGGCCGGGTCTTCGAAGAAGTCGAGCAGCGGCTGGACCGGCGCGACCGGAATGTCGTGGGCGCCCAGCACGTCGAGCCACTCGGCGCGGGGCTTCTCGCGAAACCGCGCCTCGAGGATCGGCAGGAGGTCCGCGTTGTTCCGGATGCGCAGGATCCAGGAGCCGAAGCGCGGGTCGTCGGCGAGGTGCTCGAGCCCGAGCGCCTTGCAGAGCTTGACCCAGAAGGACTGGTTGCCGACCGCGAGGAAGAACCAGGCGCTGTCGCCGGCCTGGTAGAGACGGTAGGTCGGGTTGTCGCGGATCAGCACGGGCTTGCCGGGGTAGTCCACGGCCACGCCCGACTGGAGCGCCAGCACCCCCCGGAGGAGCGAGGTCTCGACGCGCTGGCCCCGGCCCGTGCGCGCACGCGCGAAGAGCGCCGCGAGGATCGCCTGGGTCGCGAGCGCGGCCGTGTAGTAGTCGGTCGGCGCCGTGCGGAGGTACTGCGGCGGCCCGCCGAAGCCCTGGAGCGTCATCACGCCGCCGAGCGCCTGGAAGATCGGGTCGAACCCAGGTCGCTCGACGCCCGGGCCCGTGGAGCCGAAGGCGGTGACCGAGCAGTAGACGAGGCGCGGGTTGAGCGCGGCGAGGCGCTCCCAGCCGACGCCGAGACGGTCGGCGACACCGGGCCGCATGTTCTCCATGACGACGTCACCGCGGACGGCGAGGCGCTCGACGATCTCGCGGCCCTCCGGGGTCTTGAGATCCAGGCTGATCGAGCGCTTGCCACGGTTCCAGCCGAAGAACCCCGGCAACTCGCGGAACGGGTCGCCCTCGGGCGACTCGACCTTGACGACGTCGGCGCCCATGTCGGCGAGCTGCATCGCGGCGTACGAGCCGGCGATGTAGCTCGTGAGGTCGACGACGCGGATGCCGTCGAGCGGCGGTGGGGAAGCTGCCACGGGGGGGGGCGCGTGTCTCCCGCGCGCTACGCGGCGACCCGCCGGACGATCAGCTCGCGGTGGTACTCGGCGTCGCCGTACATCGCCTCGAGCGCCTTCGCGCGCTTGACGTAGAGGTGCAGGTCGTACTCCCACGTGAAGCCGATCCCGCCGTGGACCTGGATCGCCTCGCCACACACCTTGCGTGCGGCGTCGCCGACGTACGCCTTGGCGACCGACGGAGCGAGCTCCCCGTCGTCGGCCTTCGCGTCGAGGGCCCACGCGGCGTAGTAGACGGCCGCGTGCGAGTTCTCGACCTCCAGGAGCATCTCGGCGCACTTGTGGCGGATCGCCTGGAAGGAGCCGATCGGCTGGCCGAACTGCTCGCGCACCTTGGCGTAGGCGACGGCCATGTCGAGGCACCGGCGCGCGGCCCCGAGCATCTCCGCCGCCGCGCCCAAGGCGGCGCGCCGCAGGAGGCTCGCCAGCAGCGGGCCCGCCTGGCCGGGCGAGCCGAGGACGGCGTCGCCGGCGACGGGCACCGTGTCGAGCCTCACGCTCGCCAGACGCGTGGCGAGGTCCATCACCGGCGTGGGCTCGAGCGTGAGCCGCGCGGCGCTTGGATCGACGAGGAACAGCGTGAGCCCTTCGCGTGTCCGCGCGGGCACCAGGAGCACGTCGGCGACGTGGGCCCACGGGACGAAGCGCTTGGTGCCGGTGAGCGCCCAGCCCTTCGCGGTTTTGTCCGCGCGTGTCTGGGTCGCGTCGGGGCGCCAGTCGAGGTCGGCGTCGAGGAACGCGACCGTCGCCCGCGCGTCGCCGGTCGCGATCGCCGAGAGCCAGCGCTTCTTCTGCGCGTCGCTGCCCGCCTCCTCGATGGCCCGGCCGGCGAGCACCGTCGGGAAGTACGGGCCGGGAGCGGCGGCGCGGCCCATCTCCTCGAGGAGGATCGCGGTCTCGATCATGCCGAGCGCGCTTCCGCCGTACGCCTCCGGCAGCGAGAGCCCGAGCCAGCCGTGCTGGGCCATCTCCTTCCACGTCGTCTCGCTCTCGCCGCGCGGATCCTCCCAGAGGAGGCGCACGGCGGCGGGCTTCATGTGCTCGTCGAGGAACGCGCGCGCCGAGTTTTTCAGGAGCTGCTGGTCGGGGCTGAACGCGAAGTCCATGGTGTCAGGCCTTCAGGCGGTCGGCGCGTACTTCCTTGGGCAGGCCGAGCACGCGTTCGCCGATGATGTTCTTCTGGATCTCGGACGAGCCCGAGTAGATCGTGCCCGCCCGCGACCACAGAAACGCGGTCGCCCACGTGCCGGGCTCGCCGGACGAGGTGTCGACCTCCTCGAACTCTTCGTGCGCGGTGATGAGCTGCCCCCACGGGCCCAGGATCTCGAGCGCCAGCTCGTAGTAGCGCTTCTCGAACTCGGTGTACGAGAGCTTGGTGATCGACGAGGCCGGACCGGGCGACTCGCCCTTCTGGAGCGCCGACAGCGCCCGCAGCGCGGCGTAGCGCTGGACCTCGAGCTCGGCGTAGATCTTGCCCATCTTCGCGCGCACGACGGGATCATCGACCAGGCGCTGGCCGCCGCGCGTGAGCTCCTTGGCGGCCCGGACGAGCTGGGTGAAGGCGATCGCGTAGCGCGTGACGCGGCCGAGGGAGCCGGCGCCGCGCTCGTAGCCGAGCGTGGTCTGCGCGATCTCCCACCCCTGGTTGAGGCCGCCGATGAGATCCCGCTTCTCGGCGCGCGCGTTGGTCATGAAGACCTCCGAGAAGAGCGAGGAGCCGGTGATCTGCTTGAGCGGACGCACCTCGACGCCTGGCTGGCGCATGTGGAGGAGCACGCACGAGATGCCCTTGTGCTTGGGCGCCTTCGCGTCGGTGCGCGCGAGCAGGATCCCCCAGTCGGCGATCGGCCCGCTCGAGGTCCAGATCTTCTGGCCGTTGACGAGGAAGTGGTCGCCCTGGTCCTCGGCGCGCGTCTTGAGGCTCGCGAGGTCCGAGCCGGCGTTGGGCTCCGAGTAGAGCTGGCACCAGATCTCCTCGGCCGTGAGCATCTTCTTCAGGTAGCGCTGCTTCTGCCAGTCGGTCCCGTGGACGATGATCGTCGGGCCGATGAAGCCGATCCCGAGCCCGTTGATCGGTGGCGGCGCGCCGACCCGCGCCATCTCGTCCTGGACGATCGCCTGCTGCATCGGCGTGGCGGCCCAGCCGCCGTACTCCGGCGGCCACAGCATCCCCACGTAGCCCGCCTCGTAGAGCCGCCTGTGCCACGCCTTGCGCGCGTCGAGGGTCTTCAAGTCGTCCTCGGGGACGTTGGCCTCGAGCCAGCGCCGGACGCGGTTCCGGAAGGCGAGGTCTTCGGGGGATGGGTTCAGATCCATCGGGCGGTCTCCTCGCTCTGGGGATGGACGTTTCTAGCACGCGGGCGCGGGTGAATCAACGGGAGCGCCTCTGGCCCCCGGCGCGGGCAGGCCGTAAATCGCGGTGTGTCGCGCGTGGGCGACGGGGCGGGCCCCTGCGCCGGTGACGATCACCAGGTCGAGCTCGACGAACTCGCGGCCCTTCTTCTCGAACAGCGAGCGCACGCGCCCGCGGGTGGCGAGGGTCTCGCCCACGCGCGCGCCGCCGAGATGACGGACCGTGCTCCCCACGTGGATCCACGGCCCGAGCGTCAGGTTGCGGTCGAGCGCCCGGTTGGCCTGGTCGAGGAAATAGCCGGGATGCACCCAGGCTGCACGGCCCCGGTAGAGCGGTAGCGTGTCGCTCACTTTCTCGAGGTACTCGGCGGCGCGCGAGTCGTCGTAGGCGTTGACCGGCGTGCCCAGGGTCGTGAGCGCGCCGAGGTGGGCGCGCGTGGCGGGAGCGCGCTCGGCAGGCAGGGGCGCCGCGGGGTAGAGGGCGAGGTTGACGGGCACGACCCCCGACGCGATGGGCCGGTGGCGCTTGGTGGGATGCAGCCGGTCCGCGGCATGGTCGAGGGCGTCGTTGACGAAGTACGTCCCGCTGGCCGTCACGCAGAAGCACGGGCGTCCCCGCCGGCAGCGTCGCCGTGAGCGTCGCGCACGCGCCCTCTGCCGCCGTCGAGGCGACGAGCGAAGCGCGCACGGCCCTGGCGTCGCGCGCGGTGACGGTCCCCGAGACGGTCACCTCTTCGCCGTCGAGCACCGGCCTCACGAACCGCACCTCGGCCGTGCCGCGTTCGAGCCAGGCCGCGCCGAACGCCTCGACGAGGGGATGGGTCAGATATGCGTACACCGTCACGCCCGGCACGAGCCCGCCGCGGAATCCGTACTGGCGCGCCACGGCGTCGTCGTGGATCTTGTTCTCCGCGTGGGCCGGGGTGTTCCGCGCCTTGACGCGGTACTCGGGCAGGCGCTCCGGCGTCACGGCGCGCACCCGCGCGCGGGCCTACGGCTCACGGAAGCGTGGAGATCAGCTTCCGATACTCCCCCTCGGTGAACGCCTTCAGCGTCGTCGTGCGCACGTTGCCACCCGAGGCGAGCATGAGGACGAACTTCGCGACGGTCTCGTCGCTCGGGGCCTCGACCACCGTGACGATGTCGTAGCTTCCCATCGTGAGGTAAAACTGCTTGAGCTCGCCGCCCATGTCCTTCAGCGTCTTCTTGGCGGCGTCGAGGCGCTTGGGGCTGTCCTTGACGTTCCGGATCCCCTGGTCGGTGTAGTTGACGAGGGCGATATAGCTCGCCATGGAGAACCTCCTTGGTCCCGGAGTCGCGCCGAGTGGCCAAGTATATAATCAAACCGGCTATGGCGCGTGGCCTCCTGATCGGTCTCGTGGTGGTCGTCATCCTCGTCGGCGGCACGCTCGCCTGGGCGGTGTCGGTGAGCAACCAGCTCGTCGTGGCCGAGCAGAACGTCAACGAGAAGTGGGCCCAGGTGCAGAACGTCTACCAGCGCCGCGCCGACCTCGTGCCGAACCTCGTCGAGACGGTGAAGGGCTTCGCGGCGCAGGAACGGACCGTTCTGGAGGCGGTCACGAAGGCCCGCGCGAGCGCGACCGCCATCCAGCTCTCGCCCCAGGCGCTCTCCGACCCCAAGGCGGTCGAGCGGTGGCAGGCCGCCCAGAACCAGCTCGGTGGCGCGCTGAGCCGGCTCCTGGTCACGGTCGAGCGCTACCCCGACCTCAAGTCGAATGCGAACTTCCTCGCGCTGCAGACCCAGCTCGAGGGCACGGAGAACCGGATCACGGTGGAGCGGCGGAGGTTCAACGAGGCGGTACGGGACTACAACACGCGCCTGCGCCTCTTCCCCGGCTCCGTGGTCGCGGCGATGGCGGGCTACGCGCCTAAGGCCTTCTTCGAGGCCACGCCCGACGCGGCCACCGCGCCCAAGGTGAAGTTCTAGCCTGCTCGCGGCTCTCCTCGCCGTCGCCCTCGTCCTCCCGCCCGCTCCCAGCGCCCGGGTGAACGACTACGCCGGACTCCTCGCGGCCGACGCGCGCGGGCGGCTCGAGGCGAAGCTCGCCGAGTACGAGCGCGCGACCGGCACGCAGATGGCGATCGCGATCTTCCCCTCGCTCGAGGGCGAGAGCCTCGAGGACGTCGCGAGCCGCCTCTTCCAGAGCTGGCGGCTCGGCGCGAAGCGGCTCGACAACGGCGTGCTCCTCGTGGTCTTCGTCCGGGATCGGAAGCTTCGCTTCGAGATCGGCTACGGGCTCGAGGCGGTCGTGCCCGATGCCGCCGCCGGCCAGATTATCCGCGAGGGCCTCGCGCCGGCCTTCCGCGAGCGGCGCTACGCGGCCGGGCTCGAGGCTGCGGTGGACGCGGTCTACGCACGGATCGGATCAGGCGCCGCGTCGGAGCGGACGCGGCACCCGGCCCAGGGCGTTCGGCGGGAGCGGGAGACCGAGCAGGCCGCCGACCTGTACGCGCTGCTCTTCCTCGCGCTCGCCGCGCTGTCGATCGGCGGGATCGCGTTCGGGGCCGCGCGTCAGCGCGGTGGCTACTCGGCCGGCCGCGGCGGCCGCTGGTCCTCGTCCCCTCCCGTCTTCTGGGGTGGCGGAGGCTTCGGCGGTGGTGGCGGCGACGGCGGCTTCTCGGGCGGTGGGGGTGCGTCGGGCGGTGGCGGCGCGAGCGGAGACTGGTAGCGAATGGCGAAGCCTCCGAGGTGGGCGCGGCGGTTTCTCAGCGAGACGGACCTCGGCGCGATCACCGAGGCGATCAAGGCCGCCGAGTCACGCACCTCGGCCGAGATCCGGGTGCACCTGGAGCGCCGCCTGGGGCGCGGCTTCTTCGGCAGGAAGCGGGTGGACGCCCTCGCGCGCGCGCGGGCGGTCTTTGAGAAGCTCGGCATGCACCGCACGGCGGAGCGGCACGGCGTGCTCATCTACCTCGCCGTGGACGACCGCACGCTGGCCGTCGTGGGAGATGTGGGGATCCACAGGCGCGTCGGCGACCGTCACTGGCACCGCGTGCGCGACGGGATGATCGAGCAGCTCCGCGCGGGCGCGCCCCGGGAGGCGATCATCGGCGCGATCGAGGAGGTCGGCCGCGAGCTCGCCGCGCATTATCCACGCCGGCCCGGCGACACGAACG